>NNBU01000742.1_pt1 | contig 16712 bp, 20 predicted proteins | sample 1173781 | NCBI WGS metagenome assembly NNBU01 (sample SAMN07173937, study PRJNA388173) | plant metagenome | biome: Plant school; feature: Soil; material: Symbiotic tissue of Blasia pusilla L.; isolation source: symbiotic tissue sample KVJ2 | host: Blasia pusilla | place: Norway: Troms, Kvaloya...
ACCAAGGGCAGCACCAGGAGCGCAAGTGCGATCAGGGTTTCAATGCCGTGCAGGAATGCATTCGGCGTGTCGACATGTGCGCTCGCCGGCACATACAGCGTCGTCTCCAGCTCCTTCTTGTGGTCCTCCCTGTCGTCAGGAGAGAACAACGCCATGGCTTCCACGTTGCGCACGCGAAACCCTGGTTCGTCTTCCCATCCATCCTGTCGGAAGTGAGTGAACAGGAATGGCTGCATCACCGAGAGCAACACGCCGGCGAAGCACCACCACAGGCAATGCGTTGCAGCAGAACGACGAATACGGGTGATGATCACGCCAAAATTCTAGCTGCAGCTTGCTGTTTTTGGCTGACCGTGATAGTCAGGATCGGCCGACCATCATCCGGTCGCGGCACCCCGAGCATCTGCTGGAACCCGCGAAAAAACCGGCTCCGGCACCATGCGGACGCCGTCGCAGTTCGCCAGCCTGGCCTTGCTAGTGCAGCCCGCGCCGAACACCCGCATCCGACTGCGCATCCCGCGCGTCCCACCCCGCCCCCGCAGCGCCAGTGCTCTCCCCGGTCGCAAAGAACCTGCAAAGGCCGTTGCTGGTGTCGAAGTGCCCACCATGCGTGCGGTGCACGAAGCGCCCGTCGAGCAACTGGTAATTCACGCTCACGACCATCGGCATGTATTGCTTGTGCAGGCTGACACGCAGAAAAAAAGTCGTGTATTCGACGACAGTGCCTTCGCAGTCGTTGGCGTCGACCACGTCGAACCGCGCGGTTTCGCGGATCACTTTCTCGTAGGTTGCCATGGCTCTTCTCCAGCTTCAGGTGGAAAAAGCGGCCTGCAAGGAATGACGTGCCGTGAACGGTGACACGGCTCGGGAATCAGGCCGTCAGCATGCTCTACGCAGCGGGAGCAGAAGTGGATTCGCTTCGCCCGGCGAGCGAGGGCACGGCTCAGATCGGCCGCACGTCGAAGAACGCCTCGTCGGTATCCCCCAGATCGCGAAAGCCCGCCGTGCGTGCCGCGTCGTAGGCCTTGGCCCAGCGCTTGGCCATGGCGATCTCGGCCTTCGACAGGTCGCTCTCGCTCGATTCGCTCGCGTTCTGGAATGCGCGCAATGCCGCGACGACGTCGCCGCCGAGCTGCTTGTCTAGCTCCCGGCGGAAGCGTTGCTCGGCCACCTTCACGGCGTCGGCCGCCGGATGCGGATAGTCGGCGAGCCGCACGGAATACGCGACGCGCGCTTCGACTTCGATGTCTTCGAACCGGAATGGCGCCTCACTCGCTTCTGCGCGGGAAGCAGGTGGCGGCGCGGGCACCGGCCGAGCCGGTTGTGAAGGTGGCCGCGGCACCGAGGCATGCTGCGCCACCGCCATGGGTACCACCGACGCGGTCACGCGCGGAAAGAAAAGCTCAAACTGATTCATGGTTCATCGCCCCCTGCGCGTTGCGCGCTCACCAAAGGCCTGCTGCCAAAAGACTGTATGAATATACAGTTTTAAATTGCAGTTAACCAGCCCCTGGCTGAGGGGCCGAGGGCCTCGGCGGGAACGACAAGGGGCACAAGCGCACGTCAACCCCTKGGCCCTGCAGGCCCTCGGGGCGTCTTCCCCTCGGTCTTTGCGCGACTCAACGACCGTCGTAGATCATTCGCCAGACGTTGCAGCCGCTCGGGCATGCCGCGCTGACCTGGCTGGTGTTGAGCTGTGCTTCGACAACGGGAGAGGCAGAAAGGGAAGGCCCGGCCGGATCGGCGCCCGGTGTCGGCACGCCGCCCATCGCCAGGGCGGTCACCCCAGCCGCAACGACTTTGGTAACCATCAACATGTGTGTCTCCAACAGTGGGTCACAAATGCAACTTAGACCCATGGGAGACAAAAATCGCCGGGACTTACCCTAGCTGTCCGATGCCGGCGCGGCCGGCGGCGCAGGCAGATCGCCCTCTCGCAGCTTGCGGCCCACCCACATCGTTCCGTTCGCATGGTCGACCGCCCCCACCTGGATGCCGCCAACGGTTCGAAGCGCACCGGTGCCGTCGTCGGTGGCGGGGCCCTCGCCCGTGTACTCGCCCGGAACCAGCAGCCGGCCTTCCTTCAGGAAATCGGCGATGCGAAGTTCCCGCATGGCACGGCCCCAGTGCCACTGCTTCTTGATGTCGTAGGGAGCCGGCCTGGCCGGAGGTTTGGATTTCTTCATGTCGTTCGGGTTGCGCAAAAAACTGGCGCCAGCATAGCCGCGCCATGTCACGCCCCCGCAACCCGCCCACCAGCAGCTACTGCGCGCACGACCTCCCGCCGTCGCTTTGCATCAGCGGGGCCGGTTCGGTCGCCTCCCCCGTTTCCACATAGTTGGGTTCGACCGGATGCACGATGACGGCCGCGGGCTCACCGTCGAACTTCACCAGCAGGTATTCCCCACTGGCGCCGGTGATGACGCCGAACTTGCCATGAAGCTCGATGCGCCCGCCGCGTCGCGCGGGCACCTTGAAACGAACGCGAATGTAGGGCAACCCCACGCGGAAATATTCGACCATCTGAACTCCCCAAACTTGCCGATCTGGCCAGTGCGTGCGCCCACCGGCATGCCATGCAGGCGGAGTGACATCCGCGACTGCACGCTGCACTGTCCTCGTTCGGCCGGGGGGACGCATGTAAGCCATAGCCTACGCTTGCTGAAAGGCATTGGACATCCGCCAGATGGCCATGGCACTGCCGATCGGCCTGGGTGTACGGCATTGCGCCGTGCAAGCCTTCAGTCGAATTCGCCGCTGGTGCCGTCCTCGACCAGGGCCGGGTCGTCGGCTTCTTCGCGCGGGCCGACGTTCAGGTCTTCCGACAGCCCCCGCAGCACCGCGTAGCCGGCCTGCAAGGCCTCGCCATAGGTAGGGAAGCCGGTGGCGGCCTCCATCAGCGACTCGAACTCCATCGAATTGTCGAAGGACTCCAGCAGCACCCAGAAATAGTCGCCGCCGTCGTGTTGGTCCACGGACAGGGCGATGGAGATAAGTTGACCAGCCATGCGCGCATGGTGACCCGCCCGAATGACGGATCGAAGAAAGGGCCGTGACCCTTTACTCGACGCCTTCCAGAAACTCGAACCCCATGGTTCGCGCGTGATAGTGCAGCCCGCCGTCCTGCACGATCAGGAAGCGCGCACCCTGCGGCCCCGCGTTGTGGTGCGAATGCGGCGCGCCCGGCGGCGTGACCAGCGTGGCCAAGGGCTCCCACGGGCACTGCGCGTCGGCGACGACCGAGTGGCAGCCCTCGCCCTGCACCACCAGCGTGACGGCGGCCGAGTTGTGGCGGTGCGTGCGCTGGTGCGTGCCCGGCTCCAGCGTGTTGAAGCTCAGCGTCAGCGTGGGCGTGAGGTTGCGCGCGGCGGCCTGCCGGTCCGACGAGAAGATCAGCGCGCGGCCCGAGGTGTCGTCGCGCGTGCCGCTCGAAAAGATCAGCGCGAACTGGCGCTCGATTTCCGCGGCCGGATAGTGCACGGCATCGATGGTCGCCTTGGCCAGCGGCGCAGGCTGCGCGCGCTCGAACGCCAGCTGCGGCTCATTGCCGACGGTCCACAGCAGCGCGCCATCGGCGCCGGCCTCGAGCCGGTAGCCCTTGGCACCAGGCAGCAGAAAGACATCGCCCGTGCCGAACGCAAAGCCGTCCGTGCCGCCGGCCAGGCGGCCGCTGCCCGAGATCACGTACCACACCGACCCGGTGGCGCACACGTCCAGCGGCAGCAGCGCGTCGCGCGCGGCAACGCGCACATAGCGCGCGAGCATCAGCGGCGTGGTGGCCGCAAAGCCGCAGCCCAGTGCACGCGACTGGTCGCAGTCGAACACGCCGAAGCGATCTTCCGCGGGCGGCGAAAAAAGCCGCGCCGGCACTGCGGGCAGCTTCACGTTGAAGGCATTGCCCGAGTTGAAGAAACGCGCGCGGGCCTGCGCGGCGCTGGCCGGCGCACGCGGATGCTGCATCGGCAGGTCGGCCATGTCCACGGCGGTGGCGGCGGCTTCTGCGGCGGCGACAGTGGCGTTCATGGCGAATCGCCCTCCCCGGTTGCTGCGCCTGGCAGCGCGTAAGGCAGCAAGACGCGCAGCAGCACGTTCGCCCCCGCCGCCACGTGCGCGGGCTCGGCCCATTCGTGTTCCGCATGGCTCACGCCGTCGCGGCAGGGAATGAAGATCATCGCGCTCGGGCACAGCGGCGCCATGTGGCGTGCGTCGTGGCCGGCCGCCGAAAGAATGGCCATGTGCGGCTCCCCGATGCGCTGCGCGGCATGGGCAATCGCCTGCTGCAGCGCCGGGTCGAATTCGTTCGACGGTGCATCGACCAGCGGCGTCAACGTCACCCGGCATGGCAGCGCGAACAGCTCGCACGAGGCCGCGAGCCTCTGGCCCAGCAGTTCCAGCACGGTGTTGTCGGGGTGGCGCAGGTCGATGCGCAGCGTCACGCGCTCGGGCACCACCGACGGCGCGTTGGGCTCGACCTGCAGGCGGCCAATGGTGAACTTGACCGCGTCGTCGTACCCGCCGATCTGCGCGTAAAGCACCATCGCCATGCGAGAGAACGCCGCCAGCGCGTCGCGCCGGTCCGCCATCGCGAGCGTGCCGGCGTGGCCGCGCTCGCCCTCGATGACGATGTCGAAGGTCTTCTTGCCCTGGATACCGGTGACGACGCCGATCACGCACGCCTGCGCTTCCAGGATCGGCCCCTGCTCGATGTGCGCCTCGACATAGGCGGCCAGCGGAAAACCGAGCGGGCGTCGGCGCAGCGCCGGAAACGCGGCGTGCAAGGCATCCAGCGCATCGGCCACCGAGACACCCTTCGCATCGCGCACCGCACGCACGTCTTCGAGGCTGCGCACGCCGGCGAAGGCTTCCGAGCCCATCATGCCGGGCGCGAAGCGCGAGCCCTCCTCGTTCATCCACGCCACGCACACGATGTCCACCGGCGGGCGCACGCCGCGTTGCGACAGCGTGGTCAGCACCTCCAGCGCGGCCGCCACGCCGTACACGCCATCGAAGCGCCCGCCGCCGGGCTGGCTGTCGAGGTGGCTGCCGGCCAGCACCGGCGGTGCCTCCCGGTCCGCGCCGGGCAGTGCGATGAAGAGATTGCCGGCCGCGTCGGTCGAAGGCTCCAGCCCGGCCGACAGCGCCCAGTCGATCATGGTGCGCCACGACGCGATTTCTTCCGCGCTCAGCGCCTGCCGGTCGACGCCGCCGCCCGGCGTGGCACCGATGCAGGCCAGCGCCATAAGCCGGTCCCAGAGCCGGTCGGCATCGATGCGCCAGATGCCCTGCTGCACCGCGACAGTCGCAGGGGCGTTCATCAGTCGGTCTTCATGATCTGGCTGGGCAGCGCGCGCGGGTCGCGCGGCTTCCACTGGCCGGCCTCGACCTGCGCGAAGAACTCGGCCAGCAAGGCATTGAACGCGGCAGGCTCTTCCAGGTTGAGCGTGTGGCCGGTCTTGGGCATCACGGCCAGGCCGCAGGCCGGCACGGTCTTCTTCAGGAAGATGCCGGGCTGCAGGCAGTGGTCGTCCTCGTCGCCGACCACCACGAGCGAAGGCACGGCCATCGCGCGCAGGTCGCTTTCCAGGTCGTAGATCGACGGGCGTCGCGCCTGCACGCCGCGCATGGTGTTGGCCGCACCCACGGCATCGTGCTCGCCGAGCCAGGTCGCAAACTCCTGCCAGCCGCGCGGGTCCTTGTTCTGGAACTGCACGCGGCTCGCGCCCAGCGAATAGGTGCGCGCGAATTTCTCGGAGCCCTGGGCCTCGAACTGTTTCGCGACTTCGAGCGAAACGCCGCGAAAGTAGTCTTCGTGCTCCTTCTCGGCGCCGTAGCCCGCGCCGGCAATCACCAGCGAGGCTGCGCGCTTCGCATGGCGCAGGCCGAAGTGCAGCGTCGCGAAGCCGCCCATCGACAGCCCCACGATGTGTGCGCGCTCCAGGTTCAGCGCATCCATCACGGCCACGATGTCGTCGGCCGCTGTGGCCTGCGAATAGCGCGCCACGTCGGCCGGCACGTCCGACGGCGGATAGCCGCGCGCACCGAAGGTCACGCACTGGTGGCGCCGCGCGAAGTAGCGCATCTGCGGCTCCCAGCTGCGGTGGTCGCCGCCGAACTCGTGCACGAACACGATGGGCGTGCCGCTGCCGGCGGTCTCGTAGTACAGGCGGATGCCGTCGGGGGTGGTGGCGAAACTCATGGCCCGGCCTTTCAGAAGAGCGCCGCCGTGGCGGGCAGGCTGCGCGCGCGTTCCACCGCCTGCGGCAGCACATTGCACAGCGCCTGCGCCCAGGCCTTCGGCACGGTGGTCGATATCTTGATGAAGCGGTGGCCGAAGCGCGGCGTGTGGTACGTGCCCTGGCGCACCATGATGTCGTGCTCGCCCAGCGCACTGACCAGCGCCTCGGGCGTCACGCCCGCCTTGCTGCACTCGACCACGATGAAGTTGGCCTGCGACGGAAACACCGGCACCTCGAAGCCCGGCAGCCTGGCGAAGGCGTCGACGATCAGTTGCTGGTTCTCGCGCTGCTGGGTGATGACATCGGCCATCCATTCGTCCTTCACGCCCAGGCCCGCGATGGCCGCGCGCTGCGCCAGCACGCTGGCGCCCAGCGGCGCCTGCGAGTGCGGCAGGATGCGCGCGAGCAGCTCCGGCGACGCCACCAGTGCGCCCAGCCGCAGGCCGGCAAGGCCCAGCCACTTCGAGAAGCTCACGATGGTCACGGTGCCTTCCGGGTAGAAGCGTGAGGCCAGCGTGTGGCTGTCGGCAAAGTCGCGGTAGGTGCAGTCGTGGATCAGCACCGCGCCGATCTCGCGCGCACGGTCCGCGAAGGCGCGGATCTCGTCTTCGGTGTAGGTGGTGCCCAGCGGGTTGTTCGGGTCCACCAGGTAGATGACCGACGTGTTCGCGTCGGTTGCGGCGGCCAGCGCCTCGGCCGACAGCTTGAAGCCGTATTCGGGCCCGTAGATCGGAATCTCGGTGATCACCGCGCCGGCCTTGGCCGCGAACTGCAGCGGCCACTTCCAGCCCGGGTCGGTGGTCACGAAGCCCTTTCCTGCCGCGCAGAAGGCTCTGCAGGCCAGTGCCAGCGCCGAGACGGCACCGTCGGTCACCACGGCCGACTGGTTCGGCACGCCCAGGTCGGCGACGATGGCCGAGCGCAGCGCCTCCATGCCCAGCGGCGGCGCATAGGCGTGGAAGCTCTCGTCGTCGATGGCGTCGTGCAGCGCCTTTTTCACGGCGGGGTGCAACGGAAAGTGGTTGGTGTTCTGGCCCAGCCACATCAGGTCGGGGTTGGTGAAGAGCTTGTCGAAATACTGGTTGCGGGTCTCGGCGTCGCTCGTCACTGCGGGCACGGCCGCTGCGGGGTTCAGCGCCGCGTTCATGCCGCGAGCCTTTGCGCCTGTTCGGCGGCCATGGCCTTCTTGCTCGTCTTGATGATCGAGCCGCGCGAGGCAATGCCGCCGTCGATGGTCACCACCGTGCCTGTGATGTAGCCGGCGCGCGGCGAGGCCAGGAACACCATCAGCTCGGCCACTTCTTCCGGCGTGGCCGGGCGGCCGCCCGGGTAGTTGTCGAACAGCTCTTCCCAGCGGCCTTCGTCGCCGTGCGTGTCGAAGGCGCGGCGCTTCATGAGCTTGACCATGCGGTCGGTCGCCACCGGGCCGGGGTTCACGCCCACCACGCGGATGCCGTCGTCCAGGCTCACGCCGCCCAGGGCGCGCGTGAAGGCCATCACTGCCGCGTTGCCGGTGGAGCCGGCGATGTAGTTGGCGTCCCAGTTCTCGCCGGAGTTGCCGATGTCGTTCACGATCACGCCGCCGCCCGCGGCCTTCATGCGCGCGTAGTAGATCTGCGTGAGCTCCATGTAGCCCAGCACCTTGAGCTGGAAGCCGCGGCGCACCACCGCGAAGTCGAGCGACTCGATGGGGCCGGCCGGAATGTCGCCCGCGTTGTTCACGAGGATGTCGACATGGCCCGCCGCCTCGGCCAGCTGCTGCATGGCGCCGGGCGCGGCCAGGTCCATCGGGTGGATGCGCACGTTGATCGGGTAGATCTTCTCGATCTCTTCCTTGGCCGCGGCCAGCGCCACGCCATCGCGCGCGGCCAGTTGCAGGTGGCAGCCTTCGGCCGCGAACGAATGGGCGGCCGCCAGGCCGATGCCTTTGGACGCGCCGGTGATGAGTACGGTCTTGCCTTCGAGTTCGAGTTTCATGATGAGGTGATGTCCGGGAATGCGGTCGAAAAAGTGGGTGTTGAAAAGGCGCTCAGGGCGCGCCGCCGTCCTGCTCGGACAGCGCCGCGATCAGGTCGACGATGTCGTCCTCGAGCAGGCTCACGTGGTCGATGGCGGAAGAGAACGCCGCGCCCGGGTCGTTGCGCCGGATGGCGTCCAGGATCGCGCCGTGCTCGCCGATGGTGGCGGTCATGCGCCCGGGCTGGAAGGTGACGTAGCGGCGGTACACCCGCACCCGCTTGCGCAGCGCGCGCGTCTGCTCGGCCAGGTAATGCGTGTTGGAGGCCTCGTACAGCGCGTCGTGGAAGTCCTGGTTCACGTCGTAGAAACGCGAGTGGTCGCCCGAGGCCAGGATGCTGGTGAGCTCGTCGTGCAGCGCGCCCATGCGCGCCTTCTGCGCTTCGGTGGCGCGGCGCGCGGCGAACTTGGCGCACAGGCCTTCCATCACGGCCATCATCTGGAACATCTCGATGAGCATCGGCAGCGAGATGCGCGCCACGCACACACCGCCCTGGCGGCTGCGCAGGTCGACCAGGCCCGTGGCGGCCAGCGCCTTCAGCGCCTCGCGCACCGGCGTGCGAGACACCTTGAAGCGCTCGGCGAGCTCGGCTTCGTCGAGCCGCGCGCCGGGCTTCATCACGCCGCTGACGATCAGGTCTTCCAGCGTGTCCTTCAGCTCGTCGGACAGCGTGGCGCCCTTGCCGCGCTGGCGCTCTCGTCCGCGCAGCATCGCGGGCTCCGCCATCTCGGGTTCGTTCGGTTCCATGGTCTTGCCTTCCTTGTTGTGTTTGTCTTTGTCGGTCTTCGATCGCGGGGTGCTGCGGTGAATCGGCGCGTCAGAACGGGCGGTCGCCCGCTACCGTGGTGCGGTGCATCACGCGGCGGTACACGTTGTCGTCGTACGGCGTGGCGCGGTGCATGGTGCAGCGGTTGTCCCACACCAGCAGGTCGCCCGCGAGCCACTTGTGGCGGTAGCTGAACTCGGGCGAGATGGCGTGCGCATTCAGCTCGGCCAGCAGCGTGGTGCTTTCCTCGGCGGGCAGCCCGTCGATCTGCTTGACCACGTCTTCGCCCACGTAGAGCGACAGGCGGCCGGTCTCGGGGTGCGTGCGCACCAGCGGGTGCACCACGTCGGGCGTGGCGGCGAGCTGCTCGGGCGTGAGGGGGTTGCGGTCGGCGAAGGCCTTGCCGTAGTAGTTGGCGTAGCTGTGCGTGGCCGTCATGGGTCGGATGCGCGCCTTCATGTCGTCGTCCAGTGCCTCGTAGGCGGCATGCATCGAGGCGAAGAAGGTGTCGCCCTCCACCGGCGGCACTTCCAGCGCGTAGAGCAGCGCGCCCATCGAGGGCTCGGCCTTGTACGACAGGTCGGAGTGCCAGTTCCAGCCCTCCTTGTGGTTGCCGATGGGCTTGCCGTTTTCCGACACGTTCGACAGCACGTACACCTCGGGATGCTCCTTCTTCAGGAACTGGGTGAGCACATGGCCCAGCAGCGGGCCGAAGCGGCGCGAGAACGCCACGTGCTGCGATTCGTTGATGCGTTGGCCGCGAAACAGCAGCACCGAGCGCTGGTTGAGCGTGTCGCGCAGCACCGCGAAGTCGTCGTCGCTCACGGGCTCGCGCAGGTCGATGCCTTTGACTTCGGTCCCGATGAAAGAGGTGAGGTTCTCGAGTTGCATGGTCGAAATGTGTCTGGGAATAAAAATGAAAGGAACGGCTGTCAGAGCCTGTAGTCGGGCTGCGTGCGCTCCAGCATGCGCAGGAACGCAGGCCATTCGCGCGTGCCGGGGGGCAGGATGTCGCCAGCGAATTCGGTGAACTGGCGCGCGGCCAGCGCGCTCACTTCGGGCTGCGGGTACACCAGCGATTCGCCGGGCGCCACGCCGCCCTGCGCGAGCAACTGCACCTTGGCCGCCTTCTCGAAGTAGTACATGAGGATGAAGGCCTCCGGAATGGTGCGGCCCACGGTCAGGATGCCGTGGTTGCGCAAGACCAGGGTGTTGTGCGCACCGAGGTCGCGCACCAGCCGCTCGCGCTCGCCGGTCTCCAGCGCCACGCCTTCGTAGTCGTGGAACGCGGTGTGGCCCTGGTAGCGCATCGCGAACTGGCTCAGCGGCGAAAGGCCGTTCGGCATGGCCGCGATGGCGGTGCCCGCGTCGGAGTGCGTGTGCAGCACGCACAGCGCATCGGGCCGGCCCGCGTGAATGGCGCTGTGGATCACGAAGCCGGCCTGGTTCACCTCGGCCTCGGTCTCGTCGATCTTGTGGCCGTCGAGGTCGATCTTCACCAGCGAAGAAGCCGTCACTTCCGAGAACAGCAACCCGTACGGGTTGATCAGGAAGTGATGCGCCGGCCCCGGCACGCGTGCCGAGATGTGGTTGTAGATGAGGTCGTCCATGCCGAAGTGCGCCACCAGCCGGTAGCAGGCGGCCAGCTGCACGCGCAGCTCGGCTTCGGTGTCGGGGTAGGCCGCGGGATTCGTCTTTGCCATCAGCGCCACCACACCAGTTTCTGGTCGATCCAGATCAGCAGGCCGTAGAACACCATGCTCGCCAGCGACGCGACCAGCACCGCCGACCACACGCTCAGCAGGTCGACCTGCTGCGTCGATTCATAGATCATTCGCCCGAGCCCCGCATAGGCGCCCAGCATCTCGCCGACGATTGCGACGATCATGCTGCGCGGCACGCCGATGCGCAGGGCAGTGACCACCGAGGGCATGGCCACCGGCAGGCGCAGGCGCCACACGATCTTCATGGGCCCTGCGCCGAAGCTGCGCATCAGGTTCACCGCCGCCAGGTCGGCCTGCTTGAGCCCGTGCAGCGCATTCACCAGCATGGTGAAGCCGACTGCCAGCGCCACCAGCGCGATCTTCGAGGCGGCGCCCAGGCCGAACCAGATCAGGAACAGCGGCGCATAGGCCACCGTGGGCACCGCGTTCACGGCCACCGCCAGCGGCATCACGATGCGCTCCAGCGGCGGTGCGAGCAGCAGCAGCACGGCCAGCAGCAAGCCCAGCACGCTGCCCAGCACATAGCCGCCGAGTGCCTCGCCCAGCGTGGCCAGCAGCGCGGCCATCAGGCGGGCGGTGTCGGTGAAGGCGTGCTGCACGATCGCGCCCAGGCTGGGCAGCACGAAGGGCGGAATCTTGAACAACAGGATCGCGCCCTCCCACACCACCAGCAGCACGACCACGCTCAGCATCACCGGCACCACGGGCGAATCCTTCAACTTTCGCTGCGCGGAAGTCATCAACTTTCGCTGCGCCACCATACGAGCCTCCTTTCCACGAAGGTGAGCAGCCCGTACAGCAGCGCACCCATCAGCCCGCAGGCAAACATCACCACCCACAGGCGCACCACGAGGTCGGCGTTCATCGCCTCCATGAGCATCACGCCCAGGCCCACGGTTTCGCCGAACCATTCGCCCACCACCGAGCCGATGAGGCTCAGGCCGATGGCCACGCGCAGCCCCACCATGATCTGCGGCAGCGCCGAGGGCACGGCCAGCTTGAAGAACATCACGAAGCGGTTGGCGCCGAAGCTGCGCATCAGCGCAATGCGCTGCGGGTCGCACGACTTCAGCCCGCGCAGCGTGTTCACCGTGACGGGGAAGAACGTGAGGAAGAACGCGGTCATCACCTTGGCCAGCAGCGAGTTGCCGAACCAGATGACGATGAGCGCACCGAAGGCCACCACCGGCACCGTCTGCGACACCACGAACAGGGGGAACACCGAGCGCTCCATCCAGCGCGAGTAAGTGAACACGGTGCCGCAGAGGCAACCGAACACCGCCCCCATGGCAAAGCCCAGCACCGTTTCGAGCAACGTGCGGCCGAAGCCGCGCGCCAGTTGCGGCCACACCGACCAGGCGTCCTGCGCGATGGCGCTGAGCGCCGGCAGGTAGCGCGGCGACGGCGCGAAGGCGTGCACGCACAGCTCCCACACCAGCGCCAGGCCCACGAAGGCCAGCACGGGCGAGCGCACGGCGCGCTGCAGGAGTGCGTTCACGAGGCGGTGCCCTCCTGCGCGAAGGTCTTCTGGCTTTCTTCTTCGATCTCCGCCAGCAGGCGCTGCTTGAGGCCGATGAACTCGGGCGTGAGCACCACCGACGGGTCGCGCGGACGCGGCAGGTCGATCACGGTCTCGCTCTTCACGGTGCCGGGGCGCGCTGTCATCACCAGCACCTTGTCGCCCAGCAGGATGGCTTCGTCGATGTCGTGGGTGATGAAGAGCACCGTGCGGCGGTGGCGCGCCCACAGCTCCAGCAGCCAGTGCTGCATGCGGGTGCGCGTGAGAGCGTCCAGCGCGCCGAAGGGTTCGTCGAGCAGCATCAGGTCGCGCTCGAACAGGAAGGTGCGCATCAGCGCCACGCGCTGGCGCATGCCGCCCGACAGCTGGTGCGGGTAGTGGTTGGCGAAGCCGGCCAGGCCGAACTCCGGCAGCATGGCGCGGGCGCGTTCACGCGCCTCCTTGCGCGGCACGCCTTCCACCTCGAGCGCGAGGATGGCGTTGTCCAGCACGGTTCGCCACGGAAACAGCAGGTCGCGCTGCGGCATGAACGACACCTTGCCCAGCAGCTGGCCGTCGCGCTGCGGCGCACCGCCGAACAGCAGCGAGCCGTCGTCGTCGGGCGGCAGCAGGCCCGCGATCATGTTGAAGAGCGTCGACTTGCCGCAACCCGAGGGGCCCACGAGCGTGACGAACTCGCTCTTCGCGATCCGCAGGTTGACGCCCGACACCGCGACGGTCTGGGCCTGCGCTTCACCGAAGCGCTTCCACACGTTGACCAGTTCGAGCATGGGCGGCGCCGTGTCTCCCACGGCGGGCGGCATCACTTCGTGAGGCATGAATTTCATGACGTTGCGATACGGCTCAGAACTTCTTGTCGGCCGCAGGCACCTGCGTCCAGAAGCTGGGGTCGTAGGCCTTCGACAGGTCGGCCGGCGCCTTCAGCGCCTTGTAGCCTACGAGCTGCGTCTGCATCTTCTCGACCGTCGGCAGGTCGATGGCCAGAATGCCGTCGGTGCCGCCCTTGCCCGCCTTCACGAGCTTCTCGAACTCGTCGAGCATGGCTTCCTGGTGCGGGCGGTTCAGGCTGGGCGAGGCGGCCATGATGATGTCGATGGCCTCCTTCTTGTTCTGCAGCGCGTACTTCCAGCCCTTGACGGTGGCGTTCATGAAGGCCTGCACCTGCTGCGGCTTCTCGTTGCGGTACTTCTCGGACACCAGCACGGTGTCTTGCTGCACCACCACGCCGTAGTCGTCGGGCTTGATGAGCACCAGCTTGTCGCCCAGGCCCTGCTCCTTGAGCGTGTTGAGCTCGTTGTAGTAGGTGGCGGCGGCCACGTCGAACTGCTTCTCGACGAAGGGCGCCATGGAGCCCGACTGCGGCACGATGGTCAGGTCGGTCTGCTTCACGCCGGCCGAGGCCAGCATCGAATACAGCGTGTACTGCGTGCCGGTGAACCAGGTGGCCACCTTCTTGCCCGCGAAGTCCTGCACCTTGGTGATGCCCGAGTCCTTGTAGGCGACGTAGGTGAAGGGCGTCTTCTGCACGGTCACGCCGATGCACACCAGCGGCAGGCCCTTTTCGCGGGCGAGCAATACGGTCTCGGTGCCGCCGGCCAGGCCGAAGGTGTCGTTGCCCGAGGCCACCAGCGTCTCGACGTTGAGGTTGGGGCCGCCGGGGTTGATCGTCAGGTCGAGGCCGGCCTGGTCGTAGAAGCCCTTGGCCTTGGCCACATAGAAGCCGGCGAACTGCGCCTGCGCCAGCCACTTCAGCCGCAAGGACACCTTTTCAGCGGCGGACGCCGGCAGGGCCGACAGAAGGGCCATCGACGCAGCGACGGCAGTCAGGAGACGCAAGGACTTGAAAGACATGTTGGAAGCCTCTTGAATACAAAAAACTCTTCAAGCAGTATTCATGCCATGCAATTTGAGTGTCCTTTGGGCCACAAGACGGCCAAATTGGCCCGGAACATGCACCGGAGTGCAGCTCCCGCCCCAATTCGAACCCTCATGAACCGAATCCATGCGCTGACCGATCTCTCCGCGCGACAGGCCGCCGAGCAGATGTCCAGCGGCGACCTGCGTGCCACCGACTACGCCCAGGCGCTGCTGGAACGCGCCGAGGCCACCGTGTCTTTCGGCGCCCTGCTGCATGTCGAACCCGATGCGCTGTTGGCGTCCGCAGCGTCGCTGGATGCAGGGCCCCGCCCCGCGCCAGGCACGCTGCCCCTGTACGGCGTGCCGCTGGCCTTCAAGGACAACATCGACGTCGCCGGTATGCCCACCACCGCCGGCAGCCCCTGGATGGCGGACCACCGCCCGCGCATCCACGCCGGCGTGACCCGGCGATTGCTGGACGCAGGCGCGCTCGTGCTCGGCAAGACGAACCTGCACGAGTGGTCGCAGGGCGTCACCGGCCACAACCACGGCTTCGGGCCCTCGCGCAACCCCTTCGACCCGGCGCGCGTCACGGGCGGCTCCAGCGGCGGCAATGCGGCGCTGCTGGCCCTGCGCGCCGCGCCGGCGGCCATCGGCACCGACACGGGCGGCTCGGTGCGCGTACCGGCCGCGCTGTGCGGACTGGTGGGCTTTCGCCCGACCGTGTACCGCTGGCCGGACGAAGGCCTGGTGCCGATTTCGCCGACCTTCGACACGGCCGGCGTGATGGCGCGCTGCGTGGACGACTGCGTGCTGGTCGACCACGCCGTGGCCGGCGGTCCGCTGCGGATCGCCCCCGCACCGCTGGCAGGCGTGCGCCTGGGCGTGCCCGAGGCCTGCTTCTGGCAAGACGTCGATCCGCCCGTGGCCGGCCTGGCCCGCGAAAGCCTCGAGCGGCTGCGCGCCGCCGGCGCGGTGCTGGTGCCCTGCAACCTGGCCGAAGCCGGTGCGTTGTTCCAGGAAGGATCGATGTCGATCTCGCTGTACGAGATTCTTCCCGCGCTGGCCGCCTACTTCGCGCGCCACGACCGCCCCTTCGACGCCCGCGCGCTCACCGACGCCGTGGTCAGCCCCGACGTGCGCCCGCTGTTCGAGCGCCTGTTCGGCGACACCGCCGTCACTCCCGAGGCCTACGCCCACGCGCTGCACACCCTGCGCCCACGCATGCAGGCCGCCTACCGCGAATGCTTCGCCCGGCACGACCTGGCAGCGCTGGTGTTCCCGACCAGCCCGCTGACCGCGGCGCGCATCGGCGAGGACGTGGAGGTCACGCTGTGCGGCCGCCCGGCCTCTGCCTTCTCGGCCTACATCCGCAACACCGGCCCGGCCGGCATGGCGGGGTTTCCGGCCCTGAGCCTGCCGATGGGACTGAGCTTCGACGGCCTGCCCGCCGGACTGGAACTGACCGGCGCGGCAGGGAACGACACGGCCCTGCTCGCGCTGGCCCTGGGTGTGGAAGCCGTGCTGCCGCCCGCCCCCGTGGCCGCTGCTGTGCACAAGTTGGCAAATCGCTGAAACGGGCGTCGCCAAAACACTACGTGGCTTGGCGTAACAAGCCTTCACGGCAGGGGGTGGGATCGGCGATGCTCAGGGCATGCCCATAGCAAATCCGGCAAGTTCACGACCGCCCCGGCGCTCCGGCTGGCGCACTGCCGCGCTGATCTACACGGTCACCGGCGTGGTGTGCATCCTGGCCATGGCCGTCGCGCCCGACAGCGAAGTCGGCATGCTCACCGCCATCGCGGGCGGCCTGCCGTGGTCGCTGAGCCTGCTCACGCTGGGCCTGTCGCCGGGCGTGGCCAGCACCGCGCTGGTGATGCTGGCCGCGAGCTGGGCGATCAATGCCGCGCTGCTGTGGTGGCTGGCGCTGCGGCGCCCCCGACGCCCGCGGCAGCATGCGCCGTCGCACCTGGCGTAGCGCCGGCGTCTTCCAGGCCCAGGTACGCGCGCCGCAACTCCGGCCGCGCCATCAGTTCCTCCGGTCGGCCCAGCGCGACGATGCGCCCCTCCTCCAGCACCGCGGCACGCTCGGCCACGTCCAGCGCCATGCCCACGTTCTGCTCCACCAGCAGCACCGCGATGCCCTCGGCATGGATGCGCCGGATGGCGGTGAACATGTCGAGCACCACGCTCGGCGCCAGGCCCAGCGAGGGCTCGTCGAGCAGCAGCAGCTTGGGACGCGCCATCAGCGCACGGCCGATGGCCACCATCTGCTGCTGGCCGCCCGACAGCGAGCCGGCCGGCTGCGCCAGCTTTTCCTTCAGCACGGGGAACAGCGTGCACACATGCTCCATCGAGCGTGCGCGCTCCAGGCGCGCCGCGCGCAGGTAGCTGCCCAGCTCCAGGTTCTCGCGCACCGTCATCTCGGTGAACAGGCGCCGCCCCTCGGGCACCAGCGCAATGCCCTGCGCGCAGAAGCGMTKCGKCGCCAGGCGCSASATGTCCTGCCCCYCGAAGCGCMTGCGACCCSCGCYSATTCGGTGCAGCCCGGCCACCGCGTTGATGAGAGGGCGCCTGCTGTCTCTTATACACA
>NNBU01000514.1_pt1 | contig 16683 bp, 15 predicted proteins | sample 1173781 | NCBI WGS metagenome assembly NNBU01 (sample SAMN07173937, study PRJNA388173) | plant metagenome | biome: Plant school; feature: Soil; material: Symbiotic tissue of Blasia pusilla L.; isolation source: symbiotic tissue sample KVJ2 | host: Blasia pusilla | place: Norway: Troms, Kvaloya...
GACATCCTGCTGACCTCGATCGCCGCGGTGAACTCCTTCGGCATCCGCCTGGGCACCTTCTCGCCGGTGAGCCACGCCGTGCTGTACCTCGGCGACGGCCAGATCGCCGAAGCCGTGGGCACGGGCGTGCGTTCGCGGCCGCTGGCCGAGGTGGTCGACGAAGAACAGATGGTGGTGGCCTTTCGCGTGCCGGGCGTCGACGAAGCCGGTGCCGCGCGCATGCGCGCCTGGGCGATGTCGAAGGTGGGCGTGCGCTACAACACCGTGGGCGTGCTGCTGAACGCGCCCTTCGTGCTGAACCGCCGCCTGTGCGAGCTGCCGCTGGTGCCGAGCGCAATCAGCAACTACTGCATGAGCGGCATGGCCATGGTGCAACTGGGCGCGAGCCGCAACGACCAGTTCTTCTGCTCGCAGTTCGTGCTCGAAGCCTACAGGCAGGCCGGCCTGCCGATCACCAGCGCCGACCCGCGCTGGGTGAGCCCGGCCGACCTGCTGCACATGCGCGAGGGCGACGTGCCCTCGATTGCCGCCACGCAGCCGCTGCGCTACGTGGGCCACCTGAAATACAACCCGCCGCCGCTGCTGGCGGCCGACGGGCCTTGAGCGCCGCGCCTTCCCCAGCCGCCCGCTTCGACGTCCTCGTGATCGGCGCCGGCGCCGCCGGGCTGTTCTGCGCCGGCGTGGCTGGCCAGCGCGGGCTGAAGGTGCTGGTGGTGGACCACAGCGAGAAGGTGGGCGAGAAGATCCGCATCTCCGGCGGCGGGCGCGCCAACTTCACCAACCGCGACCTCGACGTGCGCGCGCCGCAGCGCCACTTCATCGGCGACAACCCGAATTTCTGCCGCTCGGCGCTGTCGCGCTATGCGCCGGCGCAGTTCATCGAACTGGTGCAAAAGCACGGCATCGCCTTCCACGAGAAGCACAAGGGGCAGCTGTTCTGCGATGGCTCCTCGCAGCAGATCGTCGACATGCTGCTGGCCGAATGCGCGGCGGGCGGGGTCGAGCGCTGGCAGCCTTGCAAGGTCGGGAAGATCACGTTTTCTGCCGCTCACGCTGATTCAGCGGGCGTAGGGTGCTATCAAATCGAGAGTGACCGCGGGGTCATCGAAGCGTCGAAGATCGTGGTCGCCACCGGCGGGCTGTCGATTCCGCAGATCGGCGCGAGCGACTTCGGCTACCGCATCGCCGAGCAGTTCGGCCTGCGGCTGGTCACGCCGCGTCCGGCACTGGTGCCGCTGACCTTCGGCGGCGACGCCTGGGCGCCGTATGCAGAGCTGGCGGGGCTGGCGCTGCCGGTGCGCATCGAGACGGGCGCCAAGAAAGAGAAGATGGGTTTCCTCGAAGACCTGCTGTTCACCCACCGCGGCCTGTCGGGTCCGGCAGTGCTGCAGATTTCGAGCTACTGGAAGCCCGGCACGCCGCTGACGCTGGACTTTGCGCCGGGCGTGGACGTGGCCGGATCGCTGGGCGAGGCCAAGCTCCGCTCGAAAAAACGCATCGCCAACGAACTGGCCACGCTGGTGCCCTCGCGGCTGGCGGACGCCTGGGTCGGGCAAGACCCAGCCCTGCAGCGTCCCGTCAACGAGGCGGCCGACAAGGCGCTGGCGGCCCTGTCGGAGCGCATCGCCCGCTGGCAGATCACGCCCAGCGGCACCGAGGGCTACAAAAAGGCCGAAGTCACGGCAGGCGGGGTCGATACCCGCGATTTGTCGTCCCAGACGATGGAATCGAAGCAGCCGGGCCTGTATTTCATCGGCGAAGTAGTGGATGTCACCGGTTGGTTGGGCGGATACAACTTTCAATGGGCCTGGGCGAGCGCCCATGCGTGCGCAACCGCGCTATAATCGCGGGCTAACTTTTGGCCTTCCCTCAACGGCCACAAAATTTTTCAGTTGAGGAACCCCGGCTTTGGGCCTCGATCTCCCCGAGCCAACTTCAGTTCAACGATTCATCAATGACCACCATCCGCGTTAAAGAAAACGAGCCCTTCGACGTCGCACTTCGCCGTTTCAAGCGCACCATCGAAAAGCTCGGCCTGCTGACCGACCTGCGTGCCCGCGAGTTCTACGAAAAGCCGACCGCCGAGCGCAAGCGCAAGAAGGCCGCTGCAGTCAAGCGCCACTACAAGCGCGTGCGCAGCATGCAGCTCCCCAAGAAGCTGTACTAAGCAACGCCCAGGGCAGCTGGCCGCCGACGAAAGTCACCGCCAGCGCCCCGTTGCCCAAGCCGCGCCAGGGAAACCTGCCGCGGCTTTTGTTTTTTCCGAAAGGTTGCGAATGACACTCAAAGAACAGATCACCGAAGACATGAAGACGGCCATGCGCGCCAAGGACGCCGAGCGCCTGGGCACCATCCGCCTGCTGTTGGCCGCCCTGAAGCAGAAGGAAGTCGACGAGCGCGTGGAGCTCGACGACGCCATGGTCGTGGCCATCGTCGACAAGATGGTCAAGCAGCGCAAGGACTCGATCGCCGCCTTCACCACCGGCGGCCGCGCCGACCTGGCGGACAAGGAAGCCTCCGAGATCAAGGTGCTCGAGGTCTACCTGCCCCAGCGCATGAGCGCCGATGAGACGGTGGCCGCGGTGAAGGCCATCGTGGCCGAGCTGGGCGCCAGCGGCCCCGGCGACATGGGCAAGGTGATGGGCGTGGTCAAGACCCGCCTGGCCGGCAAGGCCGACATGGGCCAGGTCAGCGCAGCGGTCAAGGCCGCCTTGTCGGGCGCCTGATGACTGCCGCCAGCCCCACCGCCCCGATCCTCAAGGCCTGCGCCTGCCTGGTCGACGCGCGGGGCCGGCTGCTGGTGTTCCGCCATCCGGAGGATGGCAACATGCAGCTCCCCAAGGGCACCATCGAGCCCGGCGAGCCGCCCGAGGTGGCTGTGCGGCGCGAGCTGCTCGAGGAGTCGGGTCTCGACTACGCCGGCCCGCTGCAAGCGCTGGGCACGCTCGAGCGCGAATGCGAGGCCGGCGTCGAGGGCAACACGCACCGCCACCCCCAGCTGTGGCACCTGTTCCTGATGCGCACCGAGGGCCAGCTTGCCGACGTGCCCGAAACCTTCGTCCACACGGCCACGGGCAGCCCCGAAGAAGAAGGCCTGGTGTTCACGTTCAGCTGGCTCGAAGCCGACGACGCCATCGGCGACTTCGCCCTGCCCTACCGCCAGACCATCGAGCGCGTGCGCGCCGCCCTGCTGCTCCGCGCCTGAGCAGGCTTCGCCCTCACGCCAGGGCGCGCGCGGCCATGTACAGCCCCAGCAGCGCCAGCCCGATCAGGAAGCAGCGCCGGAACACGGCCACCGGCAGCCGCTTGCGCAGCCAGGTTCCGAGCACCATGCCGCCGACGGCCGGCACCAGCATCGCGAACGACGCACCCAGCGCCGACATCGGATAACCGCCGTTCCCCGCCAGCCCGATGGCCAGCACCACCGTCGAGGTGGTGAACGAGATGCCCATCGCCTGGATCAGCGCATCGCGCTGGAACCCCAGCGCCTGCAGGTACGGCACCGCCGGCACCGCGAACACCCCGGTCACCGCCGTCACCAGCCCCGTGACCATGCCCACCAGCGGCCCGAGCCAGCGCGCCAGTGCGTCGCTCACGTGAAGCTGGCGCCCGGTCAGGCTCCACCCCGCATAGACGACCAGCGCCACACCGAGCGCCGCCGAAGCCCACGCCCCCGCCGGCACCCCCAGCCACAGGGCCCCGCCCAGCGTGCCGACCACCACGCCCGCCTGCATGCCGCCGATGCGCCGCAGCACCGGCATGAAGGTGGCGCGCGGCCCGGTCTGCCAGATGTTGGTGACCAGCGAAGGCACGATCAGCAGCGCCGCGGCCTGCGCCGGTGGCATCCACAGCGCCAGCACCGCCATCGACACCGTGGGCAGACCCAGCCCGATCACGCCCTTGATCACCCCCGCCAGCAGGAACACCGCCGTGGCGGCGGCCCAGAAACTCGTCACGTCGTTCGAATGCGTCATCGCGGCGGAGTCTGCCGGGCAATGGCGTGCCTGGAAATGCGGGGTTCGCAGAGCCGGCCTCAGGCTGCGGCTGAGGCTGCTGGTGCACACTGCGGCGACTATGCGATTCGACCTCACCGACCTGCGGCTCTTCCTGAACGTCGCCGAAGCCGGCAGCCTCACCGGCGGCGCCGGGCGTTCGCACATGACGCTGGCCTCCGCCAGCCAGCGCGTGCGCGGCATGGAAGACGCGCTGGGCACCCCGCTGCTCACCCGCCATGCGCAAGGCGTGCGCCCCACCGAGGCCGGCCGCACGCTGCTGCACCATGCGCGCGTCGTGCTGCAGCAGATGGAGCGCCTGCGCGGCGAGCTCGGCGAGTACGGCCAGGGCCTCAAGGGCCATGTGCGCTTCATGTGCGGCACCTCGGCGCTGACCGAGCACCTGCCCGAGGTGCTCGCGCGCTTCCTGGCGCAGCACCCGCGCGTGTCGATCGACCTCGAGGAACGCCCCAGCCCCGACACCGTCGAGGCCCTGCGCGCGGGGCTGTGCGACATCGGCATCGTCTCGGACGCCATCGACACGCAGGGACTCGAATGCCATCCGTTCCGGCGCGACGACCTCGCCCTCGTGATGCCGCGCGGCCATGCGCTGGCCGGGCGACGGCGCGTGAAACTGGCCGACGTGGTCGACAGCGAATTCATCGGTCTGCCCGCCGACAGCGCGCTGCAGCAGCTGGTCACCACGCATGCGCGCTCGCTGGGGCGGCACCTGTCCTACCGCGTGCGCGTGCGCAACTTCGAGGCGGTGTGCCGCATGGTCGAGCAAGGCATCGGCGTGGGCATCGTGCCGCAGACCGCGGCCGCGCGTTGCGCCCGCACGATGAAGATCGCACGCGCCTCTCTGGCCGACGCCTGGGCGGAGCGCACATTGCTGGCGTGCGTGCGCACGTCGCAAGAGCTGCCGCTCAATGCGCAGCGCATGCTGCAGCACTTGCTGGGCGCGCCGGAAGCGCCTTAGCGCGAGCCCGGCGACCTCGCCGGATCGGCCGGCTCAGCTGCCGGCGATCTTCATCCGGTTGACCAGGATCGAGCCCGTGGTCTTGGCGCCGAAGGTGTAGGCGTCCGCGCCGATGGCTTCGATGCCCATGAGCATGTCCTTCAGGTTGCCGGCGATGGTGATTTCTTCCACCGGGAAGGCGATGCGGCCCTTCTCGACCCAGAAGCCGCTCGCGCCGCGCGAGTAGTCGCCGGTCACGTAGTTCACGCCCTGGCCCATCAGCTCGATCACGAACAGGCCGGTGTCCAGCTTGGCGAGCATGGCGTCGAGGTCGTCGCCGTGCTTCGTCAGGCGCGAGCTCAGCGTCAGGTTGTGCGAGCCGCCGGCGTTGCCGGTGGTCTTCATGCCCAGCTTGCGGGCCGAATAGGTCGAGAGAAAGTAGCCTTCGAGGCGGCCTGCATCGACCACCTTGCGCGCCCGGGTGATCACGCCTTCGTCGTCGAAGGGCGAGCTGCCCTTGCCGCGCATCACGTGCGGGTCTTCTGCGATGTCGATGTGCTTGGGCAGCACCGGCTTGCCGAGCGAGTCGAGCAGGAAGGTGCTCTTGCGGTACAGCGCACCGCCGCTCACGGCCTGCACCAGCCCGCCCAGCAGGCCCACGGCCAGCGGCGACTCGAACAGCACCGGGCATTCGGTGGTCTTGATCTTGCGCGACTTCAGGCGGCTGAGCGCCCGCTCGGCGGCGTAGCGGCCCACCGCCTGCGGGCTGGCAAGCTCGTCGGCGGCGCGCATGGAGCTGTACCAGGCGTCGCGCTGCATGCCGTCGCCCTTGCCGGCGATGGGCGCCACCGAGATGGAGTGCCGCGAGCTGGCATAGCCGCCGCGAAAGCCGTGCGTGTGGGCGCTGAAGAAGTGGCTCTGCTGGGCCGACACACCCGCGCCTTCGCTGTTGGTGATGCGCTTGTCGGTCGACAGCGCCGCTTCTTCGCATTCCAGCGCCAGCTTGGCGGCCTGCTCGCTGGTCACGTCCCAGGGGTGGAACAGGTCGAGCTCGGGGTGTTCCTTGGCGATGTCGGCCTCGTCGGGCAGGCCGCTCACCGGGTCTTCGGCGGTGAAGCGGGCAATGTCGTAGGCCGCCTGCACGGTCTGCTGGATCGCGGCTTCGGAGAAGTCGGAGGTGCTGGCGTTGCCGCGTCGGTGGCCCACATAGACCGTGACGCCCAGCGACTTGTCGCGGTTGCGCTCGACGTTTTCCAGCTCGCCCTTGCGAACCGACACGCTCAGGCCGCAGCCCTCGGAGGCCTCGGCCCCGGCGTCGGTGGCGCCGAGCTTCTTGGCATGCGCCAAGGCTGTGTCGACCAGGTTTTCGAAGAAGGAGCGGCTGTAGGCGAAGCCGGAATCGGCGCGCGAAGATGGTGTCGTCATGTGGTGGCTATGATACTTGCGCCCCCTGTTTCACGTTTACCCCCCAGCTTCCCACTGCCCATTGCACGCATCGCATGCGTTGCAACGCCGCACGGTGCGGCCCAGAATCCATCTCATGTCCCGCAAACCCAAAAAAGGCTATTTCGTCCGTGGCCAGTTCGTCGCCGAAGGCAGCGAACTCGACCTGGAGCTCAAGCGCGAGCTCAAGGGCACCGACGAATCCAGCCGCACCGATCTCAAGCGCGAAAGCGACGAACTGCAAAAGCTCGGCGAGGAACTGCTCGGCCTGCGCGCGGCCCTGTTCGATGCGCTGCCGCTCGGCGAGAAGCTCGTCGACGCCGTCATCGAAGCCAAGCGCATCACCAATTTCGAGGGCAAGCGCCGGCAGATGCAGTTCATCGGCAAGCTGATGCGCAAGCTCGACGAGCCCACGCTGGAGGCCGTCAAGCTCGCCCTGACCGAGCAGAACACCGTGCCGGCCGCCGAGGCCGCCGCCCTGCACGAGGCCGAGCGCTGGCGCGACCGCCTGATCGCCGACGACGACGCCCTCGGCGGCTGGATCGAAACCCATCCCGCCACCGACTCCCAGCAACTGCGCGCCCTGGTGCGCCAGGCCCGCAAGGACATGAAGACCGGCCCGGCCGGAGAAGCGCCGCGGCAGGGCAAGGCCTACCGCGAAATCTTCCAGTTGATCCGCCAGCAACTGGCCGTGCACGGCGGCGACGACCATGCCGCGGCAGCGGCAGCACAGGACCGGGAAGAGGACGCATGAGTTCGCGGTCTTTCTCCCAGAGGCGGAAGGAGCAACACCATGAGCGCACCTGACGCCGTCCGCATCGGCATCGTCTCGGTCAGCGACCGTGCATCGAGCGGCACCTATGAAGACAAGGGCCTGCCTGCGCTGAAGGAATGGCTAGGCCGCGCACTGAAGAACCCGATCGAATTCGAGCCCCGGCTGATCCCCGACGAGGCCGCGCGCATCAGCGCCACGCTGGTCGAGCTGGTCGACGCCGGCTGCTCGCTGGTGCTGACCACCGGCGGCACCGGCCCGGCCCTGCGCGACGTGACGCCCGAGGCCACGCTGGCCGTGGGCGACAAGGAAATGCCCGGCTTCGGCGAGCAGATGCGCCAGATCAGCCTGCGCTTCGTGCCCACCGCGATCCTGTCGCGCCAGGTGGCGGTGGTTCGCGGCCAGAGCCTGATCCTCAACCTGCCCGGCCAGCCCAAGGCGATCGCGGAAACGCTCGAAGGGCTGAAGGATGCCGACGGCACCCAGCTCGTGCCCGGCATCTTCGCGGCAGTGCCCTACTGCATCGACCTGATCGGCGGGCCGTACCTCGAGACGGACGACACGGTCTGCAAGGCCTTCCGGCCCAAATCGGCCATCCGGCAAAACCGCTGAAGGCGCATCGGACGATGCTGGCGGCGGTCTACCGCACCTATTCGGACATTGCCAACGCCAGCCGGTTGCTGGCGGACTGCGCGGCGCAGGCCGTGTCGTGGCGCTGGGCCACCGAGTCGATGGGCGAAGCCACGCCCTTCATGCGCGAGCAGTACGGCGGCCCCGCGCCCAAATGGCTGGCCGATGACAAGGCCGACCCCGAGCGCCACATGCACCACGGCTTCGACGCCGAGGGCCGCCTGGTGCTGCAGCGCCAAAGCCGTGGCCGCGTCACCGCATGGCTGCACGAAGCCGACCGGCGCACCGCCCTGGACCTGGACGTGTACGAAGAAGGCGCCCCCCGGCTCACCACGGTCACCCAGTACCGCTACCGCCCCGACGGCCTGCTCGACTCGCAGCACATCAGCCGCGGCCACGAGGGCTTCGATACGCGCTACGTCTGGGGGAACGGGAAGAACGGGCAGAACGCCCGGCTCGAACGCGCCGTCACCTCCAACTGGGCCGAGACCCGCAAGACCTGGCTCTGCCAGGACGTCTACCGCTACACCGAGGCCGCGCAGCTCGACACCATCACGCTCGAGTACCTCGACGACGACGGCACCCCCAGCGGCGAAAGCCGCCTGAGCTACCGCCGCCCGCGCAAGGGTGAAACGCTGGCGAGCGTGACCGCCAGGGTCGAGGCCTTGCTGCGGGACGAGATTGCGCGCGCTCGCCCAGATTCCCTCGGACGACAAGATCTACTGCCTGCTCATCTGCTACACGCAGGAAGACTTCGAGGCCGCATGGCCCCCGTTCCTGGTGTGGGGCCTCGAGTCGTACCGGCGCCGCGTGCTGGAGACCGGCGAAGAGGTCAGCTACTACCTCTGGGCGCCCGACGAAATTCGTGCGGTGCAAGGCGATGCGCACGAGCGCTGGCTCGACGACGCGGCGCTGAAGGAAGCCTGCCTGCTGCACGGCCAGTTCATGGCGCTTCGGCAAAGCACGGCCTCGGCAATGCGCGTGCTGAAGAACCTCGCGGCGCATTTCAACGCGCCCGCCGCGCACGCCATGCTGAACACGACCGACGATTTCGTCGTCGCCCACGCGGACAACACCGGCGAGATCGATCCGCTGAAAGCCATGAAGGCCGCCATCGCGCCGGAACACTGGGCCCTGCTCAAGGCGCGCGGGCAGGTCTGAAGCCTGAACGCGGCTTGCCGCGGGCTCAGGCCTGCGCCGGCCCGAACCCGTGGCGCTCGGCGGCCTGCTCGCAGGACACCCGCTCGACCTGCACGGTGGAATGGTGGATGTCGAAGCGCTCCGCCAGCAGCGCGCGCAATCGCAACGTCAGCGGCGCCAGGTCGGCCGTACCCGGCGTGCACACCACGTGCACGCTCAGGCTCACCTTGCCGCTCGACAGGGCCCACACGTGCAGGTCGTGCACGCTGGCCACGCCCTCGCCGCCGAGCAGCGCGCGCTCGACGGCGGGCAGGTCCACGTCGTCGGGCACGCCTTCCAGCAGCACGTTCAGGCTCTCGCGCAGCAGTCGCCAGGTGCGCGGCAGCACCCACAGCCCGATGGCCACCGCGACCACCGAGTCGACCCATGCCCAGCCCGTGAAGCGGATCACCAGCGCACCCACGATCACGCCGACCGAGCCCAGCATGTCGGCCCACACTTCCAGGTACGCGCCCTTCACGTTGAGGCTGTCGTCCTTGCCCGACGCCAGGATGCGCATGCTCGCGAAGTTGACGGCCAGCCCGCCCACGGCCACCCAGAGCATGGTGCCCGACGCGATCTCGGCCGGCGACGAGAGCCGTCGCCAGGCCTCGTACAGCACATACATCGCCACCCCGAACAGCAGCACGGCATTGAGCATCGCCGCCAGGATCTCGAAGCGGTAGTACCCGAAGGTGCGCCGCCGGTCGGCCGGCCGGCGGCCGATGCGGATGGCCGCCAGCGAAATGGCCAGCGCCGCCGTGTCGGTGAACATGTGGGCCGCGTCGGAGAGCAGCGCCAGGCTGCCGGACCACAACCCGCCCGCCACCTCGATCACGAGGTAGGTGGTGGTCAGCAGCAGCGCCCAGCGCAGCGCCTTCTCGTTGCCGCCCGCGCCATGCGAATGGCCGTGGGCCTGGGAATGGTCATGGGCCATGTGAACCTTGCGTGGCGGGTGTCGGGGGTGCAGCGGGTGCCAGCGGCGTGCCGTGCTGCGTTTCGCCCGCCTCCTGCCGCACCTCGTCCTCGTCGCGCCGGTGCGCCAGGCGGTAGAGCAGCGGCAGCACCAGCAGCGTGAGCGCGGTCGAGGAAAGGATACCGCCGATCACCACCGTGGCCAGCGGCCGCTGCACCTCGGCGCCCGTGCCGGTGGCGATGGCCATCGGCACGAAGCCCAGCGAGGCGACCAGCGCCGTCATCAGCACCGGGCGCAGCCGCGTGAGCGCGCCTTCGCGGATGGCCGCGTCCAGCGGCAGGCCGTTGTCGCGCAGGTTGCGAATGAACGAGATCATCACCAGCCCGTTGAGCACCGCCACGCCCGACAGCGCGATGAAGCCCACCGCCGCCGAGATGGACAGCGGAATGCCGCGTAGCCACAGCGCCACGATGCCGCCCGTGAGCGCGAACGGGATGCCGGTGAACACCAGCAGGCCGTCCTTGAGGTTGCCGAACATCGCGAACAGCAGCGTGAGCACCAGCAGCAGCGACACCGGCACCACCACCTGCAGCCGCTCGGTGGCCGACGCCAGGTTCTCGTACTGGCCGCCCCACACCGTCCAGTAGCCGGCGGGGATCTTCACGTTGCGCATGGCTTCCTCGGCCTCGGCCACGAAGGAGCCCAGGTCGCGCCCGCGCACGTTGGCGCTCACCACGATGCGGCGCTTGCCGTCTTCGCGGCTCACCTGGTTGGGGCCGGGCGCAATGTCGAGCGTGGCCACCTCTCCCAACGGAATGAAGCTGGTGCGCAGGCCCTCGGCGCCCGCGCCCTTGGGCAGCGCCACGGGCAGCCGCTTGATGGCTTCCAGGTCGGTGCGCAGGTTTTCCGGCAGCCGCACGATGATGTCGAAGCGCCGGTCGCCGTCGAACAGCGTGCCGGCCTCGCGCCCGCCCACCGCGATGGAAATCGCGTCCTGCACGTCACCCACGTTCAGGCCGTAGCGCGCGGTCTTCTGGCGGTCGATGTTCACGGTGAGCATCGGCAGGCCGGTGGTCTGCTCGACCTTCACCTCGGCCGCGCCGGGGATCTTGCCGAGCGCCTGCGACACCTCGGCCGCCGTCTGGTTGAGCACGTCCATGTCGTCGCCGAAGATCTTCACGGCCACGTCGCTGCGCACGCCCGAGATCAGCTCGTTGAAGCGCAGCTGGATGGGCTGCGAGAACTCGTAATTGTTGCCCGGCAGCTTTTCCACTTCTTCCTGCACGGCGGCGAGCAGCTCGGCGCGCGTGCGTCGTGACGCGCCGTCGGCCGCGGGCCACTCGCTCTCGGGCTTGAGCATGATGTAGCCGTCGGAGATGTTCGGCGGCATCGGGTCGGACGCGATCTCGGCCGTGCCGGTGCGGGCGAACACACGCTCGATTTCCGGAAACTTCGCCTTCAGCGTGCTTTCCAGCTGCTTCTGCATCTGGACCGACTGCGTGAGGCTGGTGCCCGGAATGCGCAGCGCCTGGATGGCGAAGTCGCCCTCGCTCAGGCTGGGCACGAACTCCGTACCCAGGCGCGTGGCCAGCAGGCCCGACAGCACCACGGCCACCGCGGCCACGGTGATGACCAGCGCCTTGGCTTGCATCACGCGCGCCAGCAGCGGCTCGTAGCCGCGCTTGGCCCACAGCATCAAGCGGTTTTCCTTCTCGCTGACCTTGTTGCCGATGAACAGCGCCACGGCCGCGGGAATGAAGGTGATCGACAAGATCATTGCGCCCAGCAGCGCAATCACCACGGTGAAGGCCATCGGGTGGAACAGCTTGCCCTCCACGCCCGTGAGCGCAAAGATCGGCAGGTACACGATCATGATGATCAGCTGCCCGAACAGCAGCGGGCGCCGCGCCTCCTGCGAGGCTGCGAACACCTCGTGGAAGCGCTCGCTGCGCGTGAGCGGCCGCCCGTGCTTCGCCTGCGCATGGGCCAGGCGCCGCACGCAGTTCTCCACGATCACCACCGCCCCGTCGACGATGATGCCGAAGTCCAGCGCCCCCAGGCTCATGAGGTTGGCGCTGACCTTCTGGTTCACCATGCCGGTGAAGGTGAACAGCATCGACAGCGGAATCACCAGCGCGGTGATCAGCGCCGCGCGGATGTTGCCCAGAAACAGGAACAGCACGGCAATGACCAGCACCGCGCCCTCGAACAGGTTCTTCTTCACGGTGGCGATGGCCTTGTCGACCAGCACCGTGCGGTCGTACACGGTAACGGCCTTCACGCCCGCGGGCAGCGTGCGGTTGACCTCCTGCATCTTCCTGTCGACCGCCTGCGACACGGTGCGGCTGTTCTCGCCGATCAGCATGAACACCGTGCCCAGCACCACCTCGCGGCCGTTGTCGGTGGCCGCGCCCGTGCGCAGCTCCTGCCCGATGCCGACCTCGGCCACGTCCTGCACGCGCAGCGGAATGCCGCCCGCGTTGCCCAGGATGACGTTGCCGATGTCTTCGGCCGACTTCACCTGCCCCGGCGCGCGAATGAGGTACTGCTCGCCGCGCTTCTCGATGTAGCCCGCGCCCACGTTGGCGTTGTTGCGCTCCAGCGCGGCGACCAGGTCGGTCATGCTCAGGCCGTGGGCCAGCAGCTTGGCCGGGTCGGGCGCGATCTGGAACTCCTTGGCATAGCCGCCGATGGAATTGATCTCGGTCACGCCGGCCACGTTGCGCAGCTGCGGCTTGATGATCCAGTCCTGGATTTCGCGCAGGTCGGTCGGCGAATACGGCTGGCCGTCGGCTTTCTTGGCGCCCTCTTCCGCCTCCACGGTCCAGAGGTAGATCTCGCCCAGGCCGGTCGAGATGGGCCCGATCACCGGCGAGATGCCGCTGGGCATGCTCTCGCGCGCCGACTGGATGCGTTCGTTCACGAGCTGGCGCGCGAAGTAGATGTCGGTGCCGTCCTTGAAGATCACCGTCACCTGCGACAGGCCGTAGCGCGACAGCGAGCGCGTCTGCTGCAGGCCGGGCAGCCCGGCCATGACGGTCTCGATCGGGTAGGTCACGCGCTGCTCGGTCTCCAGGGGGGAGTAGCCGGGCGTGGCGGTGTTGATCTGCACCTGCACGTTGGTGATGTCGGGCACCGCGTCGATGGGCAGCTTCTGGTAGCTGAAGACGCCGAGCGCCGCCATGCCGAGCACGGCGAGCAGCACGAGCCAGCGCTGCGCAATGGAAAAACCGATGATGCGTTCGAACATGCGGCGTCCTCAGTGCGTGTGCGTGGCCGAGCTCTTGCCCTGCTGCGACTTCACGACGAAGCTGCCGCTCGCGGCATAGGCGGCGCCGGGCTTCAGGCCGCCGACGATCTCGACGCGCTTGCCGTCGCTGCGCCCCGTCTGCACGTGCTGCGGCACGAAGCCGCCGGGCACGCGCAGGAACACCGTGGGCCTGTCTTCCACCGTTTGAATCGCTTCGGCCGACACGGTCACGGGCGCGTCGGTCTCCGAGGCCACGAGCTCGACGTTCACGAACAGGCCCGGGCGCCAGATGCGCTGCGGGTTGGTCAGCGTGACGCGCGCGGTGGCGGTGCGCGTCTGCGCGCCGATGAGCGAGCCCACGTAAGACACCTTGCCGGCGGCCGTCTGGTCGAAGGCACTGGCGCGAATGGTCACCGGCTCGCCGATGCGCACCAGGTTCAGGTTGCCGGCGGCCACGCTGATCTCGGCCCACACGCTCGACAGGTCGGAAATGGTGAACACGTTGACGTCTTCCTTCACCGACTCGCCCAGCGCAATATGCTTCTCGACCACCATGCCGTCGAAGGGCGCGCGCAGCTCGTAGCGACCGAGCGCGGCCGAGCCCGGCGTGGCGCCCAGCGCCAGCAGCTTCTGGTTGGCGTTGGCCACCTCGATCCGGGCCTCCTGCATGGCCTGCTCAGCCTGCAGGTAGTCCTGCTGCGGAGAGATCTTTTCTTCCCACAGCTTCTTCTCGCGCTCGTAGGTGGTGCGGGCCAGCGCCAGCCGGCGCTGCGCCGTCTGCAGCGCGCTGCGCTGCTCCGACAGCGAAGGGCTGGACAGCACGGCCAGCACCTGGCCGCGCTTGACCTCCTGCCCCAGGTCGGCCGACACGCCCTCGACCACGCCCGCCACGCGCGGCACCACGTGGGCCGTGCGGTCTTCGTTGAACTTGATCTCGCCGGGCAGCTGCAGCGCGAGCTTGATGCGCGCGGGGCCGGCGCTTGCGATGGCGATGTCGGCGGCCTTGACCTGCGCGTCGGTGAAGGCGATCTTTTCTTCGCCTTCCTCGTGTTCCTTGTGTTCCTTGTGCTCGCCGCCCTCCTTGCCAGGCGCGGCGGCAGCCTTGCCCGGTGCGCCACCCTCGGGTGTCTTGCCCTCGGCGTGGTGCTCCTTGTCGGCATGGCCGGCGGCCTCGCCGTGATCGTGGTCGTGGTCCTTCTCGGCTTCCTTGGCCGTCTCCTTGCCGGCCTCCTTGCCGTGGGCCTCGCCCTCTTCGTGGTGCTCGCCGTCGCCGTGCCCGGCCGCTTCGGAGTGGCCGGCCGCCTCGGGCTTGGCGGGCGAGGTGCGCAAAATCATCGCGCCGGCGCCGAGCCCCACGACGAGGACCACCGCGATGGCGATCCACTGCTTCTTGCCGATGCGCTCGGCCACGGGTTTGCGTTCTTGTGCGTTCATGGTGTGTGGAATTTCGGGTTCAGCGCGCGACGGGTGTCGCGAGCGGGAGTGCGAGCGCGGTGTCGTCGCCGTGGCGGCCCAGCAGCCGGTCGAGGTCGCCGGCCGCGCGGTGCGCGTCGGCCAGGGCCAGCAGGTACTGCGCGCGCACCTGGAACAGCGTGCGTTGCGCGTCCAGCGCCTCCAGGAAGCTGAACTTGCCGAGTTCGAAGCCCTTGGTCGCGGCCTTGTAGGCGGTCTCGGCGCCGGGCAGCGCGTCGCGCTGCAGCGTCTGGGCGGTGGCCCGCGCGGAGCTCAGGCGCTCGGTGGCCTGGGCCACGTCGGCGCCCAGCTGCAGTTCGGCGGCGGCCAGCTCGTCGCGCGCCTTCTCCTCGCGGCTCAGCGCCTCGGCCACGTTGCCGCGGTTGGTGTCGAAGATCGGCAGCGGAATCGACAGCCCCACCACCACCTGGTTGCGCCGCCCGCCGCCCGTCTCGCCTTCGGAAGACGGCACGCGCTTGGCACCGAGCGACACGGTCACGTCGGGCATGCGCTTGGCCTGCTCCAGCTCGGACAGCGCCCGGCGCCGTTCGACCTCGAGCCGCGCCTGCCGCACCACGGGCGCGGCGGCCAGCAGGCTTTGCACGTCCTGTGCCGGCGCCATGGCCGGCAGCTGGTCGACCGCGCCGTCCACCTGCGTGAAGCGCGGGGCCGGGTTGCCCCACAGCGCGGCCAGTTGCTGGCGCGCCGAGCGCAGCGTGCCTTCGGCCTGCAGCAGCTCGACGCGAATGCCCGCCTCGGCCACGCGCGCCCTGGTTTCTTCCAGCGGCGAGACCTTGCCGGCGGCCACGCGGTTCGCGGCCGCGCGGGTGCCCGACTGCGCAAGGCCCACCGAATCCTGCGCAAGACGCAGCCGCTCCTGCGCGGTCAGCACCTCGAAGAAGGCAGTGACGGTGGCCGCGCGAATCTCGGCGCGGCGCGCGTCCAGCGCCGACGCGGCCTGGTCGCGCGCGCGCTCGGCCGCCGTCACCCGCGCCGCGCGCTTGCCGCCCAGCTCGAGGGGCTGGCTCAGCATCAGCGTGGTGGTGCGGTTGTCGCGGCGCAGGTCTTCCACCTGCGCGTCGAGCGTGGGGTTGGGCCAGGCGCCGGCCTGCACGATGGCGGCCTCGGTCGCGTCCTGCTCGCGCGATGCGGCGTACAGGCCCGGGTTGGCCTGCAGCGCCATCGCGAGCGCGGCCTGCAGGTTCAGCGGGCCGGAGGGCTCCAGCGTGCGCGTGGCCGCACGGGAGGACGAATAAGGGGAGCCGGCCGAGGTCTGCACGACCTGCGAAAAAACCGGGGGCGCCGCTATGGCCAAGACGGCCAGCGGCACGAAGAGCGTGCGCATCGAATTCTCCTGGGTTGCAAAACAACGGACAGACGAATTCGGCGAGAAAGGCTCAGCTGATGATGAAGATCAGAAGGTGGGTGGGTTCTCTCGCCGAATCAGAGGGCGAGAGACCAGTCGGGCCGCACGGGAACGTCGGCGATGTGCGAGGCGAAGCGCTCGGCGGGCGTCATGCGCGGGACCTGCGCGATGCGGGCCGCGCCCAGCGCCGGTTCGGTCGAGGCGTCGGCATGCTGTGCCCAGCCTGCATGGCAGACCGCGCAGTCGCCGACCACGGCATTGGGCTGCGTGCTCGAATTTTTCTGCGCACCCTCGCCACTGTGGCTGCGGTCGGTGTCGCGGCCTTCGCTGTCGTGGTGGCCCCAGTGCTCGGGCTGCATGTCGCGCTCGTGCTGGCAGTACGCCGATGCCGCGGCCCAGCTGAGCTGCAGCGGCAAGAGAGCAAGCAGGAAGATGAGGAGCCAGCGGCGCATGGAGGCAAAAAGTATATCGGCGGCCTTCGGCGCGTCTTGCGTCAAAGCCCCTGCGATCCGCAGGCCCGGCGCAATGTATGACGCCGGGAGGAGTGTTTGTCCGTCAATAGGATTACTAAATCGTAACCGGCGTAGCGAAAGCGCTTCGTTACCATCTACCAATGCGAATTCTTGTCATTGAAGATGAGCCCAAACTCGGCGATTACCTCAAGAAGGGACTCGAAGAGAACGGCTACGTGGTGGATATCGCCCGCGATGGCATCGAAGGAAAGT
>NNBU01000829.1_pt1 | contig 16593 bp, 14 predicted proteins | sample 1173781 | NCBI WGS metagenome assembly NNBU01 (sample SAMN07173937, study PRJNA388173) | plant metagenome | biome: Plant school; feature: Soil; material: Symbiotic tissue of Blasia pusilla L.; isolation source: symbiotic tissue sample KVJ2 | host: Blasia pusilla | place: Norway: Troms, Kvaloya...
GGCGGGGAGTGCAAAATAAAAATGGTCATACGACCAATTTAGAGGCAACAGGCCACAAATTCAGGTGGGMKSTCCCGGCCGGAGCGCAGCCGGACGCTGGCTCGGTCGCCGGTGACCGAGGCGACGTCGACTTCCAGGAAGTTCGTCTCGCCGATGAAGTCGGCAACAAAGCGTTCTGCCGGACGGTCGTAGATGTCCCAGGGGGAGCCGACCTGACGCAGGCTGCCCGTCGACATGACCGCGATGCGGTCCGACATGGTCAGCGCTTCTTCCTGGTCATGGGTGACGAAGATGAAGGTGATGCCGGTTTCGGCCTGCACGCGCTTCAACTCGATCTGCATTTCCTTGCGGAGCTTATAGTCGAGCGCCGATAAGGGTTCGTCGAGCAGCAGGACTTTCGGCTTCGGGGCGAGCGCGCGGGCGAGCGCCACGCGCTGCTGCTGACCACCGGAGATCTGGCTCACCTGCCGGTCCCGCATCTTGGTCATGTGGACCAGTTCCAGCATCTCGTCGACGCGTGCCTTGATCTCCGCTCCAGGCTTGCCGAGCATCTTCAGACCGAAGCCGATGTTCTCAGCGACTGTCATGTGCGGGAAAAGCGCGTAGGACTGGAAGACGGTGTTGACCGGCCGCTTGAACGGCGGCAAGGGTGCGATGTCGTCGCCGTAGAGCAGGATTTCGCCCGTTGTCGGAAAATCGAAACCGGCAATCAGGCGCAAAAGCGTGGTCTTGCCGCAGCCGGACGGGCCCAGCAGCGTGAAGAACTCGTTTTCCTTGATGGTGAGAAAGATCCCGTCAAGCGCGGTGACCTTGTCGCTTCCAGATCCATAAACACGGCTGACGCCGCGGATCTCGATGGCTGCCTTATCAGATGCGGAACTCAAGCGGTGCCCCCTGGCTCTCGGGTTATGCGCGGTGTGCTTCGGCTCGACCCGACGGCGGCTGGTGTCCAGACCGGTCGGATGGCGTCGTTCTGGTCACGCAAGTCGTGTGCCAGCTCAGTTTCATGCGGACCTTCTCCCCTTTTGCGGCAGGAAAGCAGCCGGAATCTCCGGTATTCTGCTTGTGCCCTCTGCCTCCGGCCGGTGTTCCCTTGTTGTCAGTGTCGCGGTCCGGCCGGGGCCGCGCACCTGAATTTGTGGCATGTTGCCTCTAAATTGGTCGTATGACCATTTTTATTTTGCACTCCCCGCCAATTTCTTTTTGCCGCATGGCAGGGCTGCGGCAGGCGCTTGGCCGCACGCTTGACAGGGCTTGGGGCGGCGCCCCATCGTCGGTGGATGATGTCGCGGGCCTGCGTCGTCTTACCTGTTGATCCGGAGTATTCCCGTGACCGATCCTACACTTCTTGGCGCCGCTGCGCTGTCTGTCGCTCTCAAAACCGGCTCGCTTTCGGCGGAGGCGGCGATGGCCTCCACATTGGCGCGGATCGCGCGGATCAACCCGCTGATCAACGCACTGGTCAGTCTGCGACCCGATGATGAGCTTCTCGCCGAGGCACGAATGCTGGACCGTGAGCGGGCAGAGGGCACTATACGCGGGCCGCTGCATGGTGTGCCGATCGCGATCAAGGACCTGAGCGAAGCCAAGGGCATTCACTGTACTTATGGATCACCGCTCTATCGCGACTTCGTGCCTGACTTCGACGACATCCAGGTGGAGCGCATCCGGGCAGCGGGCGCGATCATCATCGGCAAGACCAATACGCCGGAATGGGGGTTCGGCTCGCACAGCTACAATCCGGTCTTCGGCACCACCCGCAACCCTTATGACCTGACGCGGTCCGCCGGTGGATCGAGCGGTGGGGCAGGGGCGGCACTCGCGGCCCGGCTGGTCCCCATTGCCGATGGCAGCGACATGATGGGTTCGCTTCGCAACCCTGCGGCCTTCAACAATGTCATCGGCTTTCGGCCGAGCTTTGGCCGCATCCCCGCTCTTCCCGGTCGTGACGCCTATCTCAACCAACTCGCGACGCTGGGGCCGATGGGGCGCAGTGTCGAGGATGTGGTGCTGCTTCTCAACATGCAGTCCGGCTTCGATCCGCGCGATCCGACATCCTTCGAAAGCCGCCCGATCACCCTTGATCGTGATCTTGCCGCGAAGGGTGGTCGTATCGGCTGGCTCGGAGATTTTTCCGGCCACCTGCCGTTCGAGCCCGGCGTGCTTGCCCTCACCGAAAAAGCACTCGGCGTGTTCGATGCGATGGGCTTTGCCGTCGAAGCGGCCGCGCCCGTCTTCGACATGGAGCGGCTGTGGTGGGCCTGGACGACGCTGCGCAGCGTGTTCACCGCCGGCAGTATGCGCGACAGTTATGAGGATCCCGCCCGGCGCGGATCGCTCAAGCCGGAAATCCTCTACGAGGTGCGTTCCGGCCTTCGCGTCAAGTCTGCCGAGTTCTATGAAGCGTCTGCCGTGCGCACGGCTTGGTATCAGGCGATGCTGCAGCTCTTTGAACGATTCGACTACCTCGTCGCACCGGCCGCCCAGGTCTTCCCCTTCGATGCCGACATTCCCTGGCCGCGCGAGATCGCGGGGCGGCATATGGAGACCTATCACCGCTGGATGGAGGTGGTGATCGGACCGAGCATGGCGGGCTTGCCGGTCGCAGCGCTTCCGGCAGGCTTCTCCGACGGTGGTTTGCCGAATGGTTTTCAGCTGATCGGTCCGCCGCGTGCCGATGCCAAGGTGCTCTCGGTGGCCGGTGCTTACGAGGCGGCGACCGATTGGCTCGATCGGGTTCCGATCATCACAAAGGATGGCTTGGAGTAAATTTTTTTCACCCTTGAATAGGGAGGGGATTTGGTCCTACGATTTCAAAACTTGGCCAAGCCACTGTTTATCCGATCCTGCCCCCGGTTCCGGGGACCGGATATCCTCTCTGATGCGACTGACTTACGGAATTCATTTTCATGGACTTGATCTTCGACGGCCACAACGATGTTCTCCTTCGCCTGTGGCGCGGGCGCAAGGATGGTACGGATCCGGTTCAAGAATTCACCAAGGGCACGAGCGCCGGGCATATCGATGGCCCGCGCGCCAAACGGGGTGGTTTGGGCGGCGGGCTCTGCGCCGTCTACATTCCGTCGCCGCATGATTTCGTGCTGAAGGAGCCGGACGCGAACGGCCATTACACGACACCGCTCGATCCGCCGCTGGAGCGGCCTTTCTCGCTCGACATCGCGCTGGAGATGATCTCGATCGCCCGCCAGCTTGACCGTGCCGGCGCCTGGACGCTCTGCCAGTCCACCGGCCAGATCCGTCAGGTGATGGCGGATGGCGGCTTTGCCGCCGTGCTGCACATCGAAGGTTGCGAGGCGGTCGATGCCAATCTCGATGCACTCGAGGTCTTCTACGCCGCCGGTCTGCGCTCGCTCGGCCCCGTCTGGAGCCGCCACAACATCTTCGGCCATGGGGTACCCTTTGCTTTTCCCAGTTCGCCGGATACCGGGCCGGGCCTCACCGATCTCGGCCGCGAACTGGTGCGTCGCTGCAATCGCCTGGGCATCCTGATCGATCTCGCGCACATCACCGAACAAGGCTTCTGGGACGTCGCCAAGCTCAGCGATCAGCCGCTGATTGCCAGCCATTCCAACGTGCATGCGCTGACGCCCGTTGCGCGCAATCTGACCGACAAACAGCTGGATGCCATCAAGGAAAGCCGGGGTTTGGTCGGGTTGAACTATGCCGTCACCATGCTGCGACCGGACGGGCGCGACAATGCGGATACGCCTGTCTCGGCTATGGTTCAGCATATCGACTATTTGGTCGAGCGCATGGGCATCGACTGTGTGGCCCTGGGCTCTGATTTCGATGGCGCCACCATTCCGGCCGCCATCGCCGATGCTGCCGGAAACCAGCGTCTGGTGGAAGCGCTGCGCGCGGCGGGCTACGGTGCCGATGATCTGCGCAAACTCTGCCGTGACAACTGGCTGCGCGTGCTGGCATCCGCCTGGCACGAATGAACCTATCTATTGCCTGTCCATAAAAACGAAGAAGGGAACCGTACCAATGACACTGTTCGACAAACGTCTGAAACTCATGGCCACCAGCGCCATGCTGGCACTGATGGTCGCCGCCGCGCCGCAGGCCTATGCCGCGACGCCAGCCGATACGCTCGTCCAGGCCTGGGCGATCGATGACATCATCTCGCTCGATCCGGGCGAAGCCTTCGAAATCTCGACGGCGGAAGTGACCGCCAACACCTATAGCAAGCTCGTGGCGCTCGATCCGGCCGATACGTCGAAGATCGTCAGCGACATCGCCGAAAGCTGGGATGTTTCGGAAGATGGCCTGACCTATACGTTCAAGCTGAAGCCGAACCTCACCTTCGCTTCGGGCAATCCGATCACGGCTGATGACGTTGCCTTCTCGTTCGAACGCGTCATCAAGCTCGACAAGTCGCCTGCCTTCCTGCTCACCCAGTTCGGCCTGACCGGCGACAACGTCACCGACAAGGCCAAGGCCGCCGACGAGTCGACCTTTGTGCTGACCGTCGACAAGCCCTATGCGCCGAGCTTCGTGCTCAACGTGTTGACGGCGACCGTTGCCTCTGTCGTCGACAAGAAGCTGGTGCTTGAAAACGCCAAGCCTGTCACGCCGACCGCCGAATACAAGTACGACACCGATTTCGGCAATGAATTCCTGAAGACCGGCTATGCCGGCTCCGGCCCGTTCAAGATCCGCGAATGGCGGGCCAATGAAGTCGTCGTGCTCGAGCGCAACGACAACTATTACGGCGAAAAGGCGAAGCTCGCCCGCGTCATCTATCGCTACATGAAGGAAAGCTCCGGCCAGCGTCTGGCGCTCGAAAACGGCGATATCGACGTTGCCCGCAACCTCGATCCGGGCGATTTCGACGCCGTTGCCAAGAAGGACGGCATTGCCACCACTTCGGCACCCAAGGGCACGCTCTATTACTTCAGCCTCAACCAGAAGAACCCGAACCTGGCCAAGCCCGAAGTCATCGAGGCCTTCAAGTATCTCGTCGATTACGATGCGCTCGGCGAAACCCTGATCAAGGGCATCGGCTCGATCCACCAGACCTTCCTGCCGACTGGCCAGCTGGGCGCACTGGAAGACAAGCCCTACAAGCTCGACGTTGCCAAGGCCAAGGAACTGCTGGCAAAGGCCGGTCTGCCCGACGGCTTCACCGTGACCATGGACGTGCGCAACACGCAGCCCGTGACCGGCATTGCCGAAAACGTCCAGCAGACGCTTGCCCAAGCCGGCATCAAGCTGGAAATCATCCCGGGTGACGGCAAGCAGACGCTGACCAAGTTCCGCGCCCGCCAGCACGACATCTATATCGGCCAGTGGGGTTCGGACTATTTCGACCCGAACTCGAATGCCGAAACCTTCACCTTCAATCCTGACAATTCCGACGAAGGCACGAACAAGACGCTCGCCTGGCGCAATGCCTGGGACCCGAAGGAATTGTCGGCCAAGACAGCGGCTGCCCTGCTCGAAAAGGATACGGCCAAGCGTGCGGCGATCTATGAGGACCTGCAGAAGCAGGTTCTGGCAACCGGCCCGTTCGTGGTGATCTTCCAGCAGACCGAAATCGCCGGCTATTCCAGCAAGGTGCAGAACTACAAGCTCGGCCCGAGCTTCGACACCAACTATGTCAACACGGTCACCAAGGAATAGTCGTCCTTGACCCAAGTTGACAGCCAGGTCGACCGGAGGCGCGCTTCGCAGCGCGCCTCTGCGATCGCCATCTCCCTCGGCAAATTCCTGCTGACGGTGGTGACCACCTATCTCGGCCTTCTGGCCGTGACCTTCTTCATCGGCCGCGTGGTGCCGATCGATCCGGCGCTCGCGATCGTCGGCGACCGGGCTCCGGCGCATGTCGTGGAGCGCGTGCGCGAACAGCTCGGCCTCAATCTGCCGCTCTGGCAACAGTTCATCATCTATGTCCGGCAGGCCCTTTCGGGCGATTTCGGCGTTTCGGTGCTGACGACCAATCCCGTGATGAAGGACATTGCGCGGGTCTTTCCGGCAACGATCGAGCTTGCCACGGTCGGCACCATCATCGGTGCCGTGCTCGGCGTGCCGCTCGGGGTGCTGGCTGCTGTCAAGCGCGGCTCGCTCGCAGACCAGCTGGTTCGCGTCGTTGGCCTCATCGGCTATTCCGTGCCGATCTTCTGGCTCGGCCTGCTCGCGCTCCTGCTGTTTTATGCCAAGCTGAACTGGGTCGCCTATCCCGGTCGCGTCGACATCGTCTACGAATACAGTTTTACCCCCGTCACCGGCTTCTTCCTCATCGATGCGGCCATGCAGCGGCAATGGGATGTATTGTGGGATCTCTTCCGCCACATCATCCTGCCCGGCGGCCTGCTCGGCTATTTCTCGATGGCCTATATCAGCCGCATGACGCGCTCCTTCATGCTCAACGAGCTGGCGCAGGAGTATATCGTTGCGGCCCGCGCCAAGGGCTTGAGTGAGACCCGGATCATCTGGTTCCACGCGCTGCGCAATGCAGCCGTCCCCTTGGTCACGGTCATCGCGCTCTCCTATGCCGGCCTGCTTGAGGGGTCGGTGCTGACGGAGACGATCTTCTCCTGGCCGGGGCTTGGCCTCTACATCACCAATTCGCTGCAGAATGCCGATCTCAACGCCGTGCTCGGCGGGACGATCGTGATCGGATCCGTCTTTATCGGCATCAATCTTCTGTCGGATATTCTCTATCGCACGCTGGATCCGAGGACGCGCAGCCGATGACCACACCCGTCTCCGCTTCCGAGCAAAGCTGGAAAGGCTGGCTCACCTCTGACCGGCCGCAATCCCGCATGCAGGCCCGTTGTGGCCGCGCCTATATCATCTGGCAGCGCTTTGCCGAAAACCGGCTGGCGCTGGCGGGACTCGCCATCCTGCTCGCTTTGCTGTTCGTCGCCGCCTTTGCCGATGTGCTGGCGCCGCATTCGCCGGTTCAGGGCGATCTGCGCAACGCCCGCCTGCTGCCCCCCGGCAGCGCCGGATATCTCCTCGGTACTGACGATCAGGGCCGCGATATCCTCTCGCGTCTCATCCACGGCTCCAGGCTCACCCTGTTCGTCGTGGCGCTGGTCGCGATCATTGCCGCACCGGTTGGCCTGATCGTCGGCACGATCGCCGGTTATGCCGGCGGCTGGGTCGATGGCGTCTTGATGCGCATCACCGACATCTTCCTCGCTTTTCCCAAGCTCGTCCTGGCGCTGGCGCTGGTCGCGGCCCTCGGTCCCGGCATCGAGAATGCGGTTCTCGCCATCGCGATCACCTCCTGGCCACCCTATGCCCGTATTGCACGGGCCGAGACGCTGACCTTCCGCAATTCGGATTTCATCGCGGCGGTGCAATTGATGGGGGCCTCGCCGGTCCGGATCGTGCTGTCCCATATCGTGCCCCTCTGTCTCTCCTCGGTCATCGTGCGCGTGACGCTCGATATGGCCGGCATCATCCTGACGGCTGCCGGCCTCGGCTTCCTCGGCCTCGGCGCACAGCCGCCGCTGCCGGAATGGGGGGCGATGATTGCGTCCGGTCGCCGCTTCATCCTTGATCAATGGTGGGTCGCGGCCATGCCGGGTTTTGCCATCCTGATCGTCTCGCTCGGCTTCAACCTGCTGGGCGACGGTCTGCGCGATGCACTCGATCCGAAGGAGGCCGGTCAATGAGCGCGCTTCTGACTGTCGAAAACCTCCGTGTCAGCTTCCCAACCCGCACGGGCCTCGTCGAGGCCGTGCGCGGCGTGTCCTTCACGCTCGGCCGCGAACGGCTCGGCATCGTCGGCGAATCCGGGTCCGGCAAGTCACAGACCGGCCGGGCGATCATGGGGCTGACACCGGCCCAGGCGCGGATCTCCGCCGACCGGTTGCAGTTCGGCGATACCGATCTTTTGACCGCCAGCCCCGCCCGTCGCCGGTCTCTGCGGGGCAAGCAACTCGCCATGATCCTGCAGGATCCGAAATACTCGCTGAACCCGGTGATGACCGTCGGGCGCCAGATCATGGAAACGCTTCGCACCCATGAAAAGGTGTCGTCCAGCGATGCGCGCAAACGCGCCTTGGCCATGCTCGAAGCCGTGCAGATCCGCAATCCGGAGCGCGTCTTCGATCTCTATCCGCATGAAGTGTCCGGCGGCATGGGCCAGCGCGTGATGATCGCGATGATGCTGATCTGCGGGCCTGAACTGCTGATCGCCGACGAACCGACCTCTGCCCTCGACGTCACGGTGCAGCTCGAAGTGCTCGCCATCCTCGACGCGCTGGTGCGCGATCGTGGCATGGGCCTGATCTTCATCAGCCACGACCTGCGGCTCGTCTCTTCCTTCTGCGACCGCGTGCTGGTCATGTATGCCGGCCGGGTGGTCGAGGAGATCGAGGCAACTCGGCTGCACGAGGCGCAACACCCCTATACGCGAGGGCTGCTCGAATGCCTGCCGCAGATCGCTGCCGACCGTCATCCCTTGCCGGTCCTTTCGCGCCAGGCGGAGTGGAAGCTATGAGGCCGGTTCTCGCCATCAGAGACATGGTCGTCAGCTTCGACGGCTATCGTGCGCTCGACAGCGTCAGCGTCGACGTTGAAGACGGTGCCTCCTTCGGCATTGTCGGGGAATCCGGCTCGGGCAAATCGACCCTGCTCCGCGCGGTCGCCGGGCTGAATTCTTTCAGCAGTGGCATCCTCTCGGTGAACGGCAAGCTCTACGAGGGCCGCAAGCGCGACAAGGATTTTTACCGCCAGGTGCAGATGGTCTTCCAGGACCCCTATGGTTCGCTGCATCCGCGCCAGACGGTGGATAAGCTGCTGCGCGAGCCCTTGACGATCCATGGATTTGCCGATGCCGAGACTCGCATCGCCCGGGCACTGGACGAAGTGGGGCTTGGGGCCGGCTTCCGCTTCCGCTTCTCGCACCAGCTGTCCGGCGGCCAGCGCCAGCGCATCGCAATTGCCCGGGCGCTGATCCTCGAGCCGAAGGTGCTGTTGCTCGACGAGCCGACTTCGGCGCTCGATGCCTCGATCCAGGCGGAAATTCTCAATCTGCTCGAACAGGTGCGTCGGGATCGCGGCCTGACCTTCGTCATGGTCAGCCACGACCTCGCCGTCATCAGCCATATGTGCGATAATCTGGCGGTGATGAAATCGGGCAAGATCGTCGAGACGCTGAGCGTCGAGCAATTGCGCGATGGCGATTTCTCGACCGATTACACCCGCCAGCTGATGACGGCGAGCGAGGGCTTTCGGCGCGTCTGATGGTGATCAGGCGACGCGGTGGCCGGAGCGCCAGGCGGATTTCACGAAGGGATGGCCATCCTGCAGGTCGACCCGGATGAGGTCGGCCTTTAGCCCCTTTTCGATCGCCCCGCGATCCTTGAGGCCGCCGGCGAGCGCCGGGCTGCGGGTTACCAGCGCGACTGCGCTCGGTAGATCATAATCGAGGCCCGGATCGGCCGCGATCAGGAAGGCGGCATCCAGCATCGAGCGCGGCACGTAATCCGATGCGAGGATATCGACCAGCTTTTCGGCCAGCAGATCGCGCACCGCGATGTTGCCGGATTGTGAGCCGCCACGCACGAGGTTCGGCGCGCCTGCGACGATCCGCATGCCGGCCGTCCGTGCGGCCCGTGCCGCCTCCATCGAGCAGGGGAATTCGGAAATCGAGACGCCTTCGGCCACACCCTCCTCGATATGGGCGATATCGGTGTCGTCATGGCTCATCAGCGGCATGGACCGCGCGCGGGCCAGCGCCACGATATCCGGCCGGGTGGTGGCGGCGATGTGGCTCTTGTCGGTGACGAGGATCTTGATCTTTTCGCGCACGCGGTCCGGGCTTTCGCCGGTCGATTTGCAGGCTCTCGCGACATAGGCCTCGATATCGCGGCTCTGGCGGATGCCGGGCAAGTGTTCCATCACCGAGATGACGCGGACGATGTCGCGGTCGATGTTCTCTGCCGTCAACTGCGGCGTCACCGGGTCGGTTAGTTCGCAGCGCAGGTGGACCAGATGTTCGGCGCGCAGCATGCCGGCACTTTGCGCCTGTTCCAGGGCCTCGATCATCGGCTTCAGGATCTCGGCGCGCTCCGGATTGTCGGTGGTGGCACCAACGCAGAGGCTGTCGAAGACGGTAGTGACGCCGCCGCCGATGATCTGGGCATCGTGAGCCAAAGCGGCGCGCATGAAATCCCAGCGCACATGGGCGCGCGGATAGAGGTGTTTTTCGAAATGGTCGGTGTGGATGTCGACGAGGCCGGGCAGCAGATAGTCACCGGCGAAGTCGATCGCGCCGACTGCTGTCGATGGGCCTTCGGCGATCTCGGTGATCACGCCGTCCTCGACGGTGATGGAGCCGTGTAGCATATGGCCTGATAACACGACGCGGGCATTGGAGAGGATGAGCGTGTCTGCTCCCGCCGGGCCGAATGTCTCGCCCTCGGCATTTGTCTGTCTCAGCATGGTCGCGCCTCCATCCGTTTCCCGACGCAGCGTATCTAGGCGCGTTTCGTGACGCTTTGGTGTCAGGGGCTGCACATTGTCTCAGTCCACAAGGCTCAGGCAGTCGTCTGCGATCACCTGTTCCTCGTCGGTGGCAATCACGCGGATTTTCACGCGGCTCTCCTCGCGGGAAATCACCGACTCATTCCGGTCGTTTGCCTCGCTGTCGAGCAGCAATCCAAGGAAGCGCAGGCGCTCGACCACCGAACGACGGATCGTCGGCTGGTTCTCGCCGATGCCGGCGGTAAAGACCAGCGTGTCGATGCCGCCCAGCGTGGCCGCCAGCCGCGCCACTTCGCCCGCAATGCGAAACGTGAAGACGTTGAGCGCTTCGCAGGCTTCCTTGGATGGCGTCTCCAGCAGCACACGGCTGTCGGCGCTGATGCCGGAAAGGCCAAGCAGGCCTGACTGTTTGTAGATCAGGTCTTCCACCTCCTTGACGCTCAAACCATGCGCCTCGATCAGATGAAAGAGTACGCCGGGATCTATGGCGCCGGAGCGGGTTGCCATCGGCACGCCGTCGATGGTGGAGAAACCCATGGAGGTGTCGCGGCTCAGGCCATGCTCCAGTGCGCAGAGGCTGGCGCCGGAGCCGAGATGGGCAACCACAGCGCGGCCGCCAGCCGTCTCCGGCTCGAGCGTCTTGAGCGCGCCGGCGATATAGGCATAGGACAGGCCGTGAAAGCCGTAACGCTTGACGCCCTTGTCGAACCAAGCGCGCGGGATGGCGAAGCGTCTGACAACATCGGATTGCGTGCGGTGGAAGGCGGTATCGAAGGAGGCGGTCTGCGGCAGGCCGGGCTTCAACTCGGCAATCGCCCGGATCAGGCGCAGGTTTTGCGGCTGGTGCAGCGGTGCCAGCGTCACCAGGCTTTCGATGCCGGCAAGGCTCGTGTCGTCGATCCTGACGGCATCGCTGAAGAGATCTCCACCGTGCACCACGCGGTGGCCGATCGCGGAGACGGCGTCGAGGTCGTAGTGTTCGGACAGCCAGTCGAAGACCTCTTCCAGCACGTCGTGCAGAAGGTCGTCAGTTTTTGCCACCAGCGGCACGTCGAAGACCTGGGGACCCTCGACCAGATGGAAGGTCAGCGGCTCGGCCCGGAAGTCGATGACGCCCTTGCCGATGCGTCGGGCTCCAACTTGCTCGCGGGTGAAAATGCCGATCTTCACCGTGGAAGAGCCGGCATTGAAGGTCAGCAGCAGTTTCTGGCTCATGCTTTCCCACCAAGGGCTGCCGCACGCTTTGCAGCCACAAGTTTTGCGAGCGCTGCCGAGGCGATGCGGACCCGCAGACTGTCGGAACGGCTTGTCAGGATGATCGGCACGCGGGCGCCGAGCACGAGGCCGGCGGCATCGGCATTGGCAAAGTAGAGCAGTTGCTTGGCCAGCATATTGCCGGCTTCGAGATCGGGCACCAGCAGGATATCGGCGTCGCCCGCCACGGGGGAGACGATGCCCTTGGTGCGGGCTGCCTCCATGCTGATCGCATTGTCGAAGGCAAGCGGCCCGTCGACCTTGGCGCCCTTGATCTGGCCGCGCGCGGCCATGACTGTCAGCGCCGCCGCCTCCAGCGTTGCCGGCATCTTGTCATTGACCGTCTCGACGGCGGCAAGCACCGCGACCTTGGGTTCGGCCACGCCCAGCATATGCATGAGGTCGACAGCGTTCTGGCAGATGTCGCGCTTGTGTTCGAGCGTCGGGGCGATGTTGATCGCCGCGTCCGTGACGATCAGCAGCTTGGAATAGGCCGGCACATCCATGACATAGACATGGCTGACGCGGCGCTCGGTCCGCAGCCCCGAGCCACCGCCGACAACGGCACCCAGTAGTTCGTCGGAATGCAGGCTGCCCTTCATCACGGAGCCGACCTCGCCGGTGACGGCGAGTTCGACGGCGAGGGCTGCCGCCGCATGGCTGTGTTCGGTATGGAGGATCTCGAAGCCGTCGATGGAGATGCCGGCCTGTTCGGCCGCCGCGCGAATCTTCGCTTCGGGGCCGATCAGGATCGGGTCGAGCAGACCTTCGTCTCGGATCTCGACGGCACCTTCGATCGCTTCCGGCGAGCAGGGATGCACGAGGGCCGTCCTCACCATCGGAAGGCTGCGTGCGTCGGCGACAATGGCGTCGAAGCGGTCGTGGCGCTGCAGCGAGACGCCGGGTGCGGCATTTTCCGACCAGCTGATGCGGGTCTCCGGTGCGCGCACACGGGCACGACCGACGAGCACTGGCTCGCCATGCTGGTTGACGCAACGCGTATCGAAAAGAAGCGTGCGGCCGTCGCTCTCCTTGGTCATCAGCGTCACGGTCGCGGTGATCCGGTCGCCGGTCGTGATGTCCTTCCAGAATTCCAGGTCCTGGCCGAGATAGACGGTGCCGGGACCGGGCAGGCGGGTGTCGAGCACCGCCGAGATCATGCCGGCCGGGATCAGCGATTGGCCAAGCGGCACCGGATTGTTATCGCCCGACAGTGCTGCAAACAGCTCGATATCATCGGGGCCTATGACACGGGTGAGGCTGGCGGCATCGCCGAGCTTCAGCTCGTCGAACATCCGGTTGGTGAGGACGGGTCTTTCCATGTCGCTTTCGTCTTCCATTGTCCGACCGGCCTCCCCTCCGGTCTCATCTCAATTCATCGCTGGCGGCTGCCGAGAGCCGCCAAACGTTGCGCCTGCAATGTCGTGGTTGAAGGGTGGGGTGTCCTTGATATGGGTCAAGGGGAGATGAGGCGAAAGTCTTGGGGAGGGCGGCGTACCTTGTTGGAGAATGGCAGGGGACCGTTGGCTCGACGCCCTCATGCTGAGGTGCCCGCGCGAGCGCGGGCCTCGAAGCATCCTGCTGTGCCTCACTTTTAACCGGCGAGTGCCGACGATCCAAACACAAGGCTGCACGCCCCTGCCTCGCCCTTCGAGGCCCGACGTTGTCGGGCACCTCAGGGTGAGGGGGACCATGCGTTACCCCCATCGATCACGCCAGGCTGGCAACGCATCCGGGTACGGTAGCGCCAACGCCTCATACACCCCGCGCGCAATCGCCCGCGCCGTCACGAGCGTCGCCAGATGGCAGAGTTCTAGGAGGTCGGCGGCACCATTGCTCTCGCGCTTGCCCGTGGATGCGGAAAACATCGTGTCGCCATCCAGTGGAAGATGGGCCGGCAGCACGGCGCGGGCCAGGCCATCATGGGCTGATAGAGACAGGCGGTGCAGTTCGGCTTTGGACAGAGCGCAATCGGTCACCACTGCGCCGATGGTTGTCGCCGTCAATCGCAACCCCTTGATGCGCATGGCCCGGTCCTCGGCGCTCACATGACCCGGCTGGCCGAACCCGCCGAATTCCCGGCCCTCCTCGAAGGCAGCCGCCCAGAAGTGCGGGCCGTCGCCCACAACCACCGAGCCCATGGCATTGACGGCGACGAGGGCCGCGATGGTATGCCCGGATGACGAGACGGCGCTGGCGGACCCGAGGCCGCCCTTGAAATTGGCGGTCGTGGCGCCTGTTCCCGCCCCCACGCTGCCGAGCGGGAAAGAGCCCTTGGCCGCATTCCGATAGGCCTTATAACCGAGGTCGCGATAGGGCGCATGCAGGCCCCAGTCCTTAGCTCCGCCATTGAGCAGATCCATCAGGATTGCCTGCGGCACGATCGGCACGCGCACCGACCCGACGGCAAAGCCGCGTCCTGCTGCCCGCAAGCCCGATTGCACGCCGCCTGCTGCATCCAACCCGAAGGCCGAGCCGCCCGAGAGCACGAAGGCATCGACCTGTTGCACCGTCATCGAGGGATCGAGCAGGCTCACATCCCGCCCACCCGGCGCGCCACCCAGCACCGTGCCGGAGGCGGTGGCCGGTTCGTCGAAGAGGATGACCGTGACACCTGAGCCGAGTGCGAGATCGGTTGCGTGGCCGACGGAGAGGCCGTCGATGTCGGTTAAAAGGTTGAGGGGGCCGTGGGGCATGAAGCGAGTCTCCGGAGGGGTGGGCGGAGAGTGGCGGGGGAGGGGTAGAAGATCAAGGCATTTGGACCATCTGTTCGCGGGGCGGAACCCGCCGTGCAAGCTGTTGCCCCTCATCCCCGGCGCAACAAGTTGCGCCTGACCTGCCGGCACCTTCTCCCCGCAAGCGGGGAGAAGGCCGAGACGCCAACCGCGCGTGCCTCCCTCTCCCCGCCTGCGTTGAGAGGGCAGGGTGAGGGGCAGAGGCCGTAGTCGATATCGGTCCGCCCAGATTTGCCCGACTGCGCCGGGTTGACGATTCTGCCCGCCGACGCGATGTAAGCCCTGACGCCATCGATCAAGGACACTGAGCACTGATGATCCATCTGAAGCACCGCCTCACCCGGTTCGTGTCCGCCACCGAACGCCGCGTCTGGCTGACGGCGCTGGTCGCCGCCGTCATCGCCTACGGCCTGTTCGAACTGACGGGCGAGGTGCTGGAGGGCGAGACGCGGGCGTTTGACGAAAGCGTGCTGCTGGCACTGCGCGATCCGACCGATCCGGCGATGCCGATCGGGCCGGCCTGGCTCACCAAGGTGATGACGGATCTGACGGCGCTCGGCGGCGTCACCGTGCTGACGCTGATCGTCACCCTCGTCGTCGTCTATCTGGCGCTGCGCCGCAAGTATCGCACCGCCCTCTTCGTCACCGCCTCGATCCTCGGCGGCTGGGCCTTGAGCAGCGTGCTCAAGATCGGCATCGCCAGACCACGGCCCGAAGTGGTGCAGCATCTGGTGGAAGTGACCGACATGAGCTTCCCGAGCGGCCATGCCATGCTGTCGGCGATCACCTATCTGACCCTCGGCGCCATGCTGTCGCGGCTCGAGGAGACCCGGACGCTGCGCTATTTCTTCCCGCTGGTTGCCGTCGTGCTCACCCTGATCATTGGCCTCAGTCGCATCTATCTCGGCGTGCATTACCCGACCGACGTTCTGGGCGGATGGGCGGCGGGCACGGTCTGGGCCTGCGGGAGCTGGTTTGTGGCGAGAAGGGTGTTGGGTCGGTGAGAAAGGGTTATTTAGATTTTCTTTTAAGGACATCTCCGGCTTCGGCAATAATGCTGTAGCCTGAGCCTACCATACTAACAGTGTATTCGAATGTTGCTACCCCGGTTAAGCGCTTACTTGTCTTCGGATTGGAGACCTGCCAGTCGTAAATTCCGCTCACATAGCAAAGGCCATTTGAGCAAAAGCTTTTAATCGTATCAGCTCTTGCGCTAGAAATGCGGATTGGCCACCGTTCAGCGTAATGTCTTTTCTCGTCCAGTACTTGCTTTTTACTTAGCTGCTTCCCGTAAAAGTTCACTATTTCTGCATATGAATTGTCTGACAGTTCGAGCAGATCATCAGTTGGCAGTGAGCCTGACAGAATGAGGCCTAGAACGAACGCTTTGGCCAATTCGGCGGCGTTCTCCGGTGCCTCCTCCGGCGCCGTCGCTTGCGAAACTCGTTCGTTTGGAGTGTTCTGTTGTCCTGAAGATAGTTTGTTGATGCCTAAGTCGGCCACCTCTTCTGGACTGAAGATGTACATATCACTAGACCGCGTTCTCAACATTCTTGTGATGACGTCCTGCGGTACGCCATATTTTGCCAATGTTTCTAAGATGTCCGAAAGGTTGAGTTGTGCGGCTTCGATGTCGTCCGATCCAGACATCTGGTGAACGCCCAACTTGCCCTCTGCAAGTCGCTGACGACCTGCGAAAAAAATAAAAGAGCAAGCGGAAAGACACTGGAATTCTGAAAGGATGACCGTGGCTATGCCCCGTTCGTGTATTTCTTCGGCGACGAGGAGCGCGGCTTGCACTGATCCACCTCCACTGTTGAGAACAATGGTGTGAGTGTCCGGGTGTGCTGAGAGGGCTCGCTTAAAAGCGAGCGGCGTGCGAAAATCTATCTCGCCGTTCAAAACTATAACATTTGGTACGTCGTCGAGATACGCGAATGGCGAGTAGTCTGTATTGTTCTGGCCGATACTGCTCCCTGCGCTCGACAGCAAGAACAACAAATTCAACCCTAGAACACGCAACGCCGTTCGCACAGCCAAGATCCTTCAACTGAACTCTAGGCTGAGTGTATTCGTGAAACTACCTCATGGCGAGCGGGGTAACCCAAAAGTTGCAGCAATATGGCCACCCTTGGTG
>NNBU01000758.1_pt1 | contig 16576 bp, 14 predicted proteins | sample 1173781 | NCBI WGS metagenome assembly NNBU01 (sample SAMN07173937, study PRJNA388173) | plant metagenome | biome: Plant school; feature: Soil; material: Symbiotic tissue of Blasia pusilla L.; isolation source: symbiotic tissue sample KVJ2 | host: Blasia pusilla | place: Norway: Troms, Kvaloya...
TGCGAATTCTTGTCATTGAAGATGAGCCCAAACTCGGCGATTACCTCAAGAAGGGACTCGAAGAGAACGGCTACGTGGTGGATATCGCCCGCGATGGCATCGAAGGAAAGTACCTTGCGACGGAGGGCGACTACGCCCTCGTCCTGCTCGACGTGATGCTTCCCGGCATCGACGGCTTCGGCGTGCTGCAGGCCATACGCCGCACGAAGAACGTTCCCGTGCTGGTGCTCACCGCGCGCGACAAGGTCGAAGACCGCGTGCAGGGGCTGCAGCAGGGCGCGGACGACTACCTCGTCAAACCCTTCTCGTTTTCCGAGCTGCTGGCCCGCGTGCAGGCGCTGCTGCGGCGAGGCAAGCCGCAGGAATCGACCCATCTCCGGCTGGCCGACCTCGAGGTCGACCTCATCAGCCGCAAGTGCGCACGCAACCGCACACGCCTGGAGCTCACGGCCAAGGAGTTCACGCTGCTCGTCGTGCTGCTGCGCCGGCGGGGCCAGATCCTGTCGCGCACCACGCTCGCCGAGCAGGTGTGGGACATGAACTTCGACAGCGATACCAACGTGGTGGAGGTGGCCATCCGCCGCCTGCGCAGCAAGCTGGACGACCCGTTCGACGTGAAGCTGCTGCACACGGTGCGCGGCATGGGCTACGTACTCGAGGACCGCTCCTGGGCATGAGCCCGAGGCCGCAACGGCTCTCGCTGCAGCGCCGGCTGTCGCTCTGGTTCGCCGCGCAGACCCTGTTCGGCCTGAGCGTGGTCTGCCTGGCGGTGTACATGGTCACGGCCTGGAGTTTCGGGCAGAAGCAGGAAGACGAGATCAGCCAGAAGGCCGTGCTGGTACAGCACCTGCTGCAGGAGGCTGAAAAAGGCGGCGACCTGGTGTTCCTGCGGCACAAGCTGGACGACTTCTTCTCGATGCAGGACGACGTGTCGCTGCGCATTTCGCATGCAGGCCGCGAGCTCTTCCAGTCCGCCCCCGCGCCGGGCGCCCACTGGATGCGGCGCGACCTGGAGGTGCCCTGGACGCAGGGCGGCACGACCCTGCAGCTGTCCGTGCAGCTCGGCGTGAACATGGCGCAGGAGGTGCGGCTGCTGCGGCGACTGGCGTGGACGCTGCTGGGCGCCGTGGTGCTGGGCACCGCGCTGGTCTCGCTCACGGGCATGTGGCTGGTGCGGCGCGGCCTGCGCCCGCTGAGGGCGCTGGCCGACCGCACCGCGGCCATGGCGCCCGACAAGGCCAACCAACCCATCGACGCCATGGCCTTCGCCGAAGAGCTTCGCCCGTGGATCACGCAGTTCAACGCGCTGCTGCTGCGGGTGCAGCGGGCCTATGTGCAGCTGGAGTCCTTCAACGCCGACGTGGCGCACGAGCTGCGCACGCCGCTGGCCAACCTGATCGGCTCGACCGAGCTGGCGCTCACGCGGCCGCGCAGCAACGAGGAACTGCAGACGGTGCTGGCGTCCAACCTCGAGGAAATCGGGCGGCTGTCGGGCATCGTCACCGACATGCTGTTTCTGTCACAGGCCGAGCGCGGCGGGGCGATGCGCAAGCGGGCGTCCACGCAGCTGGCCGTGCAGGCCGCCGACGTGATCGACTTCTACGACGCCATGCTGGAAGAAGCCGGCCTGCGCGCCGAGGTGCGGGGCGACGCCACGGCCGACGTGGACGCCGCGCTGATCCGGCGCGCCCTGTTCAACCTGCTGGGCAACGCCATCCGCTTTGCCGCGCCGGCGTCGACGCTGCGCATCGAGATCGGGGAAGACAACGCGAACGAGTTCTCCGTGGCCGTGCTCAACCAGGGCGAGCCGATCGATCCGGCAGCCCTGCCCCGACTGTTCGAGCGCTTCTACCGCGCCGCCCACGCCCGCGACGGCTCCACCCGGCACCACGGCCTGGGCCTGTCGATCGTGGAAGCCATTGCACGCATGCACGGCGGGCGCGTGTTCGCGTCGAGCCAGGACGGCGAGACGCGCATCGGTTTCACGGTGCGGCGCGGGGACTGAACGCCGCCGCGAGCCCTTCAGGACTTGGCCGCCGCGCCGACCTCTGCAGTGCCGGCCGGCACGCTCGCCTTGCGGCCGATGAACAGGTTGATCAGCGGCCCGGTCATCGCGGTGGTCACCAGCGCCATCACCAGCAGCATCGTGAACAGCTCGGGGCCGATGAGGCCGGCGTCCAGCCCGATCTTCATGACGATGAGCTCCATCAGCCCGCGCGCATTCATCAGCGAGCCGGTGGCCAGGCTGTCGCGCCAGCCGTAGCCGGCCATGCGCGCGCCGATGGCGCCGCCGGCGATCTTGCCGAAGGCGGCCACGCCCAGGATCAGCATCATGGCGCCGAAGCCCGCGCCCGAGAATGCGCTGGACGTGGTGCCCAGCCCCGCCAGCGCGAAGAACAGCGGCATCAGCACCACGATCGAGATCGGCTCGATGCGCTCGGTCAGCGACTTCAGCAGCCGGTCGTCGCGCGGCAGGCAGGCACCGAACAGGAAGGCGCCGAACACGGCATGCAGATGCAGCCACTCGGTGACCAGCGCGGTGGCCAGCAGGCCGATCATCAGCGCGGCCATCAGCGTGATCGACGGCTCGCCCTCGGGCGCCTTGGTGCGCAGCAGCCAGGCGAAGGCCGGCTTGACGGCCAGGAACAGCACGCACAGCACCACCACCATGCCCAGCGTGGTCTTCAGCAGGCCGTGGAAGCCCTCGCCCGCGCCGACCATCGCCACCACGAAGGCCAGCAGGATCCAGGCGAACACGTCGACCACCGCGGCCGCGCCGAGCGACAGCTGGCCAAAGGAAGTGCGCGTCATGCCGCGGTCCTTCAGGATGCGCGCCATCACCGGGAACGCGGTGATCGACAGCGCCGCCGCGATGAACAGCGCAAAAGGCCAGAAGCCCACGCCGGCCGGCGCCAGCGAGGGATGCAGCGCCGGCGCGATGGCAATGCCCAGCGCGGCCGGCACCACGGTGCTCAACACGCCCACATAGCCGGCGGAGCGCAACTGCTCGCGCACGCCCTGCGACGCCCGCAGCTCCAGGCCGACCACGAACATGAACAGCACCAGCCCCAGCGTGGACAGCGACGAAAGCCCCTGCAGCGACTCCTTGGAGAACAGCTGCGCATGCAGCGAAGGAAACAGCGCGCCCATGACGACCGGGCCCAGCATGAGCCCTGCCGCCATCTCGCCCACCACGCTGGGTTGGCCCACGTAGCGAAGCACCCAGCCGCAGACGCGCGCGGTGGTGAGGATCACGATGAGTTGCAGCAGCAGGGAGGTGGCGGACATCGGTGGACCGTAGGAGGGGGTGGAAACCGGCCGATGTTAGTCCGAACCGGTGTCGTCCGACCGCCCGCAAGGGCGGGCCGGCCTACCGGGTCGCGCGCATCAGCCGCAGCCCGTTCGCCACCACCAGCAGGCTCGCGCCCATGTCCGCGAACACGGCCATCCACATGCTCGCGCTGCCGAACACGGCCAGCACGAAGAACACCGCCTTGATGCCCAGCGCCAGCGAAATGTTCTGCCACAGCACCGCATGCGCGCGGCGCGACAGGCGGATGGTCTCGGGAATGCGGCGCAGGTCGTCGTTCATGATGACCACGTCGGCCGCTTCCATGGCGGTGTCGGTGCCGGCGCCGCCCATGGCAAAGCCGATGTCCGCCTGCGCCAGCGCGGGGGCGTCGTTGATGCCGTCGCCGGTCATCGCGACGGCGCCGTAGCGCTGCTGCAGCGCCTTGATGGCGGCCAGCTTTTCTTCCGGCAGCAGGTTGCCGCGCACGTCCTCGATGCCGGCATGCGCGCCGATGCTCTTCGCGGTGGCGGCGTTGTCGCCGGTGAGCATGACGGGCACCACGCCCAGCGCGCGCAGCTCGGCCACTGCGGCCTGGGACGATTCCTTGATGGTGTCGGCCACGGCGAACAGCGCGAGCACGGACTTGTCGGACGCCAGCAGCGTGACGGTGCGCCCGGCCTCTTCATGGCGCTGGAGCTCGGCCTCGAGTTCGGGCGAACACAGCCCGCGCTCTTCGATCAGGCGGTGGTTGCCCAGCACATAGGCCTGGCCCGCGACCGTGGCCTGCACGCCCCGCCCGGGCAGCGCAGTGAAGTCGCCCGCCTCTTCAAGCGCCGTCTCGCCCGCTTTCTCGTACGGCCCCTTCAGCCCGTCGGCGATGGCCTTGGACACCGGGTGGTCCGAGCGGCCCGCGATGCTCGCGGCGGTTGCGAACACCACCGCCTTGCTGGCCGAGGCATCGAGCAGCGACGAGGCCACCAGCTTCGGCTTTCCTTCGGTGATGGTTCCGGTCTTGTCGAGCGCGATCGCCTTGAGCTTGCGCGCCTCCTCGAGGTAGGTGCCGCCCTTGATGAGAATGCCGCGCCGCGCGGCCGAGGCCAGCGCGCTCACCACGGTGACGGGCGTGGAGATGACCAGCGCGCACGGGCATGCGATGACCAGCAGCACCAGCGCCTTGTAGAGCGCCTGCAGCCACGTCCAATCCATGAACAGCGGCGTGAACACGGCCACGGCCAGCGCCAGCACGAACACGGTGGGCGTGTAGACGGCGGCGAAGCGATCGACGAAGCGCTGGGTCGGCGCGCGCGAGCCTTGCGCTTCCTCCACCGCATGGATGATGCGCGCGAGCGTGGTGTTGGCCGCCACGGCCGTCACGCGGAACTCCAGCGCGCCGGTCTGGTTGATGGTGCCCGCGAACACCGGGTCGCCCACGGTCTTGTCGACCGGAATGCTCTCGCCCGTGACCGGCGCCTGGTCGATGGCGCTGGTGCCCGCGGTGACAACGCCGTCCAGCGGCACACGCTCGCCGGGGCGAATGCGGGCCACGGCGTCCAGCGCGACGGCATTGGCCGTCACGGCCTGCCAGCTGCCGTCGGGCTGCTTCACTTCGGCCTGCTCGGGCGCGAGCGCCAGCAGGCCCTGGATGGCGTTGCGCGCGCGGTCGACGGCGCGGGCCTCGATGAGCTCGGCAATCGCGTACAGCGCCATCACCATCGCGGCCTCGGGCCACTGGCCGATGACGAACGCGCCGGTCACCGCCACGGCCATCAGGGCATTGATGTTCAGGCGGCCGCGCACCAATGCGGCAAAGCCCTTCTTGTAGGTGTCCAGGCCCGCCAGGCCGATGGCGCCGAGCGCCAGCACCATCTCGGCGGCCATGAAGCCCTTGCCCTCGAACCCCATGAACGAGATCGACTCGGCCGCCACGGCCAGCACCAGCGCGGCGATGAGGCGTACCAGGCCCACGCTCATGCCCGCGATCTGCGCGGGCGCGGCAGCGGCCTGCGTGCCCGACGCGGGGCCGCCCGCGGCGTTCAATGGCTCGGGCTTGAAGCCGGCCTTGCGGATGGCGGCCAGCGCCTCGGGCAACGCGCCGTCGTCGGTGGTGATGGCCATCGTGCGTTCGCCCAGGCGAAAGCGCAGCGCCTTGACGCCCGCCACGGGCTCGAGGGCGCGGCGGATTTCGGACTCTTCGACGGCGCAGTCCATGGTGGGGATGCGAAAGAGCAAGGCGCCTTTCGGCACGTCCGCCACATCGGGCGCCAGCGGCACCCGGCCGTGGCTGCTGGCGCAGCAGGCGTCGGCGGCATGCGAATGGGCGTGCCCATGGGCTTGGGTGGGCGCATGGTCATGGCCGTGGCCGTGCCCGTGGTCATCGGCATGTGAATGCGCATGCGGCGCGGGCTGCTTCAAGGCGTTCTCGTTCGTCATGCAACCGATTGGAAACCCTGAAGCAGGTGTAGAGTCAAACGCTCTTTTCCATTCGTTCATTTGCCGCATCATGAAAATCGGGGAACTGGCCAAGGTCGCGAACACGCCGGTCGAAACCATCCGGTACTACGAGCGCGAGCAATTGCTGCCCGAGCCCGCGCGCACCGACGGCAACTACCGCATCTACGACGAAGACCATGCCCAGCGCCTGGGGTTCATCCGGCGCTGCCGCTCGCTGGACATGACGCTCGACGAGATACGCAGCCTGCTGAAATTCCGCGACGCGCCGCAGGAAGACTGCGGCCAGGTCAACCAGCTGCTGGACGACCACATCGGCCACGTGGCCGCGCGCATCGCGGAACTGAAGATGCTCGAGAAGCAGCTGAAGGCGCTGCGCCTGCAGTGCGGCGGGCCGATGTCGGCGAACGCCTGCGGCATCCTGCAGGAGCTGGACACGGCGGCCGGCGCGCCCGACGCCTTCGCCCAGCATGCGGGCCACGTGCACGGCGCGCTGCATCCGCCAGCCAAGCGCGCCGCCTGACGCCCGCGCGGCGCCCCCGCCTACGCGGGCGGCGAGCCACCCAAAATTTGCCCCCTTTTCTGGGGCAAATGCACTAGGCCTTCTGGTGCATTCGCAGCTGTCTGCCGAGGCGGCGCAAACCTAACATTCCTTTCACCAGGCAGCTTCGCCTGGACATTTTTCGAAAGGAATACGCCATGAACAAGAACACCGTCGAAGGCACGCTCAAGCAGGTCAAGGGCTCCGTTAAGGAAGCGCTCGGCAAGGTCACGGGGAACGACAAGCTCGAGGCCGAAGGCGCCACGGAAAAGGTCGAGGGCAAGGTGCAGGAAGGCGCGGGCAAGGCCCAGCAGGCGGCCAAGGACCTGGCCGACAAGGTGCGCCCGTCGAAGTGACCGCGCATCGCACCCTCCCCCATTGAATGAAGGACAACAACACCATGTTCGAACGAACCGAAGGCGCGATGCAGAACATCGCAGGAAAGATCCAGGACGCCGTGGGCAGTGCCACGGGCAACGTCGGCACGCAGATCGAAGGCAAGGCACGCCAGGTTGCCGGGCGCACGCAGCAAGGCTACGGCGAAGTGCTAGCCCAACTGCGCAGCGCGGCGCGCACCAGTCCCGTCGCCACGCTGGCGGCGGTGGCGGCCGTGAGCTTCATTGCCGGCTCGCTGTGGTCCCGGCGCTGAGCGCGCCGTCCCATTGAACATTCAGGGAAGCAACAACATGAACACCACCACCCTCCTGACGGCCGAAAGGCTGCGCCCTTGGCCGTCGCGCGTCTCCTGGGGCGCCGTCTTCGTCGGCCTGTTCCTCGCACTCGCGACCTACCTTTTCCTGGGCGTGCTCGGCACGGCCGTGGGCTCCGGCGCCATCGACGCGCTGGGCGAACGCAACCCGCTCGCCGGCTTCGGCACGGGCACCGGCTTGTGGGTCGGCGCGTCCACGCTCATCGCGCTGGCCGTGGGCGCCTTCTTTGCCGGGCGCTCCGCGCCGGGCAAGGGCATCCTGCACGGCGTGCTGTGCTGGGCGGTGACCACGCTGGTCACGGTCTATGCCATTTCATCGCTGGCAGGCGGCGTCATCGGCGCGGCCTCCGGCGTGGCGGGCACCGGCGTGTCGCTCGCCGGCCAGGGCGTGGCCGCGGCCGCACCCACGCTGGCGTCCGGCGTGAAAGACCAGCTGCAGAAGAACGGCATCAACTTCGACCTGTCTGACGCCCGCTCCCAGCTCGAAACCCTGCTGCGCCAGACCGGCAAGCCCGCGCTCGACCCCGACAAGCTGAAGGCCGACGCCCGTGCGGCGGCCAGCGACGGCAAGGCGAGCGCCGCCGACGCGGCCACCACGCCGCAGACGTCGGCGGACGATCTCGCAGCCTTCTTCGAGCGCCTGCGCCAGAAGGCACAGCCCGGCCTGGACGCGGCCGACAAGGATGCGCTGGTGAACATCATTGCCGCGCGCACCGGCAAGAGCCGTGCCGAAGCCGAGCAGGTGGCGAACAACTACGAGCAGACCTTCAACCAGGCGGTCGCCAAGTACAACGCCTTCAAGCAGCAGGCCGAGCAGAAAGCCCGCGAAGCCGGCGATGCGGCGGCCAAGGGCGTGAGCCATGCCGCCTGGGCGGGCGTGATCGTTCTGCTGCTGGGCGCCCTGGTGTCGGGCGGCGCGGGCTTCCTGGGCCGGCGCAGCAGCCCCGACTGACCACAGAAAAAGCGGAAAGCACCGCATGCGCGGCCGGGTTCTAATGGCGCGCATGCGGGCTTTCCGCGGTTCGAGACGTACACGATGAACGATCGCGTTCTACAGACCCAGACCGACAGACGACAGCTCCAGCAGATCATCACCGGCCTCACCGAAGGCGTGATGCTGATCGAGCCCGACCAGCGCATCGTCTGGGCCAACGAGGCCGCGCTGAAGATGCACGGCGTCGACACCGTGGCCGACCTGGGCGGCGACGTCACGCAGTACCGCGAGCGTTTTCGCCTGCGCTACCGCAACAACCACCCGCTGCAGGAAGGCCAGTACCCGATCGAGCGCGTGATCGCCGGCGAATGCTTCAGCGACGTGATCGTCGAGGTGTTTCCGGCGCACGACGAAACGGTGAACTGGGTGCACCGCGTGCGCAGCCTGGTGCTGACCAACACCGACGGCGAGCCCGACTGCCTCGCGCTCATCCTGCACGACGCCAGCGAGTGGGCCAGCGCCGAGAACCGCTTCGAGAAGACCTTCAATGCCAACCCGGCGCCCGCGGTGATCTGCCGCCTGAGCGACCAGCGCTACATCAAGGTCAACCAGGGCTTCCTGGAAATGACGGGCTATGTGCGCGAACAGGTCATCGGCCGCTCGGTGTACCAGCTGGACGTTTTCGAGAATGCCGACAAGCGCGACCTGGCGGTGGAGCGGCTGGGCGAAGGCGGCACCATCCCGCAGATGGAGGCCGAGCTGCGGCTGCCCGACGGCGGCCACAAGCCGGTGGTGGTGGCCGGCCAGCCGATCGACATCGGCGAGGAGGCCTGCATGCTCTTCACCTTCATGGACCTGGAGCCGCGCCGCAAGGCCGAGAGCACGCTGCGCCAGAGCGAGGAACGGTTCCAGAAGGCATTCCGCATGCTGCCCGTGCCCAGCGCCGTGCTGGGGGCGCAAGACCTGACGCTGCTCGACATCAACGAGGCGTTCACCGCGGTGACCGGCTACGCGGCCGAAGACCTGGTCGGCCGCGCCGCGGACACGGCCGGCATCTGGCTGGACGATGCGCACGAGGCCATCGCGGCCCAGCTGGCGCAAAGCGGCAGCGTGAGGGCCGCCGAGTTCCGCGTCGGCCGCAAGGAGGGCGAGCCCATCGACTGCCTGGTGTCGGCCGAGAACGTGACGATCAACGGCCAGGCCTGCGTGCTCATGGCCTGGCTGGACATCAGCGAGCGCAAGCGCTCCGAGCTGGAGCTGGTCAGCGCCATCGAGACCGTGATGAAGGACGCCTCCTGGTTCAGCAAGTCGCTGATCGAGAAGCTGGCCAACGTGAAGCGGCACAACGAGCAGGGCCGCGCCCCCCAGCTGGACGACCTGACCCCGCGCGAGCGCGACGTGTTCGACGCCCTGTGCGAGGGCCAGGCCGACAAGGAGATTGCCAAGAAGCTCGGCCTGGCGCTGAGCACGGTGCGCAACCATGTGTCCACCGTGTACGCCAAGCTCGACGTGCACAGCCGCGGCGCGGTGGTGCTCTGGGCGCGCAACCACGGCTACTTCGTGGCGCGCCGCCCGCCGCCGGCGGACTGAAGCGCGGGCCTACTTGCCCACGAGCTGCGACAGCTTTTCCGCCTCGAAGCTCTGGTCGCGCGCCGCGTCGCACGGCACGCAGTCCTTGGTGCCCGGCTGGGCCGACAGCTTTTCGATGGCCTGCCACAGCAGCGCGATCTGGTGCTCCTGGCTGGAGGCGTTGTCGATCAGCCCGCGCATGGCCTGGCTCAGCGGATCGTCTTCCTGCGTGATGCCGTAGGCGGAGAACTTCTGCGGCGCGGCCACGTCGGCGCTTTCGCCCGTCTTCGAGGGAATGATGCGTGCCGGAATGCCCACGGCGGTCGCCCCTGCCGGCACCGGCTTGATGACCACCGCGTTGCTGCCGATCTTCGCGCCGTCGCCGACCACGAACCCGCCCAGCACCTTGGCGCCGGCACTCACCACCACGTTGCGGCCCAGCGTCGGGTGCCGCTTGGCGCCCTTGTACAGCGAGGTGCCGCCCAGCGTCACGCCCTGGTAGATGGTGCAGCCGTCACCGATCTCGGCGGTCTCACCCACCACCACGCCCATGGCATGGTCGAAGAACACCCGTTCGCCGATCTTGGCCGCCGGGTGGATCTCGATGCCGGTCAGGCCGCGCGCGCAGTGCGCGATGAAACGGCCCGACCACTTGAAGCCGTGGTTCCAGCACGCGTGGGCCCATCGATGCAGCACCACGGCATGGAAGCCGGGGTAGAGCGTCACTACTTCCCAGGCGCTGCGGGCGGCCGGGTCGCGTTCGAGGATGCACCGGATGTCGGCGCGCAGTCGAGAGAACATCGCTGCCTTTGTTTTCGTTATATCGATAGGGGGCGCGCAGTCTATAACCCGCCGTCATCGCGTACAGGCAATGGGGGTTTACGGACCCGTCGAGCCGGTCGGGTCCTTCGGGGCGGCTGCGCCGCGGGGCGGGCGCGTGGCGTCGCTCATGGCCTTGGCGATGCCGCGCAGGATGTGAATCTCTTCCGGCGTGGGCTGGGCCCGGTTGAAAAGCTGCTGCAGCCGCGGCATGAGCTTCTTGGGCGCCTCCGGGTCGAGAAAGCCGATCTCCACCAGCGAGCGCTCCCAGTGGTCGAGCATGCCGGCCACAGCCTGCGCGTCGGCCTGCACGGAGGGCGCGGCCTCGCGCACGCCATAGCCGCCCAGGGCCAGGCGCCATTCGTAGGCCACCACCTGGATGGCCGCGCCCAGGTTGAGCGAGCCGAATTTCGGGTCGGTGGGAATGGTCAGCGCCACGTTGCAGCGGTAAACGTCTTCGTTTCGCATGCCGAAACGCTCGGAGCCGAACAGGAAGGCGACATGCTGGTCGCCCTGCTTCCCCAGGGGTTCCAGGTATTCGCGCGGGGTGTGGGTGGGCGGGCCGAAGTCGCGCGCGATCATGGCCGTGGCGCACAGGTGGGTCACGCCGTCGAGGGCTTCGTCGAGCGTCTCGACGATGCGGGCGTTGGTGAGCACGTCGAGCGCACCGCTGGCGCGCTGGATGGTTTCCTCGCGCCGCAGCACGTTGGCCCAGCGCGGTGCCACCAGCACGAGGTCGTCGAAACCCATGGTCTTCATGGCGCGGGCGGCGGCGCCCACATTGCCGGCGTGGCTGGTCTGGATCAGGATGAAACGGGTGCGCATGGCGGGTTGGGGAGACACGAACGGGCGGACCCGGTAAAATCCCCCGATTCTCGCCGCCCGCATCGCCGGGTCGCTTCCAGGGGTTCCCAGAGGCTCCTTTCCTGTTCTTCTCACAATCCAATGTCGTCCCCCAACCTGCATCCCATGCTCAATGTGGCCGTCAAGGCCGCACGCGCCGCCGGCGCGATCATCAACCGCGCCGCCCTCGACGTCGAGGCCGTGCGCATCTCCCAGAAGCAGGTCAACGACTTCGTCACCGAAGTCGATCACGCCAGCGAGAAGGTCATCATCGAGACCTTGCTTGGCGCGTACCCGGGGCACGGCATCCTGGCCGAAGAATCGGGCACCGAGCATGGTGCGCAAGACTCCGACTACGTCTGGATCATCGATCCGCTGGACGGCACCACCAACTTCATCCACGGCTTCCCGGTGTACTGCGTGTCCATCGCGCTGTCGGTGCGCGGCAAGATCGAGCAGGCCGTCATCTACGACCCGAGCCGCAACGACCTGTTCACCGCCACCAAGGGCCGCGGCGCCTACATGAACGAGCGCCGCATCCGCGTGTCCAAGCGCGTGAAGCTCAGCGAGTGCCTGATCTCCACCGGCTTCCCGTTCCGCACCGGCGACAACTTCAAGCAGTACCTGGCCATCATGGCCGACATGATGCCCCGCATGGCCGGCCTGCGCCGCCCCGGCGCCGCCGCGCTCGACCTGGCCTACGTGGCCGCCGGCTTCACCGACGGCTTCTTCGAAACCGGCCTCAACCCCTGGGACGTGGCCGCGGGTTCGCTGCTGGTCACCGAGGCCGGCGGCCTGATCGGCAACTTCACGGGCGAGCCCGACTTCATCGAGCAGCGCGAATGCCTGGCCGCCGCACCGCGCATCTACGGCCAGCTGGTGCCGCTGCTCGCCAAGTACTCCAAGTTCGCCAACGTGGACGACAAGCTGCGCGCCAGCGACCGCGTGCGCGCGGTGTCCGCCTCGACCAAGTCGAACCCTGAAGACGCCTCGGCAGACCTGTACGCCCGCAGCACGGTGGTCGACTTCGCCGATGCGCCGGCCGACGGCGACGCACCCGCCGCGGCACCCGCTGCGCCGCGCAAGCTCACGCGCATCCGCCGCGACGCACCCACCGCCGGTGGCCCCTCCGAGGGCGACGCTTCCGCCAAGTGATGCCGGGGCCCCACGCCGCGCCCCGCCTTCGCGCCGCCCTGCGCATTGCGCTGAGCCACTACGTCGCGAGCGGGCTCACCGTGGCGCTGGGGCTGCTGTTCATCTCGGGCGGCATCCACTTCTGGCTGGGCACGCTCGCGGCCTCGGCCGCCGCCACCGGCGTGATCGTCACCGCGCCGCCCGACCTGCCCGGCCCTCGCCGCGGCAAGTTCCTGCAGATGCTGCCGGCGCCGCTCATCGGGCTGCCGCTGTTCTTTGCGGTGCAGATGCTGCACACCGCGCCCATCCGCCTCGGCCTGCTGCTGGTGCCCGCCACCTTCATGGCCTTCCTGGCCATGGCCTGGGGCAAGCGGGGCATTCCCATCGCCATCGCGGTGATGTTCTCCATGATCTTCTCGATGGCCACGCCCACGCCCACCGGCATGGCCGACGCGCTGGAGCGCACCTGGCACTTCGGCATGGGCGCCGGCCTGTACGTGATCTGGGCGACGCTGTCGAACCTGGTGCTCAACGGGCGCTTTCGCACCCAGTCGATCGCCGACGTGCTGTATTCCCTGGCCGCGCTGATGCGCACCGAGGCCAGCCAGTTCCTGCCGCAGGACGAAACGCGCGACGTGCGCGACACCCCCGCCCCGCTGCTGGGCCAGCTGCTGCGCGAGCAGGCCGCGCTGGCCGACCAGCTGCAGGCCACGCGCGACATCGTGCTCGAGTCGCCGCGCACGCCGCGCCGTCAGCGGCTGGCTGCCATGCTGGTGATCGTGCTCGAAATGCGCGACCAGCTGCTGGCCAGCGAGCTCGACCTCGACACCCTGCGCGCCCACCCGGCGCATGCCGAGGCGCTCATCCAGATGCGCACCGTGCTCGAGGAACTGTCCGACGAAACCATCGCGCTGGCCGACGCCCTGCTGATGCGCCGCCACCCCGAGGCCGTGGCCGACCGCCGGCCGCGCTTGGCGGCCATCCATGTCTCGTCCGACGACAGCAACGCCCAAGGTGGCCACATCGGGCCCACCGCCGCCATGCTCGCGCGCGGGCTGGCCAGCCGCATCGGCCACATCAACGACGAGGTGCTGCGCCTGTCGGCCATGGCGCGCGGCGACGTCGAGCCCAACCTGGCCGTGGTGCGCGCCAACTGGCAGATGTTCGTGAGCCCGACCGACTGGTCGTTTCGCCCCTTCTTCACGCTGTGGCGCTGGGACCAGCCGCCGCTGCGCCACGCCATTCGCGCCGCGCTGGCCATTGCCGCGGGCTACGCCATCGCGGTGTCGATGCCCTGGGGCTCGCACGACTACTGGATCCTGCTGACCATCGTGGTGGTGCTGCGCGGCAGCCTCTCGCAGACGCTGGAGCGCCGCAACGCGCGGGTGGCCGGCACGCTGCTGGGCTGCGTGCTCGCGGTGGGGCTGCTGTCGGCGCATCCGTCGGCGCTGATGCTGCTGGTGTTCGTCACCGTTGCGCAGGCCATTGCGCACAGCTTCGCGGTGCGCCGCTACCTCATCACCGCCGTGGCGGCCACCGTGCTCGGCCTGGTGCAGGCCCACATGCTGAACGTGGGGGTGGCACCCATCTTCGCGCTGTTCGAGCGCATTGCCGACACGCTGATCGGCGCCACGCTGGCCTGGGGCTTCTGCTACGTGCTGCCTTCGTGGGAACGCACGCAGATTCCGGCGCTGGTGGCGCGCGTGCTCACCGCGCAGGCGCGCCATGCGCGCCTGGCGCTCGGCCTGGGCCAGTTGCAGGCCATCGACAGCAGCCCCGAACTCGAATGGCGCCTGGCGCGCCGCGAGGCCTACGACAGCCTGTCGGCGCTGGTGCAGGCCACGCAGCGTTCGCTGTCCGAACCGCGCGCGGTGCAGCCGCCGCTGGAGCCGCTCGAACACCTGCAGGCCCACAGCTACCAGCTGCTCGCGCAGCTGAGCGCGGTGAAGTCGATGCTCGTGCTGCGGCGCGACCGCCTCACGCCGGACGACATCGTGGGCCCGATCAGCCGCACCTCGCAAAGAATCGAAGCCGCCATCGGAACTCTGCCCACCACCGGGCCCTCACAACCCGAGAGCGCCGGCTCCACCACCGTGGGCGGACCGATTCCCCTGCCAGACCCCTTCGACAACGACATCAGCCCCTGGCTGCTGCGCCGGCTCGACCAGGCCACGGCGCTCGCAACGCAGCTGCGCGACGACGCGGCGCGCATTCTTCAACCTCTGAACGAGACAACGGAAACAGCAAAGACGACCACCGCCTGATGACCAAAGAGATACTCGCCCACCCCTGGTTCGGCACATGGGTTGCCGCCCTGATCGCAGTTCCCCTTGCTCTTCTCGCCCACCGCATCGGCGGCATGGTGCTCAGGCGGATTACCCGCCCGGCGCCGACGATCCACACGATGGTGGTCAACTGCAACGCAGCGGCGCGGCTCGTGCTTCCGCTGGTGGCGCTCAACGTGGTGTGGCAGGGCGCACCCGACGACCTGCGCTTCATCGGCAACGTGCGCCACTTCACCGGCTTGCTGCTCATCGCATCGACCACCTGGCTCGCGGTGAAGGCCATCAGCGGCTTCGCCGACGGCGTGCTCGCGCAGAACCCTTCGGACGTGTCGGACAATCTGCAGGCGCGCCGCGTGCTCACCCAGACCCGCGTGCTGGCGCGCACCGCCGCCACGGTGGTGCTGGTGGCCGGCGCCGCGATGATGCTCATGACCTTTCCGGGCGCGCGCCAGGTCGGGGCCAGCCTGCTTGCCTCGGCCGGCGTCATCGGCATCGTGGCCGGCCTGGCGGCCAAGCCGGTGTTCAGCAACCTCATTGCGGGCCTGCAGATTGCGCTGGCGCAGCCGATCCGCATCGACGACGTGCTCGTGGTCGAAGGCGAATGGGGCCGCGTGGAAGAGATCACCGGCACCTTCGTGGTCATCAAGATCTGGGACGAGCGCCGCCTCATCCTGCCGCTGACCTACTTCATCGAGAAGCCGTTCCAGAACTGGACGCGGCATTCGGCGCAACTGCTGGGCGCGGTGTTCATCTACGCCGACTACGGCATGCCGCTCGCGCCGCTGCGCGAAGAGGTGGAGCGCATCGTGAAGGCCGCGCCCGAGTGGGACGGCCGCTTCTTCAACCTGCGCGTGACCGACGCCACCGAACGCACCATGCAGATCCGCGTGCTGTGCACCGCAGCCACGTCGAGCCTGGCCTTCGACCTGCGCTGCAGCGTGCGCGAAGGGCTGATCGACTTCATGCAGCGCGAGTACCCGCAGTTCCTGCCGAAGATGCGCATCGAGAGCGACGGCCCGCAGGAGCGGGAACAGCCGCGGGCGATGGCCGCCTGAACAGCCCGAGCGTGCCGCGTTGAAGCCAGGCCCCGACCGCAACTCCCCGCTCACGCGGTTCCTGCTGTATGCCTTTGCCGTGCTGTGCCTGGTGCTGGGCCTCATCGGCGTGGTGCTGCCGGGCATGCCGACGACGGTGTTCATCCTGATGGCCGCCTGGGCCGCCGCGCGCAGCTCGCCGCGCCTGCACGCGTGGCTGTTGAGCCATCGCCTGTTCGGCCCGCTGTTGCACAACTGGGAAAACGGCCGCACCGTGAGCCGCCGCGCCAAGTGGAGCGCGACGGTGACCATGGCGGTCTGCGCGGTGATCGTGTCGTTCACCGCGCACCGCACATGGCTCGCCGTGCTGGCCATCACGTGCATGGCAACTGTGCTGGCCTGGCTGTGGTCGCGGCCTGCGCCATCGTCTGCCCCTCCTTCTGCGTGACCAGGCAGTCCATCGGACGACGCGGGCGGCGGGCAACACTGGCTCTGCTGGCGATGGCTGGCGAAACCTCGGCGCAGGAGAAACGATGGATCGGCGGCCACATCGCTGTCATCGCGTACCGCTACAGACTGGTCGGCGCGGCCGGGCCGTGTTTTCAGGCTGCGTGCGGGGGACGATGGAGCGCGATGCAGTTCCCCTCTGAATCTTCCACTTCGGCAACGGCGCCGAAAGTGCCGACCTCGGTGACCGGATAGAGCATGACGCCGCCTTGCGCAATTGCCTTGGCGAGCGTCGCCTCGATATCGTCAACGCTGAAGTAGATGCGGGCGCCGGACCTGGAGGGCAGATAGCTGCCGCCCTTCGCAAGGGCTCCGCTCGCACCACCGCTTTGCTCCGGTKCGGAAAGAAAGCCATCTCGTTTCCCGCGTTCGCGGTGAACAATATCTCTTATACATAACTCCGTTTCCATGAGACTAAGGCGAACCACTAAAACTACTGACAGATTGATATAAAAACAGGA
>NNBU01000071.1_pt1 | contig 16545 bp, 9 predicted proteins | sample 1173781 | NCBI WGS metagenome assembly NNBU01 (sample SAMN07173937, study PRJNA388173) | plant metagenome | biome: Plant school; feature: Soil; material: Symbiotic tissue of Blasia pusilla L.; isolation source: symbiotic tissue sample KVJ2 | host: Blasia pusilla | place: Norway: Troms, Kvaloya...
CCCAACGCCCCAGAGATGTTGGGTTTCGCAGACTCAACCCAACCTACAAAAGTCGATGTTATTTAATTCTCATTACTAAGTCTAAACCAAGTGAGATTTTAAAACAAATGAATAGTGAGATGAATTATGCCAATACTTAATATTCTTCATTTAGTTGGATCTGCACACAATGATTTTTACTGTGATTTATCACGCCTTTATGCCCAAGACTGTTTGACAGCAACAGCAGAACCATCGCTTTATAACTTTCAGATTGCATACATCACACCTGATCGGCTGTGGCGATTTCCTCACTCCCTCAGTCGAGAAGATATTGCTCTTACCAAACCGATTCCTCTGTTTGATGCTATACAGTTTCTAACAATGCAAAACATTGACATTATGCTACCACAAATGTTTTGTATTCCTGGAATGACTCAGTATCGCGCCCTATTCGATTTGCTCAACATTCCTTACATAGGAAATACTCCAGATATTATGGCGATCGCGGCCCACAAAGCTAGAGCCAAAGCAATTGTCGAAGCAGCAGGGGTGAAAGTGCCTCGTGGAGAACTTCTCCGCCAAGGAGATGTTCCAACAATTACACCTCCAGCAGTCGTCAAACCTGCAAGTTCCGACAACTCTTTAGGAGTAGTCTTAGTTAAAGATGTTACTGAATATGACGCCGCCTTAAAGAAAGCATTTGAATATGCAGATGAGGTCATTGTAGAAGAATTCATCGAACTCGGTCGAGAAGTCAGATGCGGCATCATTGCCAAAGATGGGGAATTAGTGGGTTTACCCCTTGAAGAGTATCTGGTAGACCCCGACGAAAAACCCATTCGCAACTATGCTGATAAACTCCGACAAACGGACGATGGTGACTTGCATTTGACCGCTAAAGATAATATCAAGGCTTGGATTGTAGACCCTAATGATCCAATCACCCAAAAGGTTCAGGAAGTGGCTAAGAAGTGTCATCAGGCTTTAGGTTGTCGCCACTACAGTTTATTTGATTTCCGCATCGACCCAAAGGGACAACCTTGGTTCTTAGAGGCCGGATTGTATTGTTCTTTTGCCCCCAAAAGTGTAATTTCCTCTATGGCGAAAGCAGCAGGAATCCCTCTAAATGATTTATTAATAACCGCTATCAATGAAACGTTGAGCAAGTAATATAACAGAGTTCAGAGTTCATTGATCAAAATGGGCCGTAATAAGGACTTTAGTCCTGGCTTTGGGGACTGAAGTCCCCACTACAAACTGTTTGTTATGGGTAATTTGGCGGACATCATAATTACGAATTACGAATTACGAATTACGAATTACGAATTACTTAGTCCCCGCCTAATTCCACAAGTTTACCGATATTGAAGTCAATTTTTACCCAGCCTTTGAGTTTTTGCAGATTTTGTAGCAAAAGTAAAGTAATCTGCCAATGGTGCAAAGTTAAAAATGGCAGAGGATCATCTATTTGATAAATAGCATCTGTGCCTCGTACTAACCTCTGAAACCAAGTTTGCAATTGTTTTGCAGAACGAATCCCAGTTAGTCGCCAGATTTCGTGATATATCCAGTAAGTAGGCTTGCTATTGGCTAAAGGTTCCAAAGGTGCAGACAAGGGAGTTTTACCAAAATAAGCTTCTGCAACACCTGGGTGATTGTAGAACATTGTAATCGCCGAATGGGTGCGGGGATTACATTCAATGGCGTAGGCTGTCCTATCTTCAGCTTGGATAAAGTCGAAAGACACTTGTCCAGTCAACCCCAAACTTTTCACGAAATGTTGCACCCATTCCCGAATTTGGGGATTTTCCACATTTTCGTAGTTGATTTGAAACGCAGAAGAATTTGAGCAGCAATGCAACCTTAACTCTCCATCCCGAACTGTGCTATGGGTGCATAATTCTTTCCCAGGAATAAATTCTTGCATAATCCAAGGTTTTTCTGGGCTGATGGGTAAACTCTTGACAAACGCTGCTGTCTCTTCTGGGGTGTCACAGGGAAGTTTGGTTAAATTTAAGCGGCGAACGGAGTCGTAAGAGATACTTTTAAGAATATATTTGCGTGTTTCTTGGCTAAAATCAAAGTTGATAATTTGTTCAGGATCGGTAATTTTAAAAGATTTGGGTACAGATAAACCAAGCGATCGCGCCTGATCGGTAAAGGCAAATTTATCATCCAGCATCTTGGTTATATCTGCATCGAAGTGGAAAACTTCACAGTATTTTGATAGTGCAGGCTTTGCTAAGGAGTCATAATAACTAGCCACTGGACTGCATACAGGTACGTAAATGTCAACTTTTTCTTTTTTGACTATTTCTAATAGCGCCTGAATATAGCCTTCTGGGTCTTCTTGCGGTGCTGTAACTGTATAAAAACGACTGACAGCATTTGAGAATCTATGCCCGGATAACCAATATTTATGACTTTCAACCAGAATAACTCTGTGTCCGGCTGCATGGAACGAGCGGGCAAGTTGCAATGCCTTGGTCATTTTACCACCGCTAACCAAGATAGTCTGAGGATGGATGGCTACAGCAGGTTTTTTTGTAAACAAAATGCCCCAGAGTAGGGATACCAATACGATAAAAGCATTGAGCGGTAAGGCTATCAATAGTAATGCTAGAGTACCAAGAGTCTTAAATAGAGCTACTATTTTTATTCTCACACCCGTTGAAGGCGTTGTAGATTCAGGGAGAGATAAAGAGATTGATTGAGCCATAAGTCTTTCCTTTGCATGGAATGCGGTTTTTTGTAGAGGTACACAGCTAACTGTGCACCCCCACTGGGTATTGCATCCAAATGAAAACTACCCGAATTTTCTGCGCCTGTTATACCAAGCGTCTAATTAAAGTCAGACCATCTCGGATGGGTAACAGAACTTGCTCTACACGAGGATCTGCGGCGACAATGCGGTTGAATTGAGCGATCGCCTCACCATTAGCAGTACGCTGTTCAGATGGGAGATAAACTTGTCCCTGCAACAGAGTATTATCCACGCAGATTAAACCGTCGGGAGCCAGTAAGTGGCTATCCAAGATAATTTGGAAGTATTCTACATACTCCTTTTTGTCGGCATCAATGAAGATCAGATCAAATGATTCTTCTTTAGCCGCCAACTTGTGCAATGTCTCTAATGCAGGTGCTACTTCTACAACAATTTTGTCGCCGTGGGGAGACTCCTGAAAGCAAGTTTGAGCAAATTCAGCCACATAAGAGTCTACCTCACAAGCAATGAGTCGCCCATCGTGTGGTAACGCTTCCGCCATCGCCAAAGCTGAATATCCTGTGAACATCCCCACTTCTAGAATGCTTTTGGCCTTGGTTATATGCACAAACATCTTCAATGTCTGTCCTTCAAGATGTCCTGAGAGCATTTCTTGCTCTAATTGACGCACTGTTTCACCATCACTGAAGCGTTTACTCCAGTCTTCTTTGCTGGTTTTCTGCGCTAGTGCTGTCAATGCTGTGGATTCGGGGGTAGTGCAATCATCCAAATAGGGATCTAAACCCGCAGCTAATTGCAACCCTTGCCGCAGAGAAGTCAATACTTCTAAAGACGTATTGCTCTCTTCTGCCATTCTGAGGGTTTTCTGTAGCTGTGCTACGAGAATGCTGTGTGGCGTTATTGGTCTTGCGGTATCTCGTCCTAAAATACTGGTCATGTTTTCACACTCCCAATAGTTTGGATTCTTCTGGAGTCTCAATGTAAGCATCAATCCCATCTCCACCACGAGGGTATTTAGCACACAAACGTTTGTGTTCAGCTAAGGCTATATCTAGTTCTTCACGGGTGAAATCGTTGACAAAGAAGCAGTCACCAATGGGTTTTGGCATAGCTGCACGTTGTTTACCGTCTCGCGTCAAGCTGATAGATTGGGTGGCATACCAGAGCAAATCGCTATCTAGTAAAGGATGATCGATTGATAAACCGATGCGACTCATCAAGCTCAAAATGCGATCGCGTTCTCCAGTTGTAATGTAGCCACGTCTGGCTGCGATGGTTGCAGACAAAGCCATATCTATATTGACGGCGTGACCGTGAAATAGGGGTATCATCGGAGCTAATTCTAAGGTAGGACTCCAAGTATGGCCGTAGGCGATGACGCGATCGAGGTCTAACTCATGCAAATTAGGAGTTTCCAACTCCAGCATAGTTTTAATTGCCTCGTAATTGAGTTTGTGTGCGATCGCTTTCAGTTCACTTGTGCCATTAACATGTCCAAAGTGAGTCCGCAGCAATTCTTCGCCATATTCATCCAGCAATTCAAAGACTTCAGAGTTAGCAACAACAGCAATTTTGACTAACTCTGCCATCCCATTACGAACTTGAGCCGTTGGTAATGTTTGCAAAAAGGAGAAATCGAGGATAACTTTCAAAGGTGCATGATATGCACCCAAACGATTTTTCAACTTGCGATGGTTGACTGCAACCTTAATTGCCACACCTGCATCAATTAAACCAATCAGTGTGGTAGGAATACGAATATAGTTACTCTTGCGGCGGTAAGCAGCACACGCAAACCCCGCTACATCAGTGGTTAAACCACCACCCACTACTAACACTGGTTCCTTGCGGATTAAGCCAAAGTCAGAAAAAGCATCAACAATTTTTTCAAAGGTTGCCAGGGTTTTAGTTGGCTCAGTAATGACAATGGGAACTATAGTTAGATCAATGTCATAGTGTCTAAAATATGACTTAATCTGCTTTCCATATAGCCTATTGACATTGGCATCAATCACAGTCAAACAGCGCCCGAATTTTTCATAGCTGTCTGCAATTTCTCTGTTGTTGATATCAAACGCACCGTTCACATAAACAAGACTAAACTCAATTTTTTCGTAGCCTTCCACGCGAAATTCAGCTTCTGTTGCTTCAAACGATGCTTGAACATTACTCATTATTATTGACCTTGATAGAAATGAACAAATTGTGCGAATTCAGGTAATCTTTTCGATTTTTCCTAGTGCATGGTAATAACAAATAATGCTCTTAGTCGCCATAAATTAGAGGCATTCTAAAGCAAGCTTTCAGTATCAAAGCTCATTGTTATTTCTGGCTTGCGGTTTTACCCAACAAGTCCATGTCTTTAGATAAATTCTGTTGTCAGCTAACCTCGAATTTGAGATAGCTTTGAGACTAATCAACTAGTCCCATTCAAATACATTGGCATAACACTTGCACTTTTTTGGGATTATTGACCTTAATTTGGGAAGGTAATCTTAATTTAGATTAACTCCACTATAAACTTGTAGAAAATTAACCTGAATGCAGATTAACTCCACGAAAAACCCTACTGTATTTAATCTATAGTGGTTTTCCGACTGTTCGGCTTCGCAAAATTTCTAACAGAGAAAACCGCACAGATAGTTTTTCTCCAGGCTTCCATTTAAGATTACAGCCCTGATTAACCTTCAGTTCGCTGTTTTTTAGCATTAGTCTCAAACCTTTTATTGCTAAACCTGCTACATTCTGGATTATTCAGAATGACAGTGGACTTCTAGTTTGATTTTGTTAACTTACTGTTCAGTATTAAATATACCAACGTTAGTTACTTTTGAAAACCAAAAATTTAAATTTTATCAGAGTTACTAATCACATATATCAGTTTAACTCAATACACCAGGAATTTGATGTTTACAAATCTTAAAAAAGACTTAAGTTAGCTTTTTGGTCTCAAATCATCGGATTTCAGCTTAAATTAACAAATAACTTGTTGGTGCATAACATACAATGTGATATATGTATTCTGCCCAAAGTATATTAGTGAATATTTTTTAATTAACTACCTTGGAATAATAAAAGCTGGGATTCTCCCCAAACCACAGAGACACAGAGAACACAGAGAAATAAGTAAGAGAGAGTTTTTTGTCAGTAGTCAAGAATTCAACGTGCGTTAGCTTACAAACTTTTGCAGATGTCAAATATATTCAAAGCCAATTACCAATAACAATCATTGGCGCCCAATATACTGGGTTGTCATACTTGATATTTATACCTTCGGATGGCGGTAATTTTTTAGCATGAATCATCTTAATTTGAGCTTTTTGCAACGCTTCTGCAATACTCATTCCAGTGTTGCGGTAGTTGCTGTAAAATGTTTTAACTAGTTCGGATGTTGATGCATCTGTAACGCTCCACAAAGATGCGATCGCACTTTTAACCCCAACTTGTAATGCAACTCCAGCTAATCCTAGTGTAGCTCGGTCGTCGCCAACTGCGGTTTCACATGCAGTCAGTGCGAGAAGTTCGACGCTATCTAATTTGCTGTTGAGGTTTCGCAGTGAGGTTTCTAATTCATTGATGGTGAGTTTTCGGTTTTTGCCTGTGACAATAAAGGTGTCTTCGGGAATGATGCCAAATTGAGCATGGCTAGCTATATGGACGATGGGATATGTTGTTTTTTCAAGTTTTTGTTTAAAACTTTCGGGGACAAAGTCATCGTCGATAAGGTCGGTATGATTGGAAAATAGGCTTTTAACGGCGCTGACTTCTTCGGGAACGGAAAAAAGCCTACTAAAAGATTTTCCGTCGATTGTTGCCGGTTGTGTCAAACCCAAAATTAACGCTTTTTGCGTACTCCGATCGCGGACTTTGGGTGTAGTAAGTCGTAAACTGGGGGTTGTGGCAACTGCGTAGGTTTCGACTAAGTATTTCTTTTGTTCTTGATCATAAAGTGCTGCCATTGGTACACTACGCAAAAACCCATCCTGAATAAACACAAGGGTTTTGATTGTCTCAGGTTTAATATCATCAGCAAAGGGGCGAATTATCCAATCATAAAGCTCTGCCGCAGTTGTTGTATCGTAATTAACTTGTTCTTCTCCTTGAATTAATCCGGTACGAAACTCGGCAATTTTTTGCTGTAGCTTGTTGCTGTCAACTATTTGATGATTGAGGTCTTCAATCCACTTAAATTTAGTTGTCTGATTAGGTAACTGCAATAATATCCCGGTTTTGCCCTCTAAAATTATCGAACTCAAAAACCCAGTATTCTTAAACGCTACACTATTATCTTCAAGGAGTTCGCCCACCTGTTTGGGATTCAACCCACTCAAAATACAATCATTGCCAAAATAATTTTGTAATTCTGCGAGTTTCAACGCATCAATGGTGTTAACTACTTGCGATAATTCCTTCGCCCGTCGTTCGTCTGCAATTGCCCCAACTCCTAACAAATCAAGCCGCGATCGCGCCAATGTGCGGTATAGTGGTCGAACAACGTCGCGGAAGTCAAACTGGACATCGCGTTCTGCGGTCAAAATATCCTGACGGATATCTTCTAAGGTTTCAAATGCTCTTTGATAAGATGCGATCGCTTCTTCTTTTTGATTCTCTTTATCTAAAATCCGTCCAGCTTGCCATTCCCACAAATACAAGCTATCTTTTGAACTCAAGTTTTTATCTGCGGCGATGATTGCAGCTTGGGTATATTTTAATGCTTGTTTATTATCTTGGCGGCATTCCCAAAAATGCCCTAAAGCACCGTTAGCGTAGGATTGTAGCCGATTGTCTTGTAAGTTATTACTAGTTAATATTGAGCTTTTTAGCAAATTTAATGCTTCGTTTTCCGATAAAACTATCTGATTTGAACAGTTGGTAAAGGGCGAAGTTCCTTGAGAATGGCGCTGCAAATATGCTAAATCAATCGCCCCATAGACTTTTGTGGCTGAATCGGGTAAGTCTTTGAGAACCTTCAAAGCATCCTCATGGGCATTATTAAAGGTTTCATCGCTGATAAATTTTGTCTCAGATGTCTGGGAACCCAACTGAATTAAATTTAATAATCCTCGCATCTCTGCTAAAGGTTGTTTTTGGCTGTGAGCAAGTTTTATACTATTCTGAAAATATTCGCGGGCTTGGTTGTAATCTGCCGCAGACTTGTTGTTAAATTCGTTTTCTTTACTGACAATACCAGCTTGTTTTGCCGAATTGGCTTGTAACTCGTGCAATTGAGCGCGACTTCTGTAAGCGTTACCCAAACTATTTAACACCAAAAAGTTATATTCTGGAGAGATTTTCTTGGCTACGTGTAAATACTTAATTGCTTGGTCATAATTTCCGATTAACCGATATGCCTCACCGAGAATCCCCAAAGCTGCAATCTTACCGCGTTTGTCGTTGTATTTGGTGGCGATTTGTTCGGCACTTTCGGGAGTACATGGTATTTCCTGACTCCCTTGATTTTCGTAGTTTTTTGACTTTTCTACCAGTTGACCACATAAAAGTGCGATCGCTTTGCGAGGTTGTCCCAAATTGCTGTAAACTTGGGCTAGTTCTGATTGCATTCGTCCTACTTGCTGGATATTAGCCACAGCACCATAGTCACGAATTGCTGCTGATAACGATGCGATCGCTTCTTTATTTTGTCCTAGTTGTTGGTAAGCACGCGCCAAATTTTCATTTACAACCGCCGTATCAGATGGATTATTTTTATACTGATTTAATGCCTCTTGCCAGTGTTTTACCGCATTGTGAAAATTTCCGGCATCATAGTCTTTAATTCCTCGTTCAACTAGAACACTAGTATTTTGAGTTTGTGCAGATACAACTTGTCCAAACAAAAGACAGATTAGTAATGTCGTCAAAAATAATACTTGAATAAATCTGTGATGCCGATTTGGTTTTTGGTGTTGCCCAGTAGAGAAATCAATTAACCTCTTGCAGAAGTTTCTGACTTTAAGCAACATCTGCATCAAGTGACGCTGAAAGAGTAATATTTTAAGATATTTATTTTTAGTTTTTATATTTCTAAACATAGAGAAAATAGTTATTTAGCTTTTATTGTTTAAATTACCAGAAATCAGCAGAAAAAACTGAAATTTTTCCAAGTGTGCAGTTTTCTGCAATTTATCTCAAACAGCAATCAGACCGACACTGTAACCAATACAGTTCACATAAGACCAAAACCCTTGTAGAGACGGCGATTTATCGCGTCTCTCTTTATTTATCGCGTCAACGAAACCCAACATTATCAAGCCTTTAGCGAGTCTAGCGATTACAAAATCCAACCTACTATTGCTCTTAATTTATTAGGCAAATTAAACGTCATTGAATGTATATGATTAATCCATCTGCTGATATTATTGAATGATGCTCTAACCTCGACTCCTCATAACAGAAAAAAATATTCATATCAGCAATATCGTGGATTTATTTTAATTTCTCCAAAGTAAATTACTTATGAATCAAGCACATCATCCCCAAAAAGCCAGTATTAAAAGTATTCTTTCTCTCTGCCTAATAACTGCATTCAGCCTTTCCTCGCCAGTCCAGGCACAAATCACACCTGACAACACCCTTAGTACAGAAGCTTCTCAACTCGCTCCAAATGTGTTAATTAATGGCGCATTGGGCGATAAAATCGACGGTGGTGCAACACGCGGAATCAACCTTTTTCATAGTTTTAGCGAGTTTAATATCCAAGATGGACAACGGGTGTATTTTGCCAACCCAACTGGAGTAGAAAATATATTAACGCGGGTAACAGGTGGGAATGCATCGAATATTTTCGGGACTTTGGGAGTTGATGGTGCAGCAAATTTGTTTTTGATTAATCCCAATGGGATTTTGTTTGGCGAGAATGCACAGTTAAATGTCCAAGGAAGTTTTGTCGGGACAACAGCTAATAGCGTGCAGTTTGGAAATCAGGGAAATTTTAGTGCAACCAATCCCCAAGCGCCACCCTTATTAACCATCAATCCTTCAGCGTTGCTGTTTAACCAACGAAATCAGGGGGAAATCACTAATCAATCTCAAGCACCAGCAGGTATTAATCCCTCTGGTCAAAATGTCACAGGCTTAAGAGTAGCAGATGGTCAGAACTTATTGCTGGTTGGTGGAAATATCAACATCAATGGTGGAGCAATTCGGGCTTACAGTGGGAATATTGAATTAGCGGCTTTAGCTGCACCAGGAACAGTTGGACTGAATATTACAGATAATAATTCGGCTAATTTAGTGATACCCGATGGTGTGGAACGCGCAGATGTTTCTTTGAGCAATGGCGCAGAAATCAACGTTCGGGGTGCAGATGGCGGTAACATCAAGATTAATGCGCGAAATGTAAACTTGACAGAGCAAAGCAAACTCAGAGCAGGGATAGATATAGGTTTGGGAACGCCAAACAGTCCAGGTGGAGATGTTGTAATTAATGCTACAGGAACAACAACTCTAACTGAACTGAGCTTTATTGCCAATGTCATACAAGAAAGAGCTTTTGGTAAATCTGGTGATATTGACATCACTACAGGGTCACTAAACTTAGTCAATAATAGTCAACTCAGTACTAGCACTTATGGTCAGGGTAGTGCTGGTAGTGTTTTAATCCAAGCAAAGGACGCTGTTTCACTTACAGGTGGTGCTGGGATTCAAAGTTCTGTAGAACAAGGCGCTGTGGGTAATGGCGGTAGCATCGAAATTCAAACTGGTTCCCTCTTGCTAACGCAAGGTTCGGAAATCAACACCAAAACTCTGGGACAAGGTGACGGAGGTAATATTGCTATCAACGCCCGCGAAACGATTTCTCTAGATGGGTTTGGTAACGATAGCAATATATTTAGCCGCATAATTAGTTCTGTCAACCCTTCTGGTATAGGTAATGCGGGAGACATTCAGCTAACAACTGGGTCACTTGCAGTTACTAATGGCGCTTTTATCAGTAGCAGCACCTTGGGAGAAGGAGACGCAGGCAACATCATAATTGATGCCCGCAACACTATCAGCTTTGACAGCGATACTTCTATTGAAAGTAATGTTTATACTGACGCAGTTGGCAATGCAGGAGACATTCAGCTAACAACGGGGTCACTTGCATTTACTAATGGCGCTTTTATCAGTAGCAATACTTTTGGTAACGGAAATGCAGGTAACATTACTATTAATGCCCGCGATACAGTTAGTTTTGATGGTGTGGGGAGCGATGGCTATTATAGTAGCGCCAATAGTATAGCTTTATCTGATGCAATCGCTAATGGTGGCGATATCCGCATCAACGCCGGAGCGTTATTTTTAACCAATGGTGGTCAACTCAATGTGTATAGTGCTGGGCAAGGTAACGCTGGCAGTATCTTTCTTGATACGCGTGATACAGTGATTGTTGATGGTATTGGTAGTAACGGACTTTCCAGTAGTGTATATTCCTTTGCAACAGAAAGCGGTAATGGCGGGGAAATTCAGGTAAACACTGGAACGTTGTCATTGACAAATGGCGGCATTTTTTTCGCTTCTGCGCTGAGAAATGCAGGAAATATCATTATCAATGCTCGTGATGCTGTTATTTTGGATGGTGTAGCTGAGAATGATATTTCTAGTGGTGTCTTTAGTTATCTGAATAGCGGAGGTATCGGTAAGGCAGGAGATATCCAGATAACAACCAACTCTTTAACGGCACGCAATGGTGCAGTACTCGTTTCTAGCACTTTTGGTAAAGGGAATGCAGGAAACATCACAATTAATGCTCGTGATGCTGTCACCTTCGATGGTGTTGGTAGTAATCAAATTACAAGTGGTGTGGCAACTAATGTCCTAAATCAAGGTGAGGGGAAGGGTGGCAATATTGACATCAATGCTACTTCACTCTCACTCACTAATGGTGCTACACTTGCTGCCTCAACTTCTGGACGGGGAGATGCAGGTAATGTCAATCTTCAGGTAATGGGTGCTGTTGATATTTCTGGCGAGAAAAACGGTTTTAACAGTGTGATTCGCAGTGCTGTTAACACTGGAGCAGTAGGTAATGGAGGTAACATTACTATCGATTCTGATTCTTTCTCTTTACGAGATGGCGCTCAACTTGCTGCCGCAACTTCTGGACGAGGAAATGCAGGTAATGTCAATCTTCAGGTAACGGGTGCTGTTGATATTTCTGGCGAGAAAAACGGTTTTGCCAGTGAAATTCGCAGTTCTGTTAATACTAGAGCAGTAGGTAATGGAGGTAACATTTTCATCGATTCTGGTTCTTTCTCATTACGAGATGGCGCTCAACTTTCTGCCTCAACTTTTGGGCAGGGGAATGCAGGAAATGTAACAGTGCGTGCATCAGATTTTGTTTCCCTTACAGATGGGAACATCTTCAGCAGGGTAGAAGCGGGAGGTGTAGGTCAGGGTGGCACAATTGACATCAATGCTACTTCACTCTCACTCACTGATGGCTCTCAACTTGTTACCTCAACTTTTGGACGGGGAGATGCGGGAAATATTCGCGTCAATGCAAAAGATGCGGTAACTGTTTCTGGAACTAGTCAAGAAAACGGAATTTCTACTGCTTTATTTACATTTACTGATTCTACTTCCACAGGCAAAGGTGGCGATATAACTGTAAACACCAATATCTTTCGTGTATCAGACGGTGCTTTACTAGATGCACGCACTAGAAATAATCAAAAGGGTGGCGATATTACGGTAAATGCAAATGTCTTTGAAGCACTCAACGGCGGACAACTCACCACCACTACCTCAAGCAATGGACGTGCAGGTAAAATTATTGTCAATGCTGACGATAAGCTAATAATTAGCGGTATTGACTCTAATTACAATGATAGAAGTACTAAATTTCCTGGTGGCAGAGTAGCAAATATTGGTGCTAACAGTGGCTTATTTGTCAGTTCCACAGCTTCAGGAATCACAGGCGATATCGAAATTAACTCACCCGAAATCACCTTAGACAACCAAGGCAAACTCAACGCTGAATCAGCATCCGGTAACGGTGGTAATATCAATGCCAACAGCAATTTACTTTTACTCCGTCGTGGCGCTCAAATTTCCACCAACGCAGGGACAGAAAAACTAGGCGGAGATGGCGGTGACATCAATATCAACTCAAAATTTATCGTTGCAATTCCCGACGAAAATAGCGATATCAGTGCTAACGCCTTTACGGGAACAGGTGGAAAGGTCGAAATTAACTCCCAAGGTATCTTTGGTATTGAGTCACAGACAAAACCAACTGAAAAAAGTGATATTACAGCCAGTTCGGAACAAGGCGTTTCAGGTGTAATCAACATTAACGCACCCGACACCAGTTCCATTCAAAACAGCTTCACCGAATTATCCCCAGTCATCGACACCAATGCACTCATCGCCAATAGTTGCATTTCACGCGGCACCAAGCGCCAAGAAAACTCTTTTACCATTCCAGGTTCCGGTGCTTTGACTACTAATCGTCCTGGGGTTTTGGTTTCTACCTATACAACTGGTGAGGTTAGAGGTGTCGAAACGACATCCCGTCCTTGGAAAAAAGGCGACCCGATTATTGAACCACAAGGATTGTATCGATTACCCAATGGACAATTAATCTTGAGTCGAAGTTGTTAAACCCAAAGATTGCACATCGGGGAAAAATCTGATACACAGTTTTCTGCAAAATGATGCGCACCATCGTGCGTAGGCGTAGCCCGCCGTAGGCATCGCACCATACAATTCATGCAACTATATATGCATGAATGGTGAATGCATTACCTAATCCTTTCCCTTAATCTGAGTATTAAAGAAACGGTGAATGAATCAAAAAACACAAAAAGCATCGATTCATTCACCGTTGCTGATAAAAATTTTGTCATCTTTATTAACTCAGATTGAGAGGTTGATTATGTTTTCTAAACTAATTCGCAATACAGTTTTAGTAACAACTTTGGCATTTCCAATAGTACCATTAGCCAGTGAAAATGCTCTTGCAAATGATATCCGCGATTTTCTAGTTTACAACAACAATGAATTAGAAATCACTCAACTGTACGTATCATCTGTAAAATCGAGATATTGGGGTAATAATATTCTCAATTCAGATATTATTAACGGTTCATTTGACATGATTACATTTAGCAATAGCAGCAATCAATGTAACTATGATGTTAAAGCCATTTATAGCGATGGCACTTATGATCTCATGCGTCAAGCTGATCTTTGCAGCACTTATGGAATAACTTTTTATGGTCATGGAGGCGACTATCGATAATATTAAAGATTTACCAATGGTTTCTTGATGATTACATAAAAGTGTAATCATCAAGAAACCTATTATGGTATTTTAATTAAATAATAATATCTGCTTCTAAGCTGAGGTTTTAAAACACAATTATAGAGCAATACGCTTGCGTTAAGGATAATCGTAGGTTGGGTTGAACGAACGCGAACAGCGTCCCGTAGGGAAGTGAAACCCAACAAAGCCCGATAAATGTTGGGTTTCGTTCCTCAACCCAACCTACGCAGTTTAAAGTTTTTGGCTTTAACTGAACCGTATTGAATTATAGAGGCTCTACTAACATTATGTTTGCTTGATTATTTATCGAAAAAGGGAACAGGGAAGAAGTAAGAACTAAGAAGGAATAAAGATGTACTGATTTTTATTCAACAATCAAATCTGGTCAGATATCTGGGTATTTTATCCTCTCAGATATTTGATGGCGACTGAGAAAAATTTAGACACTATCTTTTACAAATTTTACACATCATATATAAACAATGGGTTCCTACCTTCGATTTAAAAAGCTTTTTTTTATATTATTTTCCTGCATCAGCATCACCCCACTTGCAGTATTTGCACAATCAACACCCCCATCTGGAGTAACAATTCCCCCCAATACACCAGAGAAAGTTGAAGAAATTACACCCCAACCATCACCATCACCAACTCTTCCTCCCGCACCACCAACACCTACTGTTCCCATACTCCCATCACCCCAACAGGAAAATCTACCCGACACAACCTTTCCTAGTGGTGACAAATTCTTCGTCAAAGAAATTCAAGTCACAGGCTATTCTGTTTTAGAAGCCGACATCATCGCGTTAAAACAGCCTTTAGAAAATAAAGACATCACATTTGAGCAGTTATTGCAACTGCGATCGCAAATCACTCAACTCTATGTTGATAATGGCTATATCACCAGTGGCGCGTTTATTTCCAACAATCAAAATGTCGCTAGCGGTATCGTGCAAATCCAAGTTGTGGAAGGCGAACTTGAAGGAATTTCAATTTTAGGCTTAGAAAGATTACAACCTGTATACGTGCGTTCCCGGATTGAACGGCTTGCAGGGAAGCCATTAAATCAAAAAAAACTCGAACAAGCGCTGCAATTATTACAACTTGACCCGGTGATTGAACGAGTTAATGCTGAGTTAACCGCAGGTAGCACCCCCGGAAATAATATTTTACAGGTGAAAATTACCGAATCGCCAGCATTCCACGCTGGAGTTATCTTTGCAAATAACCAATCAACTAGCGTCGGTTCAGAACAAGGAAGTGTTTTCATTGCTCATGATAATTTATTAGGCTTTGGAGATAAATTTAGTGCTGAATATGGCGTTACTGAAGGTTTAGACGTTTACAATATCAATTATTCTGTTCCCTTTAACGCCCTAGATGGAACCATTGGTGTCCGCTACAGCAACAGCGCTAGCCGCATTATTGAAAGGGAATTTCGTGACTTAGATATCCGCAGCGAAGCAGAAACCGTTTCCTTTAACCTCCGTCAACCCCTAATCCACACGCCAAACAGGGAATTTGCTCTCTCGTTAGCATTCGATTTACGGCGCAGTCAAACCTTCATCCTCAATGATATCCCCTTCTCCTTTACTGAAGGGCCCGAAGATGGGGAATCAAGAGTTACGGTAATTCGCTTTTCGCAAGATTGGTTACAACGTAATGCTAACAGTGTTTTAGCGGCGCGATCGCAATTTAGTTTTGGGATTGATGCAATTGACGCAACCGTTAACGATAGTGGTACTGATGGGCGTTTTTTCTCCTGGGTGGGACAATTTCAATGGGTACAACGGCTATCTCCGCGCATTTTGATGTTAGCCAAAGTCAACACTCAACTGACTCCCGATTCCTTACTTTCGTTGGAAAAAATCAGCATTGGCGGAGTTGATACAGTGCGCGGTTATGGCCAAAATCAAATTGTTGCTGACAATGGGGTAGTTGGAGGTGTGGAAGTTCGTATTCCCCTAGCATCGAATGTAGAAACACTACAGCTAATACCATTTTTTGATATTGGTACAGCTTGGAATAATCGCGGTATTAATGCCGACCCGCAATCCATTGCTAGTCTGGGGTTGGGCTTGAACTGGCAACCTTTTAACGGTTTGGTATTGCGTGCAGACTATGGTATACCATTAATGGGCACTAGCGATCGCGGTAGTTCACTGCAAGATAACGGCTTTAATTTTTCAGTGCGATATCAGCCATTTTGAAAAGCTGCATGTTTAGCTTTTAGGGAACTCCAAGAAATAAATTATCCAATATTGTGGGGTGGGCATCTTGCCCGCCCAGTCCATAGGGCGGGCAAGATGCCCACCCCACAAGAGTTAATTGAATATTTTTTTATTTGGAAATCCCTTATGACTCAAACACAAGCCGAACCAAAAATATTGACTTTCGATGAATTTATCGAATGGTATCCAGAGAATTCAGAATTGCGCTACGAATTACATCATGGGGTAATGATGTAATTGTCTCCCCCACTTTCCCCAAATTTAACCTGACCGCGCAGCAGGTTTTTGATTTGTGAAAATCGCTAGGTTCAAATCCCTGACTTACAGCAGATTTCACTTGCTGAGTACAGATAATC
>NNBU01000410.1_pt1 | contig 16529 bp, 18 predicted proteins | sample 1173781 | NCBI WGS metagenome assembly NNBU01 (sample SAMN07173937, study PRJNA388173) | plant metagenome | biome: Plant school; feature: Soil; material: Symbiotic tissue of Blasia pusilla L.; isolation source: symbiotic tissue sample KVJ2 | host: Blasia pusilla | place: Norway: Troms, Kvaloya...
CGGCAWRGKCATAGTGCGCSCCGGCCAGGGCGTAGACCAGCGCGCGCAGTCCGAACATGCCCGCCACGTGGGCCAGGCTGAACACCACGCTGGCCGCCGCATGCAACACCAGAAAGCGCGCCAGATGGCCGCGCACCAGCGGCGACAGCCGGCGCTCGACGAAGACCAGCGCAGGCACCAGCAGCAACAGCATCAGGTGGCTGGACACCTCCCAGGCAATCACCTCCCAGTTGGCAGCCGGCACGGCGCGGGTGCGCATGTCGACGATGGCCACCATCGTGCCGAACACGGCCTGCAACCCCATGAGCACGATCCAGAACGCCACCTCCACGGGACGGCGGATCGGCTCATAGCGTTCGTACAGGTTCTTGCGTGGGTCTCCCATGGCCTGGAATTCTCGCGAAAAGGGGCCCTGGGGCGGCCGGATTTCGTCCCTCCGGGCCACCGCTCGTCACAAAGCGGGGGCGGCCCGTCCCACAGGTGCGCCGCGCGGCGTCCATGGGCCGGAGCATCGCGGCTTCTTTGCTTCGAGGAGCCTGCGATGAGCCCCACCACCGCCCCGGACGCCCGCCGTCACGACATCGACGCCCTGCGCGCCATGGCCTTCCTGTTCGTCATCCTGTATCACGTGGGCATGTACTACGTGGCCGGCTGGCACTGGCACCTGAAGAGTCCGCATGCCGCCGAATGGCTGCAATGGCCGATGGTGGCGCTCAACCTCTGGCGCATGGACCTGGTGTTCCTGGTCTCGGGCGTCTCGCTCGGCTTCCTGAGCCGGGGCCAGGGCACCTGGGCGCTGCTGCGCAGCCGGGGCGTGCGGCTGATGCTGCCGCTGGCCTTCGGCATGGCGGTGGTCGTGCCGTACCAGGCCTATGCACAGGGCGTGGCCAACGGGCTGGTGGCGCCGGGCTTCGGCGCCTTCCTGCTGCGCTACCTGCCGATGAACGCACCCTGGCCGAAGCAGGCCTTCGACGGGGCGGAATTCGGCATCACATGGAACCACCTCTGGTACCTGCCGTACCTGTTCGCGTACACGGCGCTGGTCGCGCTGACGCTGCCGCTGTGGCATTGCGCGGCCGGGCAATGGCTGCGCCGCGCGTTCAACGGGCTGCGCGGCTGGAGGCTGCTGTTGCTGCCGGTGGTGCCGTTGCTTGTCTTCACGATGCTGCTGGCCGCGCGCTTTCCGGGCACCCACAACTTCGTGCGCGACTTTCATTTGCACAGCATCTACTTCACGCTGTTTCTCTACGGCTACTGGATGGGCGTGGACACGGGGGTATGGAAGGAACTGGAGCGGCTGCGCCGCGTGTCGCTGGCGCTGGCCGTGGCGGTGATCGCCGTGTTCATCGCACTCCGCGTGGGCGCGAAGGGTCCGCTGACGGGCCCGGTGGCCGACCTGCTGCGCGTGCTCTACCTGTGGCTGATGGTCGCCACCATCCTGGGCCACGCCCACCGCCACCTGAACCGGCCGTGGCCGTGGCTGCGTTGGGCCAACGAGTCGGTGTACCCGTGGTACGTGCTGCACCAGACGCTGATCGTCATTGGCATCACCGTGCTGGCGCCGCTCGCACTCGGCCCGGTCGTCGAGCCCGCGCTGCTGGTGGCGTCGACGCTTGCAGGTTGCTGGCTGCTGACCGACGGGCTGATCCGCCGCGTCGGCTTCCTGCGGCCGCTGTTCGGGCTGAAGCCCGCGAACAAGCCTAGGCAGCCGATTTCGCCGCAGCCACTTTCGGATCTTCCACCGGAACCAGGATGGCGTTCCCCGTCGCCACGAGCTTGAGCGCATCGCCTTCGCCCTGCGCATAGAGCTCGGCGGTCGCGAACACCTGCTTGCGCCCCGCTTTCACCACCCGCCCGCGCGCCACGAACGCACGGCCCACGGCGGGCGAGATGCAGTTCACCGAGAAATGAGACGCCAGCACGCGCCCCGCCACGGTGGCGGCCGCGAAGCCGCTCACGGTGTCGAGCAACGCGCCTATCAGCCCCGCGTGCAGGAAGCCGGCGTACTGGCCCATGTCTTCCTCGCGGAAGTTCATGCGCAACTCGGCTTCGCCGTTGGCGGCGCTGACGGCTTCGAAGCCCGCCCAGCGGTTGAAGGCGGCTGTCTTGTTGATGGCCTGGATGGTGTCGAGCATGGCGGTGTGTCCTGGGGTTGACGGCAATGCAGCCCACTCTAGGAAGCACCGCCGGCATTCGCCGTCGCGCGTGCGACGAGACATGCGCGCGCGGTTACCTTGGCGACACAGAGACTCACTTGTCCACTGCGGCCACCTCGCCTTCCACTAGTGGCGAGTCTTGAAACGCATCGACCAGAAAGTCGACCATCACCCGCACCTTGGCGCTGAGGTGCCGACGGCTTGCATAGATCGCCAGGATGTCGACGGGCGGCATGTGATAGCCGGGCATGACCTCGACCAATCGACCGGCCCGCACATCCTTGCCGATCACGAAGCTCGGTTGCCAGATGACGCCGGCACCAGCGAGCGCCGCGGCACGGGCGGTCTCGCCATTGTTGGCGCGCAAGGCCCAGCGCACGCGCACCGATTCCAGTGTTCCGCCGGGGCCCGCGAACTGCCACTCGTCGGAGGTCGCACCGTAGGTGTAGCCGAGGCACGGATGCCGCGCAAGGTCCGCCGGGACCTCGGGCATGCCATGGGCCGCCAGGTATTCGGGCGAGGCGCAGACCATGTTGGGCGAGCGGCCCAGGCGGCGTGCGATGTGGTTGCCCGAGGTGGTGCGCGAGATGCGGATGGCCAGGTCGTAGCCCTCTTCGACGATGTCGACCACGCGGTCGATGAGCGCAATGTCGAGCTCGACGTCGGGGTACTTCGCCATGAACTTCGGCCACAGGGGCGCGAGCACCAGGCTGCCGAAACTCAGCGGCGCGTTGATGCGCAGGCGCCCTCGCGGCTGCAGCGACGCGGTGGTCGCCAGGGCCTCGGTCTCCGCCACTTCCTCGAGGATCGACTTCGCCCGGTCGAAGAGCGCTTCGCCGCCTTCGGTGAGCGACAGGCGGCGCGATGTGCGGTTGATGAGCCGCGTGCGCAGGTGGGCTTCCAGCTCGTTGACGTAGCGCGTCACGTTGGCCGGGGAGGTGTCCAGCGCGTCGGCCGCCTTGGTGAAACTGCCCCGCGCCACCACGGTGACGAACACCTCGTAAGCACGCAATCGGTCCATGAGCGCCTCGTCCAATCATTCATGAAAGCTGAATGAGTAAACCACTTTTGGGCTCTTTCTGGAAGTGAAGCTGAATCATAAATTCACCTCACCCCACCAACCGACAGAAAGGAAGTTCCACATGACCCACACCGATTCGACCCCCACCCGCCGTGCGCTGCTTGCCGGCGCGGCCGCCGTCGGCGCCGCCCTGACCCTGGGCCGGGCCGCACACGCGGCACCCGCCGCCGACGCGGTGCCGGGCTTCCGCTCGGGCAGCGCGGAGGTGAACGGCACGCGCGTCCACTACCGCATCGGCGGCAGAGGGCCGACCGTCGTGCTGCTGCACGGCTACGCCGAGACCGGGCACATGTGGAACCCGCTGATGCCGCTGCTGGCCAGGACGCACACCGTGGTCGTGCCCGATCTTCGGGGGGCGGGCGACTCCTCCAAGCCCGAGACGGGCTATGGCAAGAAGAACATGGCCGTCGACATCCACGAGCTGGTGCGCTCACTCGGCATTCGCAGCGTGAGCATCGTCGGCCACGACATCGGCCTGATGGTGGCCTACGCGTATGCCGCGCAGTTTCCTTCGGAGACCGACAAGGTGGTGCTCATGGACGCCTTCCTGCCCGGCATCGGCGCATGGCAGAACGTCTGGCTGCTGCGCGACCTGTGGCATTTCCATTTCCACGGTGCAACGCCGCTGGCGCTTGTGAAGGGGCGCGAGCGCATCTACTTCGAGCACTTCTGGAATGACTTCGCGGCCGACCCCAGGCACTCGGTGCCCGAAGCCGACCGCCAGTTCTACGCCAGGGCCTACGCGCAACCCGGCGGCATGCGTGCGGGATTTGAATATTTCAAGGCTTTCGAGCAGGATGCGGCCGAGTTCGCCGAACTGGGCAAGACGCCGCTGCCGATGCCGATGCTGGTGCTCTCCGGCGAAAAGGCCGGCGGAACCTTCCTGATCGAACAGGCAAGGATGGTCGCGACCCAGGTGCAGGGCGTGATCGTCAAAGGCTCCGGACACTGGTTGATGGAAGAAGCGCCAGAGCAGGTCATTCCGGCATTGGTCAACTTCCTGGGCTAGCGGGAAAGCCGGCGCGACAGGGGCGCGACAGCGACCTCGCCACCCTGCGTGCGGCACGAACGGCAGAACTCGACGAACACGACCGTCAATTCAACCAAGGAGAACCAAGATGGACCTGCAACTCGATGGAAAGCTCGCCCTGGTGAGCGGAAGCACCGCCGGCATCGGCTACGCAATTGCGCACACGCTGGCCCAGGAAGGCGCAAGCGTGATCGTGAACGGCAGATCGCAGGCGGCGGTCGACGAGGCGGTGGAGCGCATCCGCTCGGAAACGAAAGGCACGGTGCTCGGCCATGCCGGAGACCTCAGCCGGGCGGACGCCGCCGAGGAGCTCGTGCGCCGCCACGCCGGCATCGCCATCCTGGTCAACAACCTGGGCATCTTCGAGGCCAAGGCCTTCGAAGATATTCCCGATGAAGACTGGCAGCGCTTCTTCGACGTCAACGTGCTGAGCGGCGTTCGCCTTGCACGCCTGGTGCTGCCGCAGATGAAGCGGGCGAACTGGGGCCGGATCATCTTCATCTCGAGTGAAAGCGCGGTGCAGATCCCGACCGAGATGATTCACTACGGCATGACGAAGACCGCGCAACTCGCGGTGTCGCGCGGGCTCGCGGAATCGGTCGCCGGGACGAACATCACCGTCAACAGCGTGCTGCCAGGCCCGACAAAATCGCGCGGCGTCGGCGACTTCGTGGAAGGCATGGCACGCTCGAGCGACAAGAGCTTCGAGCAGGTCGAGGCAGAGTTCTTCGAGCACGTTCGCCCGACCTCGCTGATCAAGCGCTTCGCTTCGCCGCAGGAGGTGGCCTCGCTGGTGGCCTACGTGGCAAGTCCGCTCGCATCGGCGACCACGGGCGCGGCCCTTCGCGTGGACGGCGGCGTCGTCAAGAGCGCCTTTTGACGAAGGCGCCATAGGTCAAGAGCGCCTTCTGACGAAGACGCCATAGGTCAAGAGCGCCTTCTGACGAACGCGCTATGGGAGCGGTGGACGGCCGCAAACCTGCACGCCGCGCATGCGTCTTCCTCAGTTGCACGTCAGGCCCGCGTGGCATCCTCTGGAGCCCGAACGCTGAGTCTGCATTTGCATGGGAGAAGAAAACGTGAGATGGATCCATCGGCGAGGCGCGCTGGCCCTTTCGGCTGCCTGCGCAGCCTCTGCCCTGCTGGCCACGTCGGGCTGCGGGCAGCACAGTGCGCCCGCGGCTTCCGCGCCGGAGCCCGCCGCGCCGCCCGCCCCCGGCAGCATCGCCGTCACGCAGGAGGACATCGACTGGTTCCGCCGCAGCAAGGCCGAATGGATCAACTGCGAATCGGGTGCGCCGGCCATCGTTCCGCCCGACCTGTCGCTTGAGCAGTTCGGCGAGGCGCTCGACGGCGGCGATGCGCGGGTCCTGCCCGCGTTCGACCGCTTCGTGCGCGTGACCTCGGCGCTGTTCCTGTACGCGAGCTTCGCGCCCGGGCACTACGGCTTCCTGCCGCCTTTCGAGAAGCGTGCCGCCTTCGACGTGACGGCCGAGCACATCCGGCTGCTGCAGCACGCGAACTGGCGCACCTTCATGATCGACTGCAAGCGCCCGTACGGCGACTTCACGCACTACCAGATCGACATGGCCGACATCCTCGGCCTGCCGGTGGCCAAGGACGCCATGGGCCATGCGCAGATCGGCAAGGACGCAGAGCAACGCATGGATGCCCTGCACGAGGACATGCTCTACGCCCTGCAGGCCTACATCCGCTTTGCGCGCCTGAGCCCCGGGCGCTACGTGGTGCCCGAGCGCGGCCTGTCGCAGACGGTGGGCCGGCCGCTGTGCCGGCCGGTGTCGGCCACGCGCATTGCGCTGTACCAGCGTGCGCTGGCCGCCGCCGGGCCCCACCCCGATTCACGCCGGACGGCGGCGCTCAACGAAGCCGCCGGGGCGCTGTTCGCACTGGACTGAGCAGGCCGGGGCCCGCGGGCTCTGCGGGTTCAGGCCGGGTCGGCCGCCTCTGGCGCGGGCTCGCCGCCGCCCTTGCGCTTCTTGCTGCGCGCGGCCTTCTTCGCCGCGCGCTCGGCATCGGCAAGCTGCCCCGCGGCCAGCCACTGCGCGAACTCCTCGGGCGTTTCGAGCGTCACGCGCCCGAAGTTGCCGGCACGGAACTCATGCATCACGATCTCCGCCGACTTCTGCAGGTTGACCTTGCCCTTGCCCAGCAGCGCGCCGCGCTTGCGGCCGATGGTGTCGAGCAGGTCTTCGTCCTTCATGCCGGCCATGGTCTCGGCGTCGAGCTCCACCAGCTTGAAACGCGCGGCCACGCCGGCGGCGTAGTGGGCCTTGAGATAGCTGAGCAGCTCGAGCGCCACCTCTTCCTCGTCGAAGGCATTGCGCCCGATCGCGCCGCTGGCGGCCAGGTTGTAGCCGCTCTTGGGCACGACGATGCGCGGCCACAGCATGCCGGGCGTGTCCCACAGGTAGAAGTCGTCGGCCAGCGTGATGCGCTGCTCGAGCTTGGTGATGCCGGCCTCGTCGCCGGTCTTGGCCTTGCGCCCGCCGATGAGCGTGTTGATGAGGGTGGACTTGCCCACGTTCGGAATGCCGCAGATCAGCACGCGCATCGGCTTGGCCATGCCGCCGCGGTTGGGCGACAGTTCATGGCAGGCCTTCACCAGTTGCTGCGCGGGCGCGGTCTGGCTCGCGTCCAGCCCGATGGCGCGGGTGGCCGGCAGCGCGTTGTAGTGCGCCAGCCAGCGCGCGGTGCGCTCGGGGTCGGCCAGGTCCTGCTTGTTGAGCACTTTCACGCTGGGCCGGCCGGCCGTGAGTTCGGCCAGCATCGGGTTGGCACTGGAGCCGGGCAGTCGCGCGTCGAGCAGCTCGATGACCACGTCGATGTCCTTCACCCGCTCGGTGATGGCCTTCTGGGTCGAATACATGTGACCGGGGAACCACTGGATCGCCATCGGTGGGCTTCTTTCTCTTCGCGCTGTCGCTGTCTGGATTGGGGGGCCTCTGCGGGGCCGGGTGCGCATTGTGGCCCCGGAACCTGAACGCAACCTTGTTGCTACGTTTTCGATAGCTGCAGGCAGGCATTCTGCCTTCGCCCGCGACAGCCTCGATCCTAGAATCCGCGCGCTGCCCGCGCAGCCATTCCAACAAGCATCCGAGGGAAATCCATGTCCAAGCGCCTTGCCGCTGCCGCCCTGCTGGCAGCCACCACCTTGCTCGCCCCCACAGCCCATGCACAGCGGCCCGCCCCGCCGGCCGGCCCGCTGATCAGTGGCTACCTGTGCTGCAACATGCGCACCTACGGCGATTCGATCAGCGACATCAACTACGACGAACAGGGCACGCGCATCGTGGCGGTGGGCACCCCCGCGCGCATCACGGCCTACGACTTCCGCTGGTTCAGCCTGGAGCTGGGCGGCAAGCCGCAGCGCATCAAGAACGACTACAGCCGCAACATCGCCCTGCCCGCCTTCGCGCAGCGCTACGTGGTCACCGAAGACCCGAAGCAGAAGATGGCGGCCTTCCCGCCGGCCGTGCGCGACGCCATCCTCGCCGTGAAGCTGCGGCCCGGCATGACGCGCGAACAGGTGCTGATGGCCATCGGCTACCCCGTGGCCAGCGAGAACCCGAGCCTGGACGCCCCGGTATGGCGCTACTGGCGCGACAGCTGGTCGGAGTTCCAGGTGAGCTTCGACGACCAGGGCTTGGTGAAGTCGGTGGTTGGCGACCCGGTCACGCTCAGCCGCATGCTCGCGGCACCGGCGCAGCCATAAGTTCTCGCGCATTGCCTGCGGGCGCGCACGCAGGCAATCCCCTAGAGGTTTTTGCATCGCGGCGGCGGGTATCACCCCTATCATTTGACCGAGTGCGGCGCCCGAGCGTCGGTCGAATCGACAACCCTTTGATGGAGTGACCCGCGATGAAACCCGTCTCCGAACTGCTCAAGCGCCATGATTCCGCAGCATGGCGCACCTCCCCCGACACCAGCGTGTTCGACGCGCTGTCCACCCTGGCGCACTTCGAGGTGGGCGCACTGATGGTGATGGACGGCGAGAAGCTGGTGGGCTTTCTTTCCGAGCGCGACTACACCCGCAAGGTGGCGCTGCAGGGCAAGAACTCCAAGGAAGTGAAGGTGCGCGACATCATGACGCCCGACGTGATGACCGTGACGCCGCAGACCCGCACCCGCGCCTGCATGACGCTCATGAGCCAGCGCAAGTTCCGCCACCTGCCGGTGGTCGACGGCGACAAGGTGGTCGGCATGATCTCCATCCAGGACCTGATGGACGACATCATCGCGGACCAGGAAACGACCATCGAGCAGTTGACCACGTACATCCAGAGCTGAGCAAATCCGCCGCATTGCGGACCCTGCCCGGCGCGTGGGTAGGGAATAGACCTACGCGCACCCGGGTGCCGCAGGGCGCACAGTGGGGCTTCGTTCATCCATCCAGCAGGGACATTGCATGCAGATTCAGGTCAACACGAGCAACGGTATCGAGAACAAGGACACGCTGGAACGCTGGGCCGACACAGAGCTCAAGCAGCACCTGAGCCGCTTCGCCGAAGACGTGACGCGCGTCGAGGTGCATCTGAGCGACGAGAACCACGACAAGGCCGGCGCGGCAGACAAGTGCTGCGTGATGGAAGCACGCTTGGCGCACCACAAACCGCTCGCTGTGACGCAACATGCCGCCAGCCTCGACGAGGCCTTCCGCGGCGCGGCCGACAAGCTCAAGCGCCTGCTCGACAGCACGCTGGGCCGCCTGAACAACCACCGCGACCGCGAGTCGATCCGCACGGACCCGAGCTTCATCGCGGAATAAGCCCCTCTAGCCGGTCCTCCGCGGTCCTCCCCGGTCCTCGCACCGGGGAAGCCCAGGGCCTGGCCACCGGTCTGGCGGCTCAGCTCCGCTTGGCGTTCGCCATCGCCTTGCCGACCTCGTTGGTGCCCTGCGCCGCACCGCTCTGCGGCACCACTTCACCTTCGCGAGAGGTCACTTCGGCCAGCCGCGCGGCCAATTGTTCGGGCGCGTCGGGGCCGATGCCCACCCAGGCACCCTGCGTCATCGTGATGTGTGCGGCTTCGAAGGTGCCGGCGCCCGCGCACAGGATGGTGCGGTTGGGCGCGTCCTGCGCGGCAAGCACCAGCATCGCGGGCACCACGGCTTCGGGCTTGAGCGCGTCCAGCACCTCCTGCGGCATCAGGCCTTCGGTCATCCGGGTGGCGGCGGTGGGCGCCAGGCAGTTCACGCGGATGTCGTTCTTCGCGCCTTCGATGCTCAGCGTCTGCATCAGCCCCACCAGCGCGAGCTTCGCCGCGCCGTAGTTGCTCTGGCCGAAGTTGCCGTACAGGCCCGACGACGACGTGGTCATCACGATGCGGCCGTACTTCTGCTCGTTCATGAGCGCCCAGACGGCCTTGGTGCAGTTCACCGCGCCCATCAGGTGCACGTCGACCACCAGCCTGAAGTCGTCCAGCTCCATCTTGGCGAAGCTCTTGTCGCGCAGGATGCCTGCGTTGTTGACGAGGATGTCCACGCGGCCCCAGGCGTCGACCGCCTGCTTGACCATGGCCTGCACCGCTTCGAAATCAGTCACGGATGCGCCATTGGCGATGGCCTCGCCGCCCGCCGCCTTGATCTCGTCGACCACCGCCTGCGCGGCGCTCACCGAGCCGCCGGAACCGTCGCGCGCACCGCCCAGGTCGTTGACCACCACCTTGGCGCCGCGCGCGGCCAGGGCCAGCGCATGCTGGCGGCCCAGGCCGCCGCCCGCGCCGGTCACGATGGCCACGCGGCCCTTGAAGTCGATGTTGTTGCTGCTCATGTCTCTGTGTCGCTTTCCTGGGGAGTTGCCGTTGTTTCGTCGCCGCCCGGGGCGGCAGCGTGGCGTTTTAACCCAGAAAGGCTAGCGCGCGCAGTCCCCCGCGCAGAAGACAAGTCACCCCGGCGTCAGGCCTGTGCGTTCATTCGCCGGTCAATGGCGGGCCGAGCGCACCTGCTCGCAGTACGCCACCAGCTGGTCGAGTTCGGCCGATTTGTCGAAGAAGGCATCCGCGCCCAACTGCTGCGAGCGCGCCCGCATGTCGGCGGTGGCGTAGTTGCTGAGCACCACCACCTTCTGGTGCGGCGCGCGGTTGCGGCAGGCACGGATCACGCCCAGGCCGTTGCCGCGCTGGAGGAACAGGTCGACGATGGTGAGGTCCCAGTCGTCGGCATGAAGCCGCAGCCAGGTGACGGCTTCTTCCTCGGTGCTGGCCGACGCCACGACATGCGCGTCCGCCACGTCTTCGAGAAAGCCCACCAGGTTCTCCCTGATTACCGGACTGTCTTCAACGAGGTAGGCCTTGAATGTCATGGGTGCCATCGTCGCTGCGCGACGGATGCGCGCGGTGGGCGATGCGGGCCAATGCCTGTAGGCCATCCGCCACCGCCCCTGTCGTCATGCGAAGGGGCGCGAGGCGAAAGGAAGGCCGAAAGTGCTAGGCGGCGAGCGCCACGCGGTTGCGCGCCATGCCCAGGCGCGCGGGCGAGACGTACTGCTCGCGGTAAATTTCGAAGGGCATGGTGTCTGCCGCCTCGATGCGCTTCTGCGCCTGGATCGACTCGGCGGTCATCTGCTCGAACTCGGCTTGCAGCGCCAGCGGGAACGGCAGGTCCAGCAGTTGCGTGCGGGTCTGCTCGGACTGGGCGCGCACGAACCCGACGAAGGAATTGCCGTGCGCGTTCTCGATGGCCGCGAGCACGCGCGCCGAGGGCAGGCTGTCGGGGTTGCGCAGCGCGGCCCGCGCGGCATGCACCGCGTCGGCGTGCAGCGTGCCGCCACCCTGCGCCGCGTCCAGCGCCACCGCAATGGGCAGGCACTGTTCGACCAGCTCCGCGCCCCAGTCGGCCAGCGACACTTCTTGCCCCTCGCGCTGCAACTGCAGGCCCGGTTCGCGGCCGCGCGCGGCCGTGAGGTGCTGGTTGTGCGCGAGCTCGGCAATTTCCTGCGGGGTGTCGTCGGCGCTGTCGCTCAGCAGGCAGTGCAGCAGGAACACGTCGATGAAGCGCATGGTCTGCGCATTGATGCCGACGGTCTCGAAGGGGTCGAGGTCCATCAGGCGCACTTCGACGTACTCCACGCCGCGCTCGCGCAGCGCGTGCAACGGCCGCTCGCCAGGGTGGATGACGCGCTTGGGGCGGATGGTGCCGTAGAACTCGTTCTCGATCTGCAGCAGGCTGGTGCCCAGCTGGTTGTAGTCGCCGCCCAGGTTGCGGATGCCGATGGCCTCGTAGGCAGGCCAGGGTCGCGTGAGCGCGTCCTGCAGCGAGGCGCCGTAGCCGTCCAGGCTGTTGTAGCTCACGGCCAGCGAGGCCTGCGCATCGCTCTGGTAGCCCAGCCGCCCCATGCGCAGCGAGGTGCCGTGCGGCATGAACATGCTGCCGTCGCCCAGCGGCTGCAGCTCGTGCGGGCGGCCCGCCACGAAGCTCGAACACAGCGCCGGCGAGGCGCCGAACAGGTACAGCAGCAGGAAGGCGTGGCGGCGGAAATTGCGGATCAGCGCGAAGTACTGTTCGCTCGACACGTCGGGCAGCGACCAGTTGTAGTGAATGCCCGAGATGGTCTGCATGCGGCGGCCATAGCGGTGGCTCAGGCCCATGCGGTAGACGCTCTTGGCGCGGCCCACGTTCGAGGAGCCGTAGCGCCCGATGGGAATGGTCTCGTCGGTCGGCAGGCCGCAGGGCATGCTGGAGACCCACAGGCGCTCGTCGCCCAGCGTGTCGAGCACGCGGTAGGTGAACTGGTGCACCCGGGTGAGCTCTTGCAGGGCTGCGTCGACGTTGGCGTGAACGCCGGTGATGAGCTCGAGCTGCGATTCGCTGAAGTCGGTCGTGATGTGCGGATGCGTGAGCGCGGAGCCCAGGGCCTCGGGGTGCGGCGTGAGCGCGAGCTTGCCGTCGGGGAGCGCGCGCAGGCTTTCCTTCTCGATGCCGCGTCGCATGCCCTGGAGGCGCGCGGCCGAAAGTGCACCCAACCTCTCCTGCAATCTGTTGCTCATATTGTTATGACCCATCAATCTTCTGAGGGGCTGGAAGGTAGCACGGGCGCGCGGGCGTTGCTTGCGCAGGGAATCCCGGCCTTTGCCCGCCTGTCTAGCGCTATGTTTTTGATAGCTACACACATAAGAAGAACGCCCATTGGCGCCTCGAACGGGTTGTGAAATACCGGCCATGGCGCGGCTGGCCGGCACGTCGAGTTGCGGCGCCCTGCCGAGTTCAGCCGAGCACGCGCAGCAGGAAGCGGTTCAGGTCGGCAATTTCCTCCATGCACACCGAATGCGCCATGGTGTATTCATGCCATTCCACCGTGTGGCCCAGTGCGGCCAGCGCATCGCGCGAGCGCAACGCAGCGGCCAGGGGCACCACAGGGTCCTGGCGGCCATGGGCAAGGAACACAGGCGTCTCGTGGTTGGCCGCATGGCGCTCGGCTGCCGTGGTGGCGGCAATGGGCAGGTAACCCGAGAGGCCGACGATGCCGGCCAGGCGCTCGGTGTGGCGCAGGCCGGTCATGAGCGCCATCGCGCAGCCTTGCGAAAAGCCGGCCACCACGATGCGTTCGGCGGCGATGCCGCGGGCTTTCTCGCCGGCGATGAGCGCCTCGATGGCGGCCTGCGAACGGCGCAGGCCGGCCTCGTCTTCCTGGCTGGCGAGGTCGGGCGCGGCAATGTCGTACCAGGCGGGCATCTGGTAGCCGCCGTTGATGGTCACCGGAATGACCGGCGCGTTCGGGAACACGAAGCGCACCGGGCCCACGCCCGACAGGTCGAGCTCGTTGACCAGGGACACGAAGTCGTTGCCGTCGGCGCCCAGGCCGTGCATGACGATCACCGTGGCGGTGGGGTTAGGGGCGGTTTCGATCTCGATGGGGGGACGGGACATGATCAGGCGAAGGTGTTCAAAAAGCGGATGGCCGCACCTTAGCGCATCCGGGGCCTGCCAGAGCGCGACCGGGGGCATGGAAACGGCGGGTTGGCTGACTTGCACACCGTGCCGCCGCGCTCAACATCGTGGGCAAAGACACCAAGGAAATCCACGTGAGCCAATCCCCTCCCATGGTCGAGACCAAGCTGGCCGGCGTCGTGCTGGTGTGCGGCGAGTGCGAAGAACGAAAGGACGGCCCCACGAAACTCACAGCCCGGCAGGTGCGCAAGGAACTCAAGCACGGCCTGTCGCACATGCCTGTGCGCCTGCGCGTGGTGCAGTGCAGCTGCCTGGGCCTGTGCCCGAAGAAGGCGATGGCGCTGGCGGCCGTGGCGCAGGGCCACGCCCCGCTGGCCGCCGAGGTGTGCCGCGACGGCGACGTGGAGGCCTTTGCCAAGGTGCTGGCCAAGTCCCTGAAATGACGCCGCGTTACTCGGCCTTGATGCCGACCGCCTTCACGATCTGCGCATAGCGCTCGTACTCGGCCGACACGAGCGTCTGGAACTGGCGCTGTGGATATCCCGTGGCCTCGATGCCTTGCGCCGCGAGTTCCGTGCGCAGGGCCGGCGCCTGCACGATGCGCCCCGCATCGGCCGCAATGGCATCGATCACCGGCTGCGGCGTGCGCGCCGGCGCAAACAGGCCGAACCACGTGCCCGAGCGGTAGCCCTTGTAGGTGTCACCCACGGTGGGCACCTCGGGCAACAGCGCATGGCGCTTCTCGCCGCTGGTGCCCAGCGCCACCAGCCGGCCGCTGCGGATGTGCGGCAACGCGGGGCCCACGGCGATGAACATCACGTCGACCTGCCCGCCGATCACGTCCTGCATGCCCAGCGGACCGCCGCGGTACGGGATGTGGGTGACATAGATGCCGGCCTTCTGCTTGAGCAGCTCCATGCTGAGCTGCTGCGGGCTGCCGTTGCCGGCCGAGGCGTAGTTGATGCGCCCCGGGTGCGCCTTGGCTGCGCGCACGAAGTCGGCCACGGTGCGAAAGCCGGTCTTCGGGTTGGCGACCAGCACGAAGTCGATCTGCCCGAGCGACACCACCGGCACCAGGTCGCGCCGCGCGTCGTACGGCAGGCCGGGCTGGATGTTGGGGAGGATGGTGATCGGGCCGTCCGCGCCCACCAGGAGCGAATAGCCGTCGGGCTGCGCCTTGGCCAGCCCGTCGGCCGCCAGGATGCCGGCCGCGCCGGCGCGGTTGTCGACCACCACGGGCTGCTTCCATTGCTCCGACAGGCGTTGCCCCAGCAGGCGCGCGAGCACGTCGGGCGAGCTGCCGGGCGTGTTCGCCACCGTGATGTGCACGGGCTTGGACGGAAACGCCGGCGCGGTCTGGGCCTGCGCGGCAAAGCCCAGCACGGCCAACGACACGCCGGCCCACAGCGCCAGGACCGGTTTCAGCAGCTTCAGCGGGGAATGGGGTCGCATGGAGAACTTTCGATTGCAGGAGACAAAGCGCGCGATTCTGTCGCGCCGCGGCCCGCAAGCGAACGACCCATTCGTCAGATGCTTAGGTGCTTTCGGGCATATGCAGGGCGCGCCCGCGTCCCCGCGCGGGACACGGGGACCCCGGATGCAACACAATGGCGTTTCGCATGAAGACCTCCACCCCGCACCCGAAGCCCCCCCTGGCCGCCGCCCCGTTCGACAGCGAAACGCTGCTGCGCGACAGCGGCCTGCGCGTGACGCGCGCCGCGCAGACGGTGCTCGAACTGCTCGAACACAGCTCGCAGCCGCTGACCCACGAGGACGTGGCCTCGGCCTACACCACCGCCACCGGCGAGGCGCCCGACCGCGTGACCGTCTACCGCGTGCTCGACCGGCTGGTCGAGGCCGGCCTGTGCGACCGCCGCGTGGGTGCCGACCGGGTCAACCGTTTCTCGCGCCACGTGGACGCCGCGTCGGGCAACACCTTCGAATGCAACCACTGCCACAAGGTGCTGGCACTGCCGTCGGACCCGGAACTGCCGAAGGTGATGGGGCGCCTCGGCAAGGCACTGCGCAAGCAGGGCATCGACACCCGGCACACGGCGCTCACGCTGCACGGCACCTGCGGCGAGTGTTCCCGCTAGCGCCTGTTCACACGTTCCAGGAAGGGAACGGATCCTCGAAGTTCTGCCACCACGAGGCGCCGAAGCGCATCTCGTTCTCCGTCAGCAGGCAGGCGTCAAGCCGCGCACGCAGCGCGGCCTCGTCCATGCCGATGCCGATCAGCACCAGCTCCTGCCGCGCGTCGCCCGTGGCCGGGTCCCAGTTCTTCTGGATGAGTTCGAGCGCTTCGGCATCGGTCGGCCAGTGCTCGCGCGGCACCGCCGCCCACCAGAAGCCCGCCGCGCCGTAGCGGCAGGCGCCGCCGGCCTGCGACCACGTGCCCGCGCGCGTGGCGCGGCTCGCAAGCCAGAAGAAGCCCTTGGAGCGCACCACGCCCTCCCACTCGCTTTGCACCAGCTTCCAGAAGCGCATCGGGTGGAACGGCAGCCGCGAGCGGTACACGAAGCTGCGAATGCCGTAGGCATCGCTCTCGGGCACATGCTCGCCGCGCAGCTCGGCCAGCCAGCCGGGCGCCTGCTCGGCCTGCTCGAAGTCGAACAGGCCGGTGTCGAGCACGCGGTCGAGCGCCACGCGGCCGAACGCCGCGAGCTCGATGCGCGCGCGCGGGTTCAGGCTGCGCAGAATGGCCATCAGCCGCTCGCGCTCCCCGGGCGTGACGAGGTCGGTCTTGTTCACCACCAGCACGTCGCAGAACTCGATCTGCTCGATCAGCAGGTCGACCACCGTGCGCGTGTCCTCGTCGCCCAGCGACTGGCCGCGCTGGCCCAGGCTGTCGGCCGAGCCGTAGTCGCGCAGGAAGTTGAAGGCGTCGACCACCGTCACCATGGTGTCCAGCCGCGCCACGTCGGCCAGGCTCTTTCCGTCTTCGCCGGCGAAGGTGAATGTCTCGGCCACAGGCAGCGGCTCGGAGATGCCGGTGGACTCGATCACCAGCTGGTCGAAGCGCCCCTCCTTCGCCAGGCGCCTTACCTCCAGCAGCAGGTCTTCGCGCAGCGTGCAGCAGATGCAGCCGTTGCTCATCTCGACCAGCTTCTCCTCGGTGCGCGAGAGCTTGGCGCCGCCGTCGCGCACCAGCGCGGCGTCGATGTTGACCTCGCTCATGTCGTTGACGATGACCGCCACGCGGCGGCCCTCGCGGTTGTGGAGGATGTGGTTCAGCAGCGTGGTCTTGCCCGCGCCGAGAAAGCCGGAGAGCACGGTGACGGGGAGGCGATCGGCCATGGGAACAGGCTCCATATATGCAACAGGATTGCATTATAGGAAGCATACGCAACACGGTTG
>NNBU01000658.1_pt1 | contig 16432 bp, 13 predicted proteins | sample 1173781 | NCBI WGS metagenome assembly NNBU01 (sample SAMN07173937, study PRJNA388173) | plant metagenome | biome: Plant school; feature: Soil; material: Symbiotic tissue of Blasia pusilla L.; isolation source: symbiotic tissue sample KVJ2 | host: Blasia pusilla | place: Norway: Troms, Kvaloya...
GCCCTCCCCCGGCGGGGGAGGGAGCAGGTCAACGTCAGCCCTTTGGACGCGCGTGCCGCACGATCAGCATCTGCGCCGCGTAATACGTTCCCAGCACCCACAGCGACGCCAGCGGCAGCGGTGACACGAACCGGTTCGTCGCCAGCAGCGCATCGCTCAGCATGAAGAAACACGCGCCCACGGCCACCCAGCGGGAAGGCGCATCGCGCAGCACCGCCGCGCGCCCGGCGGCCTGTGCCGCCATGCAGGCGATCACCACCACATACACCCCGACCGGAATCCGCAAGGCCACGGGCAGCCCCCCTTGCCAGAGAAACGCGTACATCCCGGCGCCGATCAGCAGCGTCACCGCCAGCGCCCCGCGCCGCGGGAACGTGCCCACGCCGATGCGGAACAGCGCGATGTAGGCCAGGTGCGCCAGCAGAAAGCACACCAGCCCCGGCACGAACAGCTTCGCCGGGCCCATCAGCAGCACGTCGCCCGCCAGGGAAGCTACCAGCCCGGTCAGCAGCAGTCCGTCGAAGGTCTTCACCCCGCCGCTCATCTTCGCCCGCCGCGCAGCGAAGAAGATGGCGATCGCCAAGGCCAACGGCTTGCAGACGTGGTGCAGCCATGCGATGTCCAGCGCCGCACTCGCCGTGGCCAGCGCGGCCGCCTCGACCAGCAGCACCTCGGTGACCGAAATGCGCCCCTGCAACACCGCGCCGATGGCCCACAGGCTGGCCGTCAGCGCCGCAAGCCACACGGCCGCACGCGGCAGCGGCACGGCATCGGAGAACCACAGGAACACCGCCACGCCTGCCAGCAACAGCACGAACTGCACGCCCGCAAACCACTGCACGCCCCGGCTCACCTCGGGTTCGTAGCGCGTCACCTGCGCCATGTCGAAGGCCGGCTTCGGAAACCGCGCCGCCACGTCCGCCGGCCGCCAACCCGGCGGCTTGAACCACACGCGCAGCTTGTCGGCCCAGCGGCGCGTGTGCCATGAATCCTTCGCCAGCGCCCAGTACACCTCGGCGTTGGCCCACAGCGGGTCCCAGCTGCGCAGCGCGCCGCGCGTGCCGTACACGCAGCGCTCGTCTTCCTCGCGGAAGGTGCCGAACAACCGGTCCCACACGATCAGCACGCCGCCGTAGTTGCGGTCGAGGTAGCTGTCGTTCACCGCGTGATGCACCCGGTGGTTCGACGGCGAGCAGAACCAGCGGTCGAACCAGCCCAGCTTGCCCACCTGCTCGGTGTGCACCCAGAACTGGTAGAGCAGGTCGACGAGCGCCACCACGCCGAACACCAGCGGCGGTACGCCCGCCACCGCCATCGGAAGGTAGAAGAGCCAGCCGAACAGCGCGCCGCTCGACGTTTGCCGCAGCGCGGTCGACAGGTTGTAGTGCTGGCTCTGGTGGTGCACCACGTGCGCCGCCCACAGCACCGCCGACTCGTGGCCCATGCGGTGCAGCCAGTAGTAGCAGAAGTCGTAGAACACCAGGGCCAGCAGCCAGCCGTACCAGGTGGTCCAGAAGTCGCGCGCCGCCTCCTGCGGAAACAGCGCAACCGCCGAATACACCGCCGTGTAGATGCCGATGCGCAGCAGCCCCGTGAGCACCGCGCTGATCTGGCTGAGCATGCCCAGGCCGATGCTGTTCACCGCGTCGGCCAGCCGGTAGGTGTCGTGCCCTGTGCCGCGCCGCGCACGCACGCGCCCCACCGCGAACTCGATCGCGATGAGAAGAAAGAACACGGGCGTTGCAAGAACGATGATCTGGCCAGGGCGCATCGCGGCATTGTGGCGTTGCCTGCCGGCCACGCGTCATCGGGATGTCACGGGTATGCCATTGCGCCGTCATGCGTCAGTGGGAGCCTACTGGTCCATGCAACGCGACGACGCTTTCCTTCGCGCATGGCGCGACACCGCAAACCCGTCCACGGACCCGGAGGACGAAGAACGGCTGCGTCCACCGCTGCAGTTCCGCACGCTGTGGATCTCGGACCTGCACCTGGGCACCCCGGGCTGCCAGGCTCGCGCGCTGCTCGACTTTCTGAAGCACACCGAGTGCGAAACGCTATTTCTTGTCGGCGACATCATCGACGGTTGGCAGCTCAAGCGCCACTGGTACTGGCCGCAGGCGCACAACGACGTGATCCAGAAACTGCTGCGCAAGGCGCGCAAGGGCACGCGGGTGATCTTCATTCCGGGCAACCACGACGAGTTCGCCCGCAAGTACCTCAACCACAACTTCGGCGGCATCGACGTGGCCGATGAATGGATCCACGAAACGGCCGACGGCCGCAAGTTGTGGATCATTCACGGCGACCTGTTCGACGGCGTCATTCAATGCGCCAAGTGGCTGGCCTACGTGGGCGACTCGCTCTACGAATTCACGCTCAAGCTCAACCGCCACCTCAACTCGCTGCGCGCGCGCATGGGGCTGCCGTACTGGTCGCTGTCGAAGTACCTCAAGGGCAAGGTCAAGCGCGCTGTGAGCTACGTGGGCGACTTCGAGGCCGCCGTGGCGCGCGAGGCCCGCAACCGCGGCGCACAGGGCGTGGTGTGCGGCCACATCCATCACGCCGAGATGCGCGACATCGACGGCATTCTTTACTGCAACGATGGCGACTGGGTGGAAAGCCTGACGGCGCTGGCCGAGCATGCCGACGGCACGCTGGAAATCATCGACTGGGCGCAGCACATGCCCGTGGCGACCAAGACGACGCCGCAGCGCGAAGCTGTCGCGGCCTGAGCGTCTCCAGATGCAGCGCCGCACGGAGCGGCGCTTGTCACTGCCTGTTTGGAACAACCAACAAGTTGCGGCTTTTTGGAGAGGGCGGACGTCTCCGTCTCGTGAATTTTTCTCGCTCTTGCGTGCCAATTTTTGCGTTGGTGGTCGGTTGACTATTGTTTGTGAATGTGCGGGTCTCGCGTGCCCCAGACTTTTCGGATCGCCATCTCTCAGGTCCGTCGCGCGTGTCCCAAACCCTCTCCATCACCAGCTTGGCCATCCCCTCGTTCCTGGGGCATCCCGCACTGGAGCCTGTGCGGCTCGCGGGCTGCGAGGGCATGAACAGCCTGTTCACGTACGAACTCATCCTCAAGACTCCCGATGCGCTGAATCTCGGTGCAAGCGGCGCGGCTGATTTCGACCTCGACGCCTTCATTGCGCACGAGATCACTTGTGCGATCGAGTTGGACGGTTCCGGCGAACTCCTGCACGGGGCCGTGGGGCTCGGCGCTAGCGGCATCGGCGCCGGGGCGAGGCAAATCAGCGGTCTCGTGGCGGAAGCTGTCATGGACGGAGAAGCGGGGCGCCATGTTGTCTATCGCTTCATCATCCGACCCTGGCTGCACCTCGCAACGCTCAATTGCGACTGCAAGATCTACCAAGACCAAACGGTCGTCGAAACGCTCGATCAGGTGTTGGGCAACTACTCGTTCCCGATGGAAAAGCGCCTGTACGCCGCCTATCCGATCCGTGACTATTGCGTGCAATGGAACGAAAGCGACTTCGAGTTCTTCGAGCGCCTCTGCCAGGAGTACGGTATCAATTACCACTTCGAGCACAGCGACGGTGCGCATCGCCTGGTTCTGTCGGACGCGATGGCCGCCTACAGGGAGTGCCCCAGTGCCGCTTACGCGAAAGTCGAGTTTCATACCCAGGGCTACAAGACCGACGCCGAGTACATCCATCATTTCTCGCCGCGCCACCAGATCACCAGCGGTGCCTACGTCGCCAGAGACTACGACTACACGCGCAGCAAAGCCCAACTGATTGGCCTCAACAGCGACCCAAGAGCAACGAGGCACGCCAACGGTGAGGTGTACCAGTACCACGCAAACGTCGGCGGCAGTCATTTTGTTCAACCCGAGGCCGGAGTCACGGGCCCCAACGATCCGTCCATCGAAGCCCGTGCCTTTGCCCGGCTTCGCATGCAGCACCTGCGCACCCATGGCGCGCGCGTGCAGGCCGCGGGCAACCTCCGGGGCATGGTGCCGGGCTTCACGTTTCGCATGCAAAAGCATCCGCGCGAGAGTGCGAATGCCCAATACCTGATCTTGCACACTGATTTCGTGATCGAAGACGTGGGGCAGGACAGCCAGATCAAGGGCGCTGCGCCCGGCCGCTCGCAGAACTGGAAGGTGAGCGTCGACTTCACGGCGCATCCGATCAAAGAAGAGCTGCGCCCGGCGCTCACGCGTCGCAAGCCCAAGACGGGTGGCCCTCAGAATGCCGTCGTCGTCGGTCCCGCCGGCCAGAATATCTGGACCGACGAGTACGGGCGTATCAAGGTGCAGTTTCCATGGGACCGGGACGGCCAGTTCAACCAGAACAGTTCCTGCAAGGTGCGCGTGAGCGCGGCATGGGCCGGCAATCAGCTCGGCGCAATGCACATCCCGCGCATCGGACAGGAAGTCGTCATCGAGTTCTTCGGAGGCGACCCCGACCTGCCCATCTGCACGGGTCGTGTGTACAACCAGATGAACCTGCCGCCGTTCAATCTGCCTGATCAGGCAGCACTTTCAGGGTTTCGTTCGCGCGAACTCGTTGCCGGTGGTGGCAACAGTTCCGCGGGGCGCAGCAATCATCTCGTCCTGGATGACACGGCCGGAAAAATTCAGGCCCAGCTCAAAAGCGATCACCAGTCCAGTTCGTTGAGCCTGGGCGCCATCACCCGCGTCGAAGACACGGCGGGCCGCAAGGACCCGCGGGGCGAAGGCTATGAACTGCGTACCGATGGACATGGTGTCATGCGCGCTGCCGACGGCATGCTCATTACCACCGAGGCCCGCATGAACGCCGCAGGGCACGCCAAGGACCTGGGCGACGCGTTGTCACGCCTCACGCTGGCCCGCGATCTGGTCGAAGGCCAGTCCGATGCGGCCCGCACGAGCAAGGCCCAGACCAAAGGCGACCAGGATGCCGTCGCCAAGTCCCTCAAGAAGCAGAACGACACCATCAAGGGCAGCGGCGGAAACCCTCAGGAAGGCCGGTTCCCGGAGCTGGCCGATCCTCATCTTGTGCTCGCCAGCCCCAGTGGCATTGCCGTAACCTCAGGCGGCTCCACGCACATCGCCAGCGTCGAGCACACGCAAATCACCAGTTCCGCGCACACCAGCATCAACAGTGGCGGCAGCCTGATCGCGGTTGCGCTGGAGGCGTTCAAGGTCTATGCCATGCAAAGCGGCATGGAGGTGATTGCCGCCCAGGCCGACATCGAGATCAAGGCGCTCGAGAACTCCATCCGAATGCTTGCCAAAGACAAGATCGAACTGACCGCCGACATCATCAACATCACGGCCAAGACAAGGCTGACCATCAATGGTGGTGGCAGCTATGGCGAGTACCGCGCTGGCAGCATCACCAAGGGAACCACTGGCAAGTACACCAACCATGCGGCAATCCATGGCCAGGTTCCCGCGGATTCCAAAGCCCCCGGGATGGTGAACGGCGAAGGCTGCAGCACCAAGGAGCAGGCGGCCGACAACGGCGGCAACTCGGTGTCACGCCGATGATCGACGACATTGCTGATGAAGGGCAGACGGCCCATTGCGAAAAACTGGTCGACGTGCTGATTCAGGGCTGGAGCACATTGAACGTGCCAACGCCCGGCGACCCCAAGGAGCGCATGCCCCAGCGTGCCTATCTGCTGTTCAACCGCTGGGACGACAACGCGCTGGCGCAGGATCTGGAGGCGCAGTTTCCCAAATTGGGGAGCGACCGCGTCAGCGTGCCCGACAGCTACTTCGAGCACCGTGAAGAGCGCGCGCCCTTCCTGCTGGAGTTGCCCCAAGAACTGGTCATCCCCACCCCCGAATTCAAAACCCGGGACCTGCGGGCCTGGTTGACTCGCTGTGTGGCGTTTGCCGCGCAGCAAGGGAACGAGCGCCTCACCAAGCAAGACTTCTGCGGTGTGGTCATCAGCCCGGCATCGGAGCAGACGATCACCCGGCATTGGGTTGGCCTCGGCCATCAGCAAATTCCCGGCAGTGAAGACAGCGTGCTGTTTCGCTACCAGGACCCGCGCGTCATGCAGCGCGTCTGGCCCACCCTTAGTCCGCTGCAGCAGAGCCGTTGGCTCGGCCCGGTCAGCCAGTGGTGGTCGCTGGTGCAGCCCTGGGGGCCATTCGACGATCCGCCCCAACCGGCCCAGTGGTTTCACGCCAAGGCTCCGGCGCTGCCGCACGGCGTTGAAGCTGGCGGGTCACCGCGCAATCTGTTCGATCCGGATCAGTGGTTCCTCTCGGGCATCTCGCCGCAGGCCAATCTGATCTGGCGCAGCTATGCCGAGTACAACATCCCGCGCGCCGCGCAGCCCGATCCAGACAGCCTGATGCACATGCTGGCCGAGGCCGCGCGCATGAAGCTCAAACACGTCGACCTTGAAGACTACGTCTGGATCACCTGGATGCATGCCCCCAAGGAAGGCCCCCCGCGCGCCATCGACTGGCACCTGCCGCATCTGGCGCCCACCTTGAGCCTGATTCAAGACCAGCTGCGAGATCAGCCCGACGCTCGTTTCTCCAGCCTGTTCGCCAAAGCCACGCGCCCGCGACGCTGAACCTCAATGGCCCATACCACCCCCTGCGACCAATGCGCCCAAACCGGGTTGCCGATTCTCTTCACACGCTACGCCGCCGCTTACAGCGCGACGAGCGCCGGCATGAAAGCGCTGGAGTCGCTGAAGCCCTCTGCCCCGTTGCAAGCCAAACCCGGAAACGTGCGCATGCAAACCGCCAAATACAACCTGCGCATGCTGCGCGCGGGCTATTTGTACATCCGGCAGGAATCGGTATGCCGGCTGCCCGAATGGCTGGGCTTCGTCGTGCATCCGCACGGCTACCTCACCAGGATCGACGTCCATCACCCGGAGAAGACCATCGCCGAACCCGCGTGCAGGCCGGGCGAATGGGGCGCCAACAGGAGCCTGGTGTGGATCAAGGATGCGGGGAACATCACCCGGCTCCATTTCATGTTCCATCCCGACCCGATCGACCATGAGCATCTCAAGGCCGTAATCGGAAACGACCCGGGCAAATACATGCAGAGCTTCGACCTGGCCGGTTGGGTCAAAGGCAACAAACTTGGACCCGACACCGCCGCTCCGTGCCGAGACACGAGCAACTGGAGTGTGGCTGAGTTCAAAGCGCTCAAGGACGAGGCCGTACGCAACGCGTTGGAGCCGCAGCTCTATGGTCTGATGGGCTCCAATGCGATGGAGCGCGGGTGGGGCGACTATGAAGACAAGCGCTATGTGGAGACGGACCACTACCTCGTCACAGGCGAACAAGCAGGAAAAATCACGGTCGAAGAGACCACGGTCGTCAAACAACCCGACTACGCTGGTGCTCACGGCAAGCGCCTGCAAGGCATCGCCAAATTCCTGACCGACAACGGCGGTGCCATCGTCGCCTGCGAAGACGCCATCGGTATCGCGCAAGAGCTGGGTCATCTGCAGGCGGAGGCGCAGACCGTCTACAGCCACTGGCAGGCGTCCACTGCCACCGGGCATCACAAGGACGTGAACAACGAATGGGTGTTTCAGGCGGCCATCGGGGCGCAGGGTCTGATGGCACTCGCGCAACAAGGCGCCGTGGCGCGTGTCGATCGAGGCGTCGAGGAATCGGCCCGCTTCCACGCACCGCTGCCGCACGATCCGGAGGAAGCGCGCAAGGAGCGCGCGCGCCGCGCCGCAGCGCGCGCGGTCAATCACCAGCACCAACTGCAAAGCGCCCAGTCGGCTGTGCAGGCGGCCTGCAATCAGCTGCTGGACCAGTCGGCGGCACGCGACATCCTGCAGGAGCAAAAAGTGCGACAGGGTCAGGCACAGGAGAAGGTGGCCGCGCTGGGCATCGATCAGAACAAATGGCTGTCGAGTGGCGCGTTGCTCGCAGCTCTGGACTGCTTCAGCAAACAGGATCCGAAGATCGGCAAACCCGGCGGCGGCGGTGCACTGAGCTTGCAACTCGCGCAGTGCATGGCCGGCATGGAAGCCCACGAGGCCGGGCGCAAGGCGCTGGCGTCAATGACGCCGTGGGGCGACAGTCTGTTGTCGCGCCTGCTGTGTTTCAACAGTGCCACCCTTCGGGCTGCCTACAAGGATCTGGAGAACGCCAGGCCACCTGTTTCATCGATACCCGCGGCCGAACCCGAAACCGCCATGGCCGACACGCTTGCGACCAATCTCAAATTGATTGCCGGTCGCCTGGCCTTGGGCGACAAGGCGCTGGGCTTCATCGAAGAGGCGCGCAAGGCCGACGCACCCGCGATGCTGCGCAAGGCGGCTTGGGCCGGTCATGTGTTCTCGCTGCTGTCCGCGCGCGCCATGTCCGGTATCAACGCATTGCCCTCATCGCAATTGGAAGCACGCATGGTGCAGCACCTGGCCCTGGCCGGCATGAGCACCTTGGGCGGCACCGTGAACAAGGCCGTGGCACAGCTCCAGACCGACATCGCGGAGAACGCCAAGCGCATCGCGCTGCGGGCCAAGAAGCTGGCGTCCGAAGCCAACCCGGTCACGCGAGCCGGAAGGACGGTGGCACTGGAGCGTGCACGCGGTGCCGCCCCGGGCACACGCGCTGCGATGCTGGGTGCGTTGATGGATCTGGGCGCTGCGGTCATCAAGGGCAACCAGCTTGGAACCAAGCTCGATCCGCGCACTGCCTTCGACCTCACGGGCCAACTTCTGCAGGGCATCGGCAGCCTTTATGACTGGCGAGCCAAGGCATATGAAGAAACGATCTTCAAGGGCGTGAAGGGATTTGACGTCTACAAGCTCCCGGCGCTGAGCGAGGGGCTGGACAGCATCAACGCGCGGCATTTGAAGAGCCTACGTCTGACGGCGTTCAAGTTTCTGGGGCCGGCGGCGGTGTTTTCTACTGTGCTGGATGGGATGGATGCCCTGAAGTCGAGAGATAGAGGCCAAGTATGGTTATCAAGAGCCCAAGCCGCGTCCGCCATTGGAACTGTTCTCACGGTCCTTGGTACCGGTGCTGCGCTCTTCGGGTTCGAGAGTGCCGCTTGGGCTGGGGCGGCCGCTGTCCTGGGTTTGGCAGGTGCTGTGTTGGCTGCTGGTTCCACCGTCTTCTTGCTGCTGCTGAGCGAGGACAAATGGATAACCTGGCTACGAGACATTCCGCTCAACAAGCAGCGCAAGGCGCGGAAGCCCATACACAACAACTTACAGGACACGCTGCAAGACCTGGCCAATGCCAGAAATGAGCTGAAACCTGCTTGAAGGCAAAACAATGTTCGTTCGAGAAAACAGCTTTGCGATAGCGCGGCGCAAGTCCATCGGAAAAGGTCGCTCCCACATCAATCTCGAAGGCCAAGAAAAATGGCCTACCAACCGCTCAGGCGCCCGGGGAATCACGATTCCCAATGGCAGTGCCTTTGCGCAGAACGAGGCTTACCTGGAGCTGTGCAATTCAGGGTGGAGTTTGCAGTGGCGCGCGGGAATCGGGAATTTCTATGTGATTTTGCCGGCCCTGTTCATCATTTGGTTTTGGTACGGACTGACCATTCATCCCATTCTATTTGGACAGTTGATTTTTTTCTGGCATCTCACCTCCGAATTTGATGGAGGTGATGTGATCTTCGGATGGGTGCTGGGCTTGCCCCTAGCCCTCGCCTGCGCGTTCCTGATTTTCGCCTGGTTCCACTACATGGGCATGCGCACCTGCTTCTTCACTTTCGCACGAGGCCGTATCCGCTTCAATCGGATCACACGCAAGGTGTACGTGCTGCGACCCAAGTACTGCGGCGGCAACGCAGTGTTCGAATGGGATCGGCTGGTGGCACTCTTCGAACCCGAGGGCGTTAGTGCCGGAGCCAAACAAACCATCAAGGCACTGGCCCTCTACCACCCGCCCTTCGATACCTCCGACCCCACAGCCAAAGGTGAAGACTGCCTCTTCGTAGGTCCCGAGGTCACCGGCCCGCAGGGCGCTGCCCACCTGTGGGAATACATCCGCCAGTACATGGAAACCGGCCCGACCATCGACCGCATTCCGCCCGACGTCCCGGCCAACTTCAAGGGCATCGCACGCTATCTGCCCCCCAGCTACACCACCTACTGCGGGCTGCCCAGCAGCCGCCAGTATCAGCAAGAGTGCAGGCCCGGTTTCATGGAAACCTTCTTTCACATGAGCAGCCAGATCACTTGCACCTGGCCGCGATTTCCCAAGGAGTGGCAGAGCGACAGCGGCATGGGTGAGCCAGAAGACAGGCCTGTTCAAACGGGTGCTGTGATGACGGCGCTGGTCTATCGGGCGCAGGGTCGTTTGAGCAAGGCCGACGAGGTGGAATTGATGGAGCGCTACGGCACCGCTGAAGCGTTGGCGCAGGCGCAAGCGCGCAGCGATTGACGCGGCTTGGCGCCTCGAGCAATCAACCCCGTCAAAGCAAAAGGGCCACAAATGGACCACGAAGATCCGGAACACAGCCGATTGCCGGAATACAGCCGTAGGGCCGTCGTTTTCTCACCGTCAAACGACTGAGCGTCCCATGCCCCTTCAAGAAGATTTCATGCGCGCCGCTCACAACCATTTTGAGCAACTCGCCCAGCGCCTTGTCGCACAGCCCGCTCCCGAGCCCCAGCCAACGCCTCTTCTCGCAGGCCAGCAGACCCTTGTGCGCTTGTCTCCGCAGCCTGACCGTCTGCTCGCTGTCCGGGCCGCTCGCGTCCCTTTGACAGAAGCCGCTCGGCCGCTGCTGCGGGCCTTGGCCTGCATGCCCGAACAGCTTGACGCTGCGCACGTCGATGCATTGCACGCCGAGCTGGTGCACCAAGTCTCCTCTTTTCAGTCCCTGTGCGGGGATGCCCTTGTTCGACAGGAATACATCACCGCTGCCAGCTATGCGCTGTGCACGGCGCTGGACGAAGCAGCGGGCTTGTCCGCTTGGGCCATGGACCGTACGGCAGGCCTCAGCACCTGGACTCACCGGCAATTGGCCGTGCAGTTTCACGGTGACGGCAGAGGCGGCCAGAACGTTTTCCTGTTAACGGCCGGTCTGCTCAAGAATTCATCGCACCACATCGACCTGCTCGAACTGCTGCTGATCGTCATCGCACTCGGTTTTGAAGGCATGTACCGCCAGGCCAGCAACGGCAAACGCGCACTCGATGAAATTCGTCATGCCGTTCTTGAAGCCGTGCGTTCTTGCCGGGGCGAAGCGGTGCCCATGGCGCATTGGAATTTGATCGAAAGCCTGTTGTGGGGGCGCGTGCCGCCCGGTGAGCTGCCAGACACGCAAGAGGAGTTGTTTCTATGAGCGCCAACCAGATCATCAAAGACCACGACAAGTGGCGCAAAGGCCAGGGCGGCGCGCAAGCAGGCCTGTCGGGCGAGAGCGACGGCGACAGCTACGCCAGTCTCGACCTCGACCTCATTACCATCACGTCGACCCGCTTCAACGGCAGCCGCTTCTCGTCCACCAGCTTCAAAAACGCCAACTGGTCGTCGAGCCAGTTCACCGGCGCTCACTTTACCGGGTGCGACATGACCAACCTGCGCATCGCTGGCTGCACCTTCACGAACTGCACTTTCAGCCACTGCAACATGCAGGGGTTGCAGATGACCCAGTGCGCGCTCGAAGGCAGCAACTACAACAATTGCACGATGAAGGACTCGCACCTGTCCGATTGCACAGGCGGGGGAGGCGGCACCATGAGCGACTGCGACATGAGCGGTGCCGGCATGTCGGGCTGCACTTTCACGGGCGCGACACTGGCTGGCGGCGTGTTCTCGGGCACCCAATGGACGGGCTGCAAGTTCCACGGCTGCACCTGGAAGAACCTGGGCTTCACCGACTGCCTATGGACCGGCGTGGAGATTCTGGATTGCCGGTGCGACGGCATCCAGGGCGAAGGCGTCAAGGGCGAGCAGGTGATCTACCACGGCAGCTGCTTCGAGAACTCGGAATTCAGGAACAGCGTCATCAACACCGCTTGAGCAAGAGGCCGCGCCGACCCCGGTGTCCCGCCCGCGACCCATTCGTCCGATCCGACGATGCCGCGCCGGCGCGCCGGCATCACACTCGCCTGGTGTATTCCTCAGCGAGACAACATCATGGCCTGGGCACTCACGGCGGCGGAGACCGCATTCCGCGACGATGTTCGCGACTTCCTCTCGCGTGAGCTGACGCCCGAACTGCGCGCCGCGGGCCGGCGCTGCTCGGGCATCTTCGCCGACTACGAGTTCGGCAACCGCTGGCACCGCATCCTCGCCACGCGCGGCTGGAGCGTGCCCAACTGGCCGGTGGAGCACGGCGGCACCGGCTGGTCGCCGATGGAGCACTACCTTTTCGCCAGCGAACTGGCCGCCGCCGATGCACCGCCGCGCGCCCCCATGGGCCCCGGCATGGTCACGCCGGTGATCATCGCCTTCGGCACCGAGGCACAGAAGCGCGCCTGGCTGCCCGGCATTCGCTCGGGCGAGGACTACTGGTGCCAGGGCTACTCGGAGCCGCAGTCGGGCTCCGACCTGGCCTCGCTGCAGTGCAAGGCGGTGCGGGACGGTGATCACTACGTGCTCAACGGCACCAAGATCTGGACCACCCACGCGCAGTACGCCAACAAGATGTTCTGCCTGGTGCGCACCACCTCGGGCGGCAAGCCGCAGCAGGGCATCAGCTTCCTGTGCTTCGACCTGCCGGCGCCGGGCGTCACCATCCGCCCGATCATCAGCATCTCGGGCGACCACGAGCTCAACCAGGTGTTCTTCGACGACGTGCGCGTGCCGGCCGAAGGGCTCATCGGCGAAGAAAACCAGGGCTGGACCATCGCCAAGTACCTGCTGCAGCATGAGCGCGGCGGGGCCTGGGCGCCCATGTTGCGCGCGCGCCTGCGCCGTCTGCAGGCGGCGGCCGATGTGGCCTTCGGCGCGGCGGCACACGACGCGCACCATAGGCAAGACAGGCACGAGGCCCACGACATGGCGCTGCGCCTGGCCGATGCGGCCTGCGCCATCGAGGCCATCGAGGCGACCGAGCTGCAGTCGCTGCGCGCGCAGGCCCGCGGCGAGCAGCCGGGCATTCGCCCCTCCATGGGCAAGGTGCTGGGCTCCGAGCTGCGCCAGCGCCTGACCGAGCTCGGTGTGGAAATCGCCGCGCACTACGCCGCCGCCGACCTGCCGCTGGACGACAGCCTGCAAGGCGATCTGCCCATTCCCGAAGAGGCCGTGTTCGCCATGTCGGCCTACCTCAACGACCGCGCTGCGTCCATCTATGCGGGCTCCAACGAGGTGCAGCGCAACATCATCGCCAGCAGCCTGCTGGCGAACTGAGGTTCCAGCCATGCGCATCCTCACCGAACAAGACGACACCCTCGCGATGCTGCGCGACAGCCTCGCGCGCTACCTCGACGACCGCCACGGCTTCGAGCAGCGGCTGCATGCGCTGCGCCACGCCGACGACGCACCGCCGCCGTTCTGGCAGGGCCTGGCGCGCGAACTCGACCTGCTGGGCGCGGCGCTGCCGGAAGCGCAGGGCGGCCTCGGCGGCGGCATGCCTGCGCACCTGGCCCTGATGGAAACGCTGGGCGGCGCGCTCGCGGCCGAGCCCTACCTGTCGACCATGGTGATCGGCGCGGGCCTGCTGCAGCGCCACCCCGGCGCGCAGGCCGATGCGCTGCTCGCGCGCATCGTCGCCGGCCAGGCCGTGCTGGCCTTCGCGCACGCCGAGCCGCAAAGCCGGCACGACCGCGCCGACGTGCAGGCCGAACTCGTGCGCGAAGGCGAAGGCTTCGTGCTGACCGGCCGCAAGTCCGTGGTGCAGGCCGCGCCGTGGGCCAGCCACCTGGTCGTGAGCGCGCGCAGCGGCGCCGGCCTGTCGCTGCTCGTGGTGCCCAGCGGCACGCCCGGCGTGCGCCTGCGCGCCTACCCGACCCGCGACGACGGCCGTGCTGCCGACATCGCCTTCGACCGCGTGCGTGTGCCCGTGGATGCCCTGCTGGGCGGCGAGGGCGGCGCGCTGCCGCAGATCGAGCAGGCCCACGACGAAGCCACGCTCGCCATCTGCGCCGAGGCCATCGGCGTCATGCGCCGCCTGATGCGCGACACGCTGGCCTACGTGCGCCAGCGCAAGCAATTCGGCGTGCCGATTTCCAGCTTCCAGGTGCTGCAGCACCGCCTGGCCGACATGCACATGGCGCTGGAGCTGGCCGCCGCGCTCACCGCCAGCGTGGGCGAGGGGGTCGATGCCGCATCGCCGCTCGAGCGCGCGCGCGCCGTCTCGTCGGCCAAGGTGGCCGTTGCCAAGGCCTGCCGGGCGGTGGGGCAGGGCGCGGTGCAGCTGCACGGCGGCATGGGCATGACCGAGGAACTGGCGGTGGGCCACTACGTGCGCCGCGCCACGCTCATCGAAGGCCAGTTCGGCTCCGCCGCCTGGCACCTGCGCCGCGTGGCGCAACTTCGCACGGCCTGAGCGGGCCCGGGCCCCCGCATTCGTCGCTTTCGACGATGCACCCCCGGCGCCCGCGCGCCAAGATGCCTCCACACGGTGGCCGCCGTTGCGGCGCCCAAGGAGACTCACATGCCAGGTCCGTTGCAGGGGTTGCGGGTGATCGAGATGGCGGGCATCGGCCCCGGGCCGTTCTGCGCGATGCTGTTCGCCGACATGGGCGCGGAGGTGGTCCGCATCGAGCGCCCGGGCACGCGCACCGCGCCGCACGACATCCTGGCGCGCGGGCGCAGCACGCTGCAGGTCGATCTGCGCGCGCAAGGCGCCTCGGCATCGGTGCTCGGCGCCATCGAGAAGGCCGACGTGCTGATCGAGGGCTTCCGCCCCGGCGTCATGGAGCGGCTGGGCCTGGGCCCCGCCGAATGCCATGCGCGCAACCCGCGCCTGGTGTACGGCCGCATGACCGGCTGGGGCCAGCACGGGCCGCTGTCGCACGCGGCGGGCCACGACATCAACTACATCGCGCTGAGCGGCGCGCTGCACGCCATCGGCCGCGCGGGCGAGCCGCCGGTGCCGCCGCTGAACTACGTGGGCGACTTCGGCGGCGGCGCGATGCTGCTGGCCTTCGGCATCCTCGCCGCGCTGCACGAGGCCAAGGGCTCGGGCCAGGGCCAGGTGGTCGACGCCGCCATGACCGACGGCGCGGCGCTGCTGTCGGCCATGATGTACGGCTTCAAGTCGGCCGGCCAATGGAGCAACCAGCGCGGCGAGAACATGCTCGACGGCGGCGCGCACTTCTACGACACCTACGCCTGCGCCGACGGCAAGTACGTGGCCGTGGGCGCCATCGAGCCGCAGTTCTACGCGCTCATGCGCGAGCGCTGCGGCATCGCCGACGACCCCGCTTTCGACGCCCAGATGGACGCCGACCGCTGGCCGGTGCTCAAGCTGCGCATGGCCGACGTGTTCCGCACCCGCACGCGCGACGAATGGTGCGTGCTGCTCGAAGGCAGCGACGCCTGCTTCGCGCCCGTGCTCGACTGGGACGAGGCCCCGGCGCACCCGCACAACGTGGCGCGCGGCACCTTCGCCACCGTGGGCGGCGTGGTGCAGCCCGCGCCCGCGCCGCGCTTCAGCCGCACCGCGCCCGTGGTGCCGCCGGCCACGGCAAGCGACGACGGCCCCACCGTGCTGCGCCGCTGGGGCGTGGCGGCGCATGCCACGGCGCCGCTGGGCGCTGCCTGAACCACGACAAAGACGGAGACGACACCCATGTTCCTCACCCAAGCCCTGCACAAGGGACGCCGGGAAAAGGCCAAGGCCACCGCCGTGGTCTGCGGCGACACGCGGCTCGACTACACCGCCTTCACCGACCGCGTGGCGCGCCTGGGCGCTGTGCTGAAGCAGCTCGGCATGGCCCTCGGCGAGCGGGTCGGCATGATGAGCCTCAACTCGCACCGCTTCGCCGAGTACTTCTTCGGCACCTGGTGGGGCGGCGGCGTCATCAACCCCGTGAACATCCGCTGGAACCCGAAGGAGGTCGCGTATTCGCTGGACGACTGCGACACCCGCATCCTGCTGGTGGACGACCTGTTCGCGCCCATGGTGCCCGCGCTGCGCGGGCTGTCGAAGTCGCTGCGCACGGCGGTGTATTGCGGCGACGGCCCGGTGCCCGATGGCATGCTGGGCTACGAGGCGCTGCTGGCCGCCACCGCACCCATCGACGACGCGCCGCACGGCGGCGACGAGCTCGCCGCCATCATGTACACCGGCGGCACCACCGGCCAGCCCAAGGGCGTGATGCTCACGCACGGCAGCCTGTGCATCAACGCGCTGGGCACCGTGGCCGCGCTGCCCCGCGACACGCAGGACGCCGTGGCCATCGTCGCCGCACCCATGTTCCATGTGGCCGGCTGCGGCATCGCGCTGCAGAGCGTGCTGCGGCTGCTGTCGCSCATRCACATCTCCGAGCCCACGAGACTAAGGCGGATAGCGTATGCCGGCTTCTGCCTGAAAAAAAAAAATCGCCCACCACGAGCGCCCCC
>NNBU01000863.1_pt1 | contig 16387 bp, 19 predicted proteins | sample 1173781 | NCBI WGS metagenome assembly NNBU01 (sample SAMN07173937, study PRJNA388173) | plant metagenome | biome: Plant school; feature: Soil; material: Symbiotic tissue of Blasia pusilla L.; isolation source: symbiotic tissue sample KVJ2 | host: Blasia pusilla | place: Norway: Troms, Kvaloya...
AGCCAGGTGAGGTCGTCGGTGTCTACAGTGCCGAGGTCGACCTCGCGCCGGAACTCGCGGCCTGGCGGGCCAATGCATGGAAGCGCGTCGCCATCGGCGCCGGCGCGCTCGCGGTGATGATCGCGCTAGTTGTACTGATGTTGCGCATGACGGCCGTCAATCCGCTGCGCAAGCTTGCCCGGGCGACGCAGGGCCTGGCTGAAGGCAACCTGGACATTGACGTCGACACGCAGGACCGCCGTGACGAACTGGGCACTATGGGGCGTGCGCTGGAAGTTTTCCGCGACAGCCTACGCCGCACGCGCGCTCTGGAATCAGAGTCCCAAGTGACACGCCAGAAAGCCGACGAGCACAGGCGGGAGGTCGAGCGTCGTGCCGAAGAAGAGGCTGCAGAGAAGTTGCGTATCGCCACGGCCGGACTGGCGGGTGGCTTGCGTCGGCTTGCCGCCGGTGATCTAGCGTTCCAGATCAACGAACCCTTCGACGCCAGCTTCGAGGCTTTGCGGCACGACTTCAACGCCTCTATCCGTGAATTGGCAGGCACGATGTCGGCCATCCAGACGGCGGCCGGTACGATCGACGTTGGCAGCGGCACGATCGCCGCTGGCGCCAGCGAACTTGCCCGCCGTACAGAAAGCCAGGCAGCCTCGCTGGAGCAGACCTCTGCGTCTCTCAAGGAGATCAATGCCACAGTGCATGCCGCCAACCAACGCGTGGCAGACGCCCGTGACGTCGCCAAGAAGGCAAACCAGAGTGCCCTCAATTCCGGCAAGGTGGTGACGGAAGCCGAACAGGCGATGCACCGGATCGAGGAAAGTGCGCAGCAGATCTCCAACATCATCGGCGTCATCGACGAGATCGCCTTCCAGACCAACCTTCTTGCCCTGAATGCAGGTGTCGAGGCCGCCCGTGCCGGTGAAGCCGGCAAGGGCTTCGCTGTCGTGGCGCAGGAAGTGCGCGAACTTGCGCAACGTTCGGCCAACGCCGCCAAGGAGATCAAGACGCTCATCCAGAATTCGACCGCACAGGTCGAAAACGGAGTGAAGCTAGTCCATGGAACGGGCGAAACCTTGATCGAAATCGGCAGCTTGATTCAGATGATCAATGATCACATGGACGCCATAGCCGACTTCTCGCGCGACCAGTCTAACGGCTTGCGCGATATTGCTGGAGCGGTCGATCAACTCGACACGGCGACCCAGCACAATGCCCGCGTCTCGGATGACCAGAGCAATGAAGCCAGCCGTCTTGCCCAGCAAGCGGCGACGCTTCGCGCGATGATCGAACGTTTCGAGCTTGAGGTCAGGCCCTCAGCCGTGCGTCGCGCTGCTTGAGCCGGAGAGGCACAGCCTCAAGATGCTCTGACAAACGAAGAAAGCCCGTGGCGCATGCCACGGGCTTTCCCCTGTCAGCCTGTCAGTCAGGCTTTACCGGGCGTCGTCAACATCGTCGACCACGTCCGTCATGGGCCGGTCCGCACCGTCCGCATGCTCGTTGTGCCATTCGCCGTTTTCGTCCTGCCAACTGATCTCGGCATCGCCGTCAGCAAGCAGCTGGGCACCGGCGACCTGCCGGGCCGCCGCAAGCGCCTCGGCATGGCTGGGATACGGCTCCGAATAGACATTGCCCAGCCGGTAGGCGAAGCCTTCGTCATGTTCGACGACGTGGTAGGTCACCTTGGCCATGGCGTCCGACCTCAGTTCCAGCGCCAGCGGGTGTCGCGGGCCGGCGGAGCGGAGTTGGCCARGAGATAGCCAACGACGCCACCGATGATGCCGAGCGTGATCAGGCCGGCCGAGGTTGCAGCACCCGGATGGCGGCGTACGACACCGGCAACGGTATCGGCGCCTTCGCGGGCGTAATCTGCAACCACATGGGCCGTGCGCGTTGCGCCGTTCACCACGTCGGAGGCGCGTTGGCGAACGTCATCGCCGGTATAGCCGGTGACCGATGAAGCGGTGCGGGCTGCCTCGTCCAGCGCTTCCGAAGCGCGGTTACGCACGGAGCGACTGCTGCGGCTGGCTTCGCGGCCGATCATGTCTTTCAGATCGTTCATCTGCTCGCGCAGGTCGCGCAGTTCTGCCTGGAGGTTTGAAGAGGCCATGGGACGGTTCCTTTCCTGTTGTTCGGTCTTGCGGAACAAACGTGGCCAACCCCGGAAGGTTCCATCCATAACGCTGCAGGCTGTGTCGCAGCGGAAACGAAAACGCCCGGCACCTTGCGGCACCGGGCGTCTTGAAATTGGCGCGTCAGAAGACCTTACTTGGTCGCGCCTTCATACAGTTCCAGGACGTAGTCCCAGTTGATCAGGTTGTCGACGAAGGCTTCGAGATACTTCGGACGGGCATTGCGATAGTCGATGTAGTAGGAGTGTTCCCACACGTCGACGCCGAGGATCGGCGATGCGCCATGGATCAGCGGGCTTTCGCCGTTCGGGGTCTTGGAGATTTCGAGCTTGCCGTCCTTGACGGAGAGCCAAGCCCAGCCAGAGCCGAACTGGGTCGTGCCGGCGGCGATGAAATCGGCCTTGAACTTGTCATAACCACCGAGATCGCTGTCGACGGCTGCCTGCAGCTTGCCCGGCAGCTTGTTGCCGCCGCCGTCCTTCTTCAGCCAGTTCCAGAAATGCAGATGGTTGTAGTGCTGGCCGGCATTGTTGAACAGGCCGGCATTCTTGCCGTAGGACTGCTTGACGATCTCTTCGAGGGACAGGCCTTCGAGGCCGGAATCCTTCAGGAGATTGTTGCCGTTGGTCACGTAGGCCTGATGATGCTTGTCGTGATGGAACTCGAGAGTTTCCGCCGACATGTACGGCGAAAGCGAGTCGTAAGCATAGGGCAAGGCGGGCAATTCGAAGGCCATGGTGATATCTCCTTTGGGCAATGGATTGCGTTTTGGCAGGTGACGGGAACATAGGTGCGGAAGAGGGGCGAGGCAACCTTTGCCCTTCCAAAAACCGGGACCTTCACGAAAGAAATGTCTTCCGTTTTTGGACTTGCGGGCAGTCGGTTTCCGGCCGATCTTCCGCGCACCCTTCATCCCAACCAAGGTGCATCATGTCCCGTTCCCTTCGTCTGCTCGCCGCTACCTCGTTCGCCCTGCTGCCGCTGGTCTCACAGGCTTTCGCCTCCTCCGACGACGCCTGGGACGAATTCGCCAAGGATGTGGCCGCCAAATGCACGGCACTTGCCGAGGGACGTATCGAGGCACCCAAGGTCGTCGTCGATCCCTTTGGCACGGAAAGTTATGGTGTGGCGATCCTGACCGGCAAAGCCGTCGGTGCCGATGCGCAGGTGAGCTCGATCTGCGTCTACGACAAGAAAAGCCAGGTGGCCGAGATCGGCGGCGAATTGCCGGCCGATCAGGTCACGATCACCGTGCCTTGAGGCCTCAGGCCTCGTAGACTTCCGGTTCCGGCAGTCCATCGATCGGAAAGCCGAATTCGGCCCGCGCGATCTTGCATTCCTCGTCGCCGGGCATGCAGGTCCGGCAGACATGCGGGCGCACGAGATAGACCGCACAGCCGACATGTTTGCCGACTTCGCCGGTCAGCGCTGCGCACCGCCCGTTCTCGAACTTCATCCCGCTCTCGTCCTTGGAGATCATCGCCTCGGGGATCGCCGCAAGCTCCTCGTCGCTTTCCAGCGAGAAGCGTGGCCACTCGGCCGAATAGGCGCAGCAGGCACCGCAGCTCTGGCAATCGAAGATCTCGGGGGGCGAGGTTTCCAACATGGGCTCAGCCCTTCGCGGCGCGGAGGCGCATCAGGTTGAGGGCGAAAAATGCGGTGAAGCCTAGCATCAGTAGACCGACGAAGACCGGACCGGCATCGACCGAGATCAGATCCATTGTGAGGCCCGTGCTGCCGGAGCCGGCAGCGCTTCCAATCGCGTAAGCCAGCGCAAAGACGGCGCTGCCCGACACCAGCAGTCCGCCCCTGAAACGCTCGCCGAGTAGAGTGAGCGCTGCAGTATAGAGCGAGAAGCTGGCAGCTCCGAGGACCGAGATCGTGATCAAGAGCGCTGCTTGCGAGGTCATGAGGGGCAAAGCGAGGAAGGCCAAGGCTGCGATCAGCGAGCCGGAGACGGCGATCACAGGCCGAGACAGCCGGTCGAGCAACCAGCCGACGAAGGGCTGCGCCAATGCCGTCGGCAGGGCCACCATGGTGACGACGAAGGCCGCAAAGTTCTGGCTGTAGCCACGCTCGACGAAATAGAGCGGGATCATCGAGATCGCCGCGATGTCGGAAAAGCCGAAGGCGACGACCATCAGCGTCAGCACCGGCGCGAGTTTGACGAAGGTGACGAGACCGCCGGCTTCCGAAGCTTCCGGCTTGGTCTTGGCATAACGGCCGAGCATGACGGAGGCGAAGGCGACGAGCGCAACGTAAGCCGCCGTTAGCGCGAACGCAAAGCCATCCTCGATGCCAACGAGCGGAATGGCGAGCGGACCTGCGGCAAAACCTGCGCACATGCCGGCGCTATAGGCACCAGAGACACGGCCGCGCAGGCGATCCGGACAGGCGGTGTTTAGCCAGGCTTCGGAGACGGTGTAAATGATGCTGGTGCAGAAGCCGAGCAGAAAGCGGGCAACAAACCAGACCCAGAGCTGGTCGAAGGCCGAGAAGGTCGCAAGCGCGGCTGACACCCCGATCAGCGAGGCGACGATCAGCCTGTCGCCGCGCATGACCTGGGTGAGCCTTCCGATCATAACAGTCGAAGAGGCAAGGCCAAGGGCAAAAACCGAGGCGTTCAGCCCCGCCATGCTGGAGGACACGCCACGGCTTTCGAGGATCAGTGAGATCAGCGGATAGGTAAGCCCCTGGCCGACTGCAAAGGCAGTGACGCCGAGGATCACAACCGCAATAGCCGCCCAATCGGGCGCGAAGTCCGAGGTGTCTGCCGTGTGCATGGGGCCTCCGAGACCCTTGTGGGGTCTGCTAATCGAAGGCCCGGTCTAGCGGGCGGACCCGGGGAAGTCCAGAGAGGGGTGGGCTAGAGTATTTAAACTCACCCCGCCGCGATCACCTCAGGCAAATCCTGCCCGAGCGCAGCAAACACCGTCTTCAGGATCCCGCCTGCGTCGAGCCCCGCCTTGGCATACATGACCTCGGGCTTGGCCTGGTCCATCCAGTAGTCGGGCAGCACCAGCGAACGCACCTTCAGCCCGTTGTCGAGCAGGCCCTCGTTGACGAGGAAATGCACCACCTGGCTGCCGAACCCGCCGACAGCACCTTCTTCGACGGTAATGACCACGGCGTGGTGGCGGGCGAGCTGGCGGATCAGGTCGTGATCCAGGGGTTTCGCGAAACGGGCATCGGCTACAGTGGTCGAGAGGCCGGCAGCGTCGAGGTCCTCGGCGGCCAGCAGACAGTCGGCAAGGCGCGTGCCGAAGGAGAGCAGCGCCACCTTCGACCCCTGCTTGACGATCCGACCCTTGCCGATCTCGAGGATCTCGCCGCGCTCGGGCAAAGCAACGCCGACGCCCTCGCCGCGCGGATAGCGGAAGGAGATCGGACCATCGTCGTAAGCCGCGGCCGTGCGCACCATATGCTTGAGTTCCGCCTCGTCTGCGGCCGCCATCACCACGAAGCCGGGCAGCGAGGCGAGAAAGCCGGTGTCGAAGGAGCCCGCATGCGTCGGCCCGTCGGCCCCGACGAAGCCGGCGCGGTCGATCGGGAAACGCACAGGCAGGCCCTGGATCGCAACGTCATGCACGACCTGGTCATAACCGCGCTGCAGGAAGGTCGAATAGAGCGCACAGAACGGCTTGTAGCCTTCCGAGGCAAGACCGGCCGCAAAGGTCACCGCATGCTGCTCGGCGATGCCGACATCGAAAGTCCGTTCCGGGAAGAGCTCGTGCAGCTTGTCCAGTCCCGTGCCGTTCGGCATGGCGGCGGTGATGCCGACAATCTTCTCGTCGTGACGGGCTTCCTCCACCAGCGCGTCGGCAAAGACGGCGGTGTAGGCCGGCGCATTCGGCTTGGCTTTCGCCTGCGTGCCGGTGATCACGTCGAACTTGTTGACGCCGTGATACTTGTCCGCTGCCGCTTCGGCCGGGGCATAACCCTTGCCCTTCTGCGTCACGACATGGATGAGCACGGGCCCCTTGGCATTGTCGCGCACATTGCGCAGAACCGGCAGCAGATGCTCGAAGGAATGTCCGTCGATCGGCCCGATATGGTAGAAGCCGAGCTCCTCGAACATGGTGCCGCCGGTGACATAGCCACGGGCGTGCTCGACGGCGCGGGTGATCGCGCGATCAACGGTCTTGCCGAGATAGGCGGTCAGTTTCTTGCCGAAATCGCGAAAGCCCATATAGGTCCGGCCGGAGGCGAGCCGTGCCAGATAGGCGCTCATCGCGCCCGTCGGCGGCGCAATCGACATGTCGTTGTCGTTGAGGATGACGATCAGCCGGGCATCAAGGGCGCCGGCATTGTTCAGCGCCTCATAGGCCATGCCTGCCGACATCGCGCCGTCGCCGATGACGGCAATCACGTTACGGTCAGTCTTCGACAGCTCGGCTGCGACCGCCATGCCGAGGCCGGCGGAAATCGATGTGGAGGAGTGGGCAGCGCCAAACGGATCGTATTCGCTCTCAGTGCGCTTGGTGAATCCCGAAAGCCCATCCTCCTGGCGGAGTGTGCGGATGCGCTCGCGCCGGCCGGTCAGGATCTTGTGCGGATAGCACTGGTGGCCGACGTCGAAGATCAGCCGGTCATGCGGCGTGTTGAACACCTTGTGGATGGCGATCGTCAGTTCCACCACGCCAAGCCCCGCGCCCAGATGCCCGCCGGTCTTCGACACGGCATCGATCATCTCGTCGCGCAGTTCGCGCGCCAGTTGCGGCAAATCTCGATCTTCGATCGCCTTCAGGTCGGCGGGAAACTGGACCTGATCGAGGAGTGGCGTATCGGGCAGGGATGTCACGGGGCGTTAGCCTTCTCAAACTCGTTTTGGGTGCGCGATAGCATCCCAAGGCGGTCGGGGCAAATATTCGGCACTGAACAACTATATAGACATCATCGTCCTTCGGGCAAAGGCACGAATTCCTCTTCGTCCCCCGGAACGATGTCGAAACGCCCTGTCCGCCACTCTTCTTTGGCCTGTTCGATGCGCTCCTTGGAGGATGAAACGAAGTTCCACCAGATATATTTCTGCGATCCCATCGCAGCACCGCCGAACAGCATGACGTGACAACCGGCCGCGCCGCCGAGCAGCGTGATCGCGTCGCCCGGTCGGAAAACGAGCAACTGGTCGGGGCCGAAACGGTCGCCGGCAATCTCGATTTCGCCGGAGAGGATGTACAGCGCGCGCTCCTCCTGCGTCGCATCGAAGGGGAATTTCGCGCCCGCCTCGAGTTTGAGGTCGATATAAAGCGTCTCGGAAAACGTCTTCACCGGCGAGCGCAAACCATCGAGCGCGCCGATCACGACGCGACCGGAGGCGCCCCCGGTCTGGAAGGTCGGCAGCGCCGCCTTGGCCGTATGGGAAAAGGCCGGATCGATCTCCTCCAACTGGTCGGGAAGCGCGATCCACGTCTGCAAGCCGGACATGGAAAGCGGGTGGCCGCGCAGGTTTTCCGGCGTGCGCTCGGAATGTACGATGCCGCGTCCTGCCGTCATCAGGTTGATGTCCCCAGGCGCAATCACCAGTTCGGTGCCGAGACTATCACGATGCTTGATCTCGCCATCGAACAGATAGGTGACGGTGGAGAGCCCGATATGCGGATGCGGTCGCACATCCATCGCTTCGTCCGCCTTCAGGACCGCCGGGCCCATGCGATCGAAGAAGATGAACGGCCCAACCAGTCGCCGCTTCACTGATGGCAGCGCCCGGCGGACTGAAAAACCGCCAATATCGCTGGAGCGCGGGATGATCAGATGTTCGATCGCATCGCAGGCAAAACCGTCACCAGGGACGGGATCGTTTCCGGGGAAGAAGGACATGGGCGGTCTCCACGTGGTCAATGGGGAGAGTTTAGGATGGGATTAGGGCAGGAGGATAGTCGTCAAAATTGCGCGGAGGCGTGACACTGCGTTTACCTCCTTCAGCCTTGCAGGCGCGATCTTGGAGATCAGGATCTGGTCGGTGCCGACACCCGTGCCGCCTTCCGTGCATGGCTTTAAATATGTGCAGTTCTATGGTCACCCCGCGCTAAGCTGATCTGCTACGACAATGAGCGCGGCAAGGGCGATCATCGCCATCACGGGCCGATTGAGCTGCCCTACAGGTTGACGTCAATCGAGCAACTCCTGGCGGATTTTCGCGCCGATGTGGAGAAGCTCCAGGGAGAGGCGATATGACGAGAGAAGTCGAAATTCACGCCGGTGGTGGCTTTGACGCCTTGGGCGCCCGAGTGTCTGATGCCTTGAAGAGACATGCTGACGGTCAAGACGTTCGTGAGGATCATCTGACGTTTTCAGATTGGGATGCCTTGTCGAAGACCATGACGGTGAAACGTCTGGAACTGCTGCGCTATCTGCACCGCAACCCCAGGATAGTGTCGCGGCATTGGCAAGGAACCTTGGCCGCGACTATCGCCTGGTTCACGAAGACGTGGATATTCTGGTCGCAGCCGGGGTTGATTGATCGAAATGGACTTGCGCTGCGCATTGGATACGACGAGATCCGCGCGGTCATTGCTCTTTAGCAGTTAAACGCTTCTGCGGGTCGAAATGGCAAAACCATTTTTGGCGGCCGCATCCTAGCTGCGCCTCAAGCCCCGTCGAGCGGCTCCGTTCCCGTCGGCTTGCCGGCGCGGTCGAGCCTGATCTTCTCGATGCGGTTTTCCGCCGCCGAGAGCAGCGTTTCGCAATGCTTCTTCAACAGTTCGCCGCGCTCGTAGATCGCGATGGATTCGTCGAGCGCCACATCGCCGCGCTCGAGCCGGGCGACGATGCTTTCGAGTTCGGCCACGGCCTTTTCGAAGGAAATGCCGGTGAGATCGGCGGAAACGGCAGCGTCGGACATACTCAACCCTTCATCAGTCTGGCGATGTGCAGGCCGGCCGATTCGGCGAGCCCTTCGAGATCATAGCCGCCTTCGAGCAGGCTGACGACCCGGTTCTTGGAGAAGCGATCAGCGACTTCGAGAAGCCGTCCCGTCGCCCAGTCGAAATCCTCGCCGACGAGATTGATCTGCGCCAGGGGATCGCGATGATGCGCGTCGAAGCCGGCCGAAATCAGGATCAGGTCGGGCGAGAAATCTGTCAGTGCCGGCAGCACACGGCTCTTGAACGCCTCGCGAAAATGGTCCGATCCGACATTCGGCGAGAGCGGTGCATTGACGATGTTGCGGTGTTTGCCCGTCTCGTCCTTGGCGCCTGTGCCGGGATAAAGCGGCATCTGGTGCGTCGAGCAGAACAGCACCGACGGATCGTCCCAGAAGATGTCCTGCGTCCCGTTGCCGTGATGCACGTCCCAGTCGACGATCGCAACGCGCTCGACGCCGTAGACCTTCTGCGCATGGCGCGCGGCAATGGCGATCGTATTGAACAGGCAGAACCCCATCGCCTTCGACTTTTCCGCATGATGCCCCGGTGGGCGCCCGGCGACAAAGGCGTTGTCGGCCTTGCCGGTCATCACGTCGTCGACGGCGGCAAGTGCCCCACCGATCGCGGTCAGCACCACCTGCAGGCTTTTCGGCGAGGCATAGGTGTCGGCCTCGATCTGGTTGATCTCACCCTCTTCCTCGGGGATCTGCCGCATCACCGCAAACAGATGCTCTTCCGGATGGGCAAGCGTCACCGCATCCTCGTTCGCCTGAACCGCCTTGATTCGTTCAAGCTTGGCGAAATTCGGATGTTCGAGCGCGATGTTGAGCGAACGCAGCCGGTCGGCACGCTCGGGATGTCCGGCGGGCGTGTTGTGTTCGAGGAAGATCGGGTTCTCGTAAAGACGGGTGGCCATGGGCATCCTTCCTGGGTGAGACCGGAAGATAGTGCGCGATGCCGCCGTCTTCCACCGGTCGTTCCGCTTATACCCATCTCAGATGACGTGCCCAGGCCGTACCATTTTTGCCAAGTGCTTGTTATCGCCGGGCTGATGCCGTTAGATGCCGGGACTTCAGGAGGAGACGGCAGCGGGCATGGATGAAATCGAACGGATCGAGGTTAGCGAACTGTTGGTGCCCTATCGGGATATCGCACCAACAGGCGAAATGCAGGCCGCCGCCTATGTCACCCATGCCGAGGCAGCACTTCGCCATTTCTGGCGCTACCGTCCGCCGCTGGAAGACGAGCCGCGCTACAGCCCGACCAAGCTGGAAGTCCGGCTGCATATCCCGTTGCGCCTAGACGATCAGGTCCGCCTGGTCGTGCGCGTCGATAAGATCGGCGGCAAGTCGGTGGGCTTCGAGGTGGAGATGGAGCGCGACGGCCAGACGGTCGCTGAGATCGACGTGACCTGGACCGCACGCGATCCCGAAACCGGCGAGCCGGTCGCACTGCCCGAGGACATCCGCGACTGGCTCTATCGGTATCTGCGGTGAGCACCGACCATCGCGTCAATAGGAGCGCGTAAAGCCGCCGTCATGCATGATGTTGAGGCCGGTCATGTGATCGGAAAACGGTGAAAGCAGTCCTTCGACGGCAATGGCGACCTCTGCCGGTTCCCCATACTTGCCAAGTGGAATATTGGCGGTCTCTTCGGCCATTCTCTCCTCGAAAGAAACGCCGGCCGCCGCCGCACGGCGTTCCAGTCCCTCGCGATACCAGGGCGAGAGCGTGCCTCCGAGCGACAATGTGTTGACATGAATGCCGCGTTCGCCGAGCGCAAAGGCGAGTGTCTTCGCCTCGCCGACCCAGGCGCAGCGCAGCACATTGGACGTGGCGTAGTGCCCGAGAACCTGTGCAGACGAGATGCCGGAGATAATGACGATCTTGGCCCGTCTTGCCTGCGCGGGGTCTGGCGACATCCGCCCGATGGCGGCTTTCAGCAGTTCGAGCGGACCGATGAAGCAGTTTTGGAACAGGTCGGTCCAGGCCGTAGGGGATGGCATGGGCTCGTTGGTGCTATGTGCCTGCGGCGGCATCAACACCACGCCATCCAGCAGGATATTGCGGGCCTCAAGCGCGCGGGCAAATTCCGCGATGGAGTGGTTGTCCGCCATGTCGACCGGGATCGCGCTGTGCCGGCCCTGATCCGCGCCGGGCAATGCTTCGGCCAGAGCCTGAAGTCGTTCGGCGTTTCTCGCCGCAAGCACCAGGCTGTCGCCGGCTGCGGCCAGATGCTGCGAAACCGCCTCGCCGATACCACCGGTCGCCCCGGTGACAAGAATGATCCTCTGCCTGCCCGACATGGTCGCCTCCCGTGGTGCCGGTGGATCTTGATCTAGATCCCATCCTGAACCCGGGGAAGTCTTTGCGCAATGGCGTCGGCAACGCTCCGACGCTGGCGCCCTGCGGCCGCTGGCGTCACGCCCGCGCCGGCAAAAGCGGATAACCGACGATCACCGCGCGGGCGGCGAGTGTCGCGATCGCGGCCTTCACAAGATCGCCCGGGATGAAGGCAAGCGAGCCGAAGAGCACCTTGTCGAACGGTGTGCCGGCGACGAGCGACAGCCACGGCATACCGCAGAGATAAACGACGCCGATGCCACCGACCACGGAGGCGACGAAGAAGCCGGTCATCTGCTTGGCCGCCGACTGGTCTTCCCGCACCAGTTTTTCCGCCAGCAATCCGGTCACAAAGGCGCCGATGATCCAGCCGAAGATATAGCCGCCGGTCGGGCCGATCAGTACGGCAAGGCCGCCGCGACCGCCCGACAGCACCGGCAGGCCGACGGCAACCAGCACGACGAGCAGGATATAGGCGAGCGCCCCACGCTTGGCGCCGATGATGCAGCCGGCGAGCATGACGCCCATTGACTGCGCGGTGATCGGCACGGGCAGAAGCGGGATCGGCACAGGCGGCAGGAAGCCGAGAACGATGATGATGGCGGTGAAGAGGGCGGAGAGAACGAGATCTCTGGTGGTCATGGCGGCGGTCCCCGATAAGATTTGCGAAATTTACTGACCTCTAATCCCGCGCGCGTCAATCGCCTCGGCGATCCGGTCGGCATCCTTCAGCGTCGAAATGATCAGCGGCCCCAGCATCCGGGACAGCTTGACCGGGATGCCGCGTGCCGCATGTGCCTCCTTCAGCGCCTCGTGGCGGGCGGCGATCTCGGGGACGAAACGCAGCACCAATCCAAACGCAAGCCCGACATCGGCCGCCTTCAAGAGCCCCAGGCGCTCCAGTGGCAGGGCGAGTGCTGTGATCACCGTCATGAAGGCTGCAATGGTCGTGGTTGCGGTGATGGCTGCGGCGAGAAACAGCACGGCGAGCAGCCGAAGCGTCGTCGACAGCGCCTCGACAGGCGAGAGGAGTACGATGTTGAAGACGCCGAGGATCGCAATAGTGAGGAACACAGGTCGCACCCGTCTGAGCGCCTCGCCGACCCGTAAGCCAGTGGAAAAGTAGAGCCCACCGGTGACGAGCGTGGTGAGCGCCAGCACAATGGGGTTGGAAACGAAATGGAGCCCAAGCCCGACGATCAGCAGCAGCGCGAGCTTGGTTCTCACACCTATCAGATGCAGCGGGCCTTCGCCCTCGACAAACAGGCTGGTCAGCATCCTGCGATCTCCCGGTAGCGGGCAATGGCCTCGGCGCCCGGACCGTCAAAGGCGAGCGTCTGCTCATGGAAAACGAGTACGCGCGAAAACCCGGCAACCAGATCCAGATCATGGCTGATCACTACCGCCTGCTCCGAAAGCCCGTCGATCGCAGCCTTCACCAATGCCCGATTGCGGAGATCCAGCTGATTGGTCGGCTCGTCGAACAGGATGAGTTCGGGCCGGTTGACCACGACGGCGGCAAGTGCGGCCAGCTGCAATTCTCCGCCTGACAGTTCATGTGGCCGGCGGCTCGCCAGCGCCTCGATGCCGAAGCGGGCGAGAACGGCATCGACCGCCTGCTCGACCTCGGCTGGTGTTATCCCTCGGGCCTTCGGCCCCATGGCGATATCGTCGCGGATCACTGGCAGGATGATCTGGTGTCCGGGATTCTGGAAGATGAAGCCGGTCTTCGCCCGCGCCGCCTTCTCGTCCTGGACCGTATCCAGGCCGTCCAGCGTCACCCGGCCGGACGTCGGCTTGGCCAGCCCCACGATCAATCGCGCAAAACTCGTCTTGCCGGAACCGTTCAACCCGATCACGCCGATGCGCGGCTCGCTGAGCGACAGCGTCAGCGGTTTCAGCGCCACGCGGTCGCCGTAGCGCAAGTCGGCCTGATGAAATTCTATCTGCAAGATCGGCGGTCTCCTGAATGCTGAGTTCCTATAACCCTCCACATGAGCCTGTGCCAGTCTCCCACCAATCGCAGGGATGAGCGGCGTGCGGTGAAGAGAAGCCTATGACCAGCGCCAGATCTCATGTCGACAAGGGTTGAACAAAAAGCGAACATTCGCTAGCGTCTCAACCATGGCGATTCCCATTTCCAACACGCTGGCGCGCAAAATCTTCCTTGAACGGCAGGGCCTCTCCCGCTCGCCGACAAAGGCGCTCGGGCGCGACGGTCTGTACCGGATGATCCACGATCTCGGTTTCGTCCAGGTCGACAGCATTCAATGGGTGGAACGCGCCCATCACCAGATCCTCTTTTCCCGCAACCAGACCTATCGCCAGGCCGATCTTGCCCATCTGGCTGAGAAGGACCGCTCGCTCTTCGAGCACTGGACGCATGATGCCTCGGTCATTCCGGCCGAATTCTTCCCTTATTGGAAGCATCGTTTCGTCCGCCGCGAGGCGAAGATCATGGAAAACTGGGCCAAGTGGCAAGGCGAGGGCTTCGACAAGGCCTTCGAGGAAACCTATGCCCGCATCCGCGACACCGGCCCGGTCATGGCCCGGGATGTGAAGAGCGAGGATCACAAGTCCGGCGGCTGGTGGAACTGGCATCCGTCGAAGACAGCGCTCGAATTCCTCTGGCACACCGGCAAGCTGTCGATCACCCGACGCGAGGGGTTTCAAAAGGTCTACGATCTTTCCGAACGGGTGATTCCGGCTGAACATCATGCCGCCGAAGTCGATCACGAAACCTTTGTCGACTGGGCCTGCCGTGCGGCGCTGACGCGCCTCGGCTTTGCCACGTCAGGCGAGGTCGCCGCCTTTTTCGACATCATCACACCCGATGAAGCCAAGGCCTGGGTGACCGCCCATCGCGACGAATTGCAGGAACTTGCACTGGAAACGGTCGACGGCAAGCCGCGCGCCTCCTTCGCCTTTGCCAGTCAGGTGGCCTCTCTCTTGGAAACCTCCGAGCCACCCGCCCGCATCCGCGTTTTATCGCCCTTCGATCCACTGATCCGCGACCGCAACCGCACCGAACGTCTCTTCGGTTTCTTCTACCGGATCGAGGTCTTCGTGCCGGAGCCGAAGCGGCAATACGGCTACTACGTCTTCCCGCTGCTTGAAGGCGACCGGCTGATCGGCCGGATCGATATGAAGGCCGAGCGCAAGGTCGGTCTGCTCGATGTCAGGCGCCTGTGGCTCGAACCCGGCGTCAAGCCCAGCGCCGGCCGGCTGGAAAAGCTTCAGGCCGAATTGCAACGAGTCGCCCGCTTTGCCGGCATGGACAGCGTCCGCCTGCAGGATGGCTGGCTGGGCTGACCGACACCCATCACACGCAACAGAGAGACTTGGACGTGACCGACAACAGCGCCTACCGCATCGAACCCCGCGTGCCCGCCATCGACGATTACATGCGTCTGCGTCTCGAATCCGGTCTCACACCCTTTTCGCGGCAAGCAGCCGAGAAGGGGCTGCCGAATTCGATCTTCGGCGTCAGCCTGATGCTGGGCAAAGAGACGGTCGGCATGGGCCGCATCATCGGCGACGGCGGCTGCTTCTTCCAGGTCACCGACATCGCCATTCTGCCGGCCCATCAGGGCAGGGGCCTCGCCAAATGGATCATGGCGGCGCTCTCCGATTTCATCGCCACCCTGCCCAAATCCGCCTATGTCAGCCTGATCGCCGACGTGCCGGCCAACAGGCTCTACGCCCAGTTCGGCTTCGACGAGACAGCGCCACGCTCCGTGGGCATGGCGCGCAAGGTGGTGTGAGCGACCGCTGAGGATACGCTCTGGCTCACGCCGCCCGGCTGGCGCCGGCCGTTGCCCTATCCTTCAGATCCTGGAACTTGCGCGACATCGAGGCGAGCTTGGCATCCCAGGCGGGATCCGGCCGCTGGCCCTCGATCGTCTGGAAATAGACCTGCATCAGCGCAGCAATGGCGAAGGGTTCGAGGACGGCGGCCTTGAGTGCCAGCGCTCCGACCACGGCAATCGCGATCCCGAAGCCGCTGGCAGCACCCGGAAACACATAGACCAGCCCCAGCGCCGGCCCGATCAGAAGCACGAAGATCACCGCAGTCATAAGCCACAGGAAGATCGCCAGCCACACGGCGTTCTTCACCATTCGCCCGCCATTTTGCGCATAAAGAACCAGCCCCTGTCGGCCCGTTTCCCAAGGGTTGTCGCTGTTGCTGCGAATGTTGTGGGCAAGGATGATTTCATCGACATAGGTGAGCGACAGCCGGATCACCGTGTTGATGAACCGTGCAACGCCGTCGAGCCCCGGGATCACCATGCCGATGCCGCCGACGATCCCGGTAATCGCCCGGATCACCCCCTTGATCAACTGGTCGAGCACGAAGAGCAGGTTCGCCTCCGCGAAGCGCGCTTCGACGACCGCCCGCCCATGGGCAATCTGCCCCTTGCCGTCGGGCATCAGGCTGCGCCCCTCGTAAAGTTCGACCATGACCGCGATATGCGCCGCCTTGACCATGTAAAGCAGCCATTCGCGGACCCAGTAGACCGCGACGGAGACGACGCCGAAGCCGATAATCCCGCCCCAGACGGCATAATCCTCGCCGCTGCCGAGCACCGTGCCCACACCATAGCCGATGCCGGCCAAGCCACCGGTTCCAAGCACATAGGCAAGCGTGATGGTGAAATAGATGACGATGCGCAAGGCAATGAAGGGCAGCGTACCCGCCAGCATGCCGATCGCCCGCCCGATGGAAAAGTCCCACATGGTGAAGTCCCCTAGACCCGAAAACCCGGTCGGATTTTAGGAACGCGCCCTGGCGCAGGCAAGGTCATCGCGCACATATCGTGCGTCATGGGCCCGCAGATCTGACAGCGGAAAACCGGCTCCAAAAAATGCATGCAACCTTTGGAGTTGTGCATTAGTCCCAACTCACACAGTTCTTTTGCATAACCACTGCCGACGCGTTGCTGCGCCGGCAGTCTCCTGGATATTGCGAAAGACGGTTTCATGCGCTTTTTATCCCCTGCCGGCCCGCTGCCGTGKCTKMTGCTTCTTGTGGGAAGTTCTGCACTCTGGACG
>NNBU01001098.1_pt1 | contig 16365 bp, 16 predicted proteins | sample 1173781 | NCBI WGS metagenome assembly NNBU01 (sample SAMN07173937, study PRJNA388173) | plant metagenome | biome: Plant school; feature: Soil; material: Symbiotic tissue of Blasia pusilla L.; isolation source: symbiotic tissue sample KVJ2 | host: Blasia pusilla | place: Norway: Troms, Kvaloya...
CGAAGGGGGCGGCGATTCTAGTGGGGCGGTTGCAAGGCCCGTGTAACGGCAACTGCTTCGGCGGCAGGGTCTTGGCTTGATCGACCCCGCAAAAAAGCCTCCCGAAGGAGGCTCTTGAAGCGAAGGAACCGGCCGGTCAGTCCTTCTTTGTCAGCAGCGTATTCACGACGTACCCGTCGCGGTACACGCCCTCGATGGTTCCGCCTTCCACGGAGTCGGTGGCATGCGCCGCCACGAACTTTTCCTCGCCCACGCGGTAGACCACGATGGTGCATGACGAGCGCTTGCTGAGGGTGCGGGCTACACCTGTGGCTTGGCGAAGGGTCGGGTACGTCTCCATGGGGTTCCTTGTCTGTTTTATGCCTTGAATAGTAGTCTTTAGGTAGTTAAAACTCTTACAAAATTGTTTCAAGGTACCAACGGCTCCAAGCACGAATCCGTCATTTTTGTGACTTTGTTGTTGGCTTGGGCGGAATGGATGGGCGTGTTGCCCTGGCGCAACTTGACAGCCAGCTTCGCAAAAAGGCGCCGTCCTCCCTTCCCCTTGTCAGATCGGACTCGGCTGCTGTCCGGTAGCTCCATCCTCCACTTGCCAACCCAGGGCCCTCAACGCTTCGCGAAGGCGATCCGCGTGAGCCCAGTCCTTGCTGGCACGCGCCACCTGGCGCTCGGCGAGCAAGGCGGCAACCTCTGCGGGAATGCGGTGCGGGTGCGGCGTCCACTGCCCCACGCGCAACCCGAGCACGGTATCGAAATGATCGACCGTGGCGCGTCGGACCGCCAGCGGCAAACCGCCTTTGACCAGTTCCCACAGGATGGCCAGCGCGCGCGGCAGGTTCAAGTCCTGGTTCACTTCGGCGTCGAAACGGGCCACGAAGTCACCATCGGCCGCTCCGCCTCGAGGCCAGCTCGCGTAGGCCCTGCGCAGCCTGTCCAGTGCCGACTGCGCCGCGTTCATCGCCTCTTCTGTGAAACGCAAGGTGCTTCGGTAGTGCGCGGTCAGGCATAGGTAGCGATAGGCTATCGGGTCGATGCCCTGGTCGATCAATGTCTGAAGGCGCAGGAAGCCGCCGTCCGCCTTGGCCATCTTCCTGTCGTCCAGCGTGAGAAAGTGCCCGTGCATCCAGAAATTGGCAAGCCGGGTGCCATGGCAGGCCTGCGTCTGCGCAATCTCGTTGCTGTGATGCACCGCGACGTGGTCCTCGCCACCGCAATGAATGTCGAACCACGGCCCCAGCAGCGCGGCCGACATGGCGGAGCATTCGATGTGCCAGCCGGGAAAGCCGCGTCCCCAGGGGCTGTCCCATTCCATTTGCCGATGGGTGCCCGCCGGACTGAACTTCCAGAGCGCGAAGTCCGAGATGCTGCGCTTCTCACCCATCGCAACGCGTGTTCCCGCCCGCAGGCCTTCGCGGTCCAGCCGGGCCAGGTGGCCATAGTCGTCCTGTCGCGTGGTGTCGAAGTAAAGGCCGTCGGCGGTCTGGTAGGTGTAGCCCTTGCACTCCAGCTCGCCGATGAACGCCACCTGCTCGCGGATGTAGTCCGTGGCACGCGGCCAGGCCGTGGGCTCCAGCAGATTCAGCGCGCGCCAGTCGGCCTGGAAGGCAGCGGTGTAGCGCTGCGCGATGGCCCATGCGGACTCCCCGGCACGCCGGCTTCCCTTCTCCATCTTGTCTTCGCCCTCGTCGGCGTCGGACACGAGGTGGCCGACGTCGGTGATGTTCACCACATGACGCACGGCGTACCCGTTCAACTCGAGCACACGGCGCAACACGTCTTCGAACACGTAGGTTCGCAGGTTGCCGATGTGCGCGTGGTCGTACACCGTCGGTCCGCAGCAATACAGTCCCACGTGGCTGGGCTGCAAGGGAGCGAAGGGCCGCACGGCGCGCGACCAGGTGTCGTACAGGGCAAGGGACATGCAAGCTTTCGTGATGCCGGAAGAAATGCAGACAACAAAAAGGCCACCGGTCTTGCAACGGGTGGCCATCGAGGATGCGGACGTGAACAGATTCGCTAGCCGCAAGCACTCCATGGCACGCTGAGACAGCATGCGCGCACGAGGCGAGAGGGCAAGGATGCGGGGGTGAACATGAAGGCGATGCTAGCGCTCGATGGTGGGCTGGTCAAACGCTGCGCTCCCATATTCCACTGAAATCGCAAGGCCCTGGAAGCTAGCTTGCAGCGCATCGATGGCTTTGCGCAGTGCCGCTTCGCGAGGAACGACTGTTTGCGTCCAGTGTGAAGCACAGCCGCATCGGTCAGGATTTGAGTTTTCCCGAATGGGACTTCGATCATGGGGACTTGTCGCTCTTCTTGAAATTGGACGCACCCCGACCGTTCCTGACTGAAGCGATCGCATCCAGCGGCGCCAGCCCCTTCACCCACTCGAACACCGCCGCCACGGCCGGCTCCGAACGCCGCGCCTGCGGACACACGAGGAAAAACGGCAGCCCCGGCAACTGCGGCCCGAACGGCTGCACGAGGTTGCCCGCGCGCAGCTCATCGGCGATCAGCGCAAGGCTCATCAGCGCCACGCCCTGCCCCTGCAGCGCGGCCGACACGGTGTGCGTCTCGTCGGAGAACACGGGCCCCGCGGACACGTCGAGGCCCGGCACCTGCGCTTGCTGCTGCCATTCGCGCCAGGTGCCGGGCTGGTTCCTGCTGCGGGGCAGCGAGAAGTGCAGCAGCGCATGCCGCGTCAGGTCGCCGCGCCGGCGCAGCTTCAGCGCGGGGCTGCAGGCCGGCGCGAAGACGTTGTCGAACAGCTTCTCCGCGACCATGCCCGGCCATTGCCCCTTGCCATAGCGGATGGCGATGTCGGCGGTGACGCCGTCGAGCGCAACCGCCTCGTGCGACGCATGAATGCGCAGGTCCAGCCGTGGATGCTTTTCGCGCAGGCTGCTCACGCGCGGCAACAGCCAGCGCGCAGCCACGGCCGGTGTGGCCGACAGCGTGATCGCCTGGCGACGGGGCGGCGCGCGCAGCCGCGCCACCGCATTCGCCATGGCATCGAACGATTCGCCCAGCACCGCCTGCAGTTCGCGGCCCTGCGGCGTGAGCACCAGTTGCCTCGGCTGGCGGATGAAGAGCGCCACACCGAGCGATTCTTCGAGCTGCCGCACCTGGTGGCTGATGGCGGTGGGTGTCACCGAAAGCTCGCCCGCCGCGAGCTTGGCGCTGCAGTGCCGTGCGGCGGCCTCGAAAGCGCGCAGCGATGCCAGCGGCGGGAGTTGACGCGGGTTGTCCATGAATGAATTCAGTTTTCAGCAGCGCAAAGAAATCGTCGTTTGTCGCGCTCCGGATGCTTCGATAGATTGAGAACCGTGTCAAGCAGACAGCTGAATCCACTTCATTCATTCATCCATCCACTCCGTCAAAGAGGACCGCACCATGACCACCCTGCTCCACATCGACGCCAGCGCCCGCCCCGGCCGTTCGGGCACGCACGTGCACGGCTCGCATTCGCGCCGGCTGAGCCACCATTTCGTGTCGACCTGGCGCGCCGCGCGGCCCGACGATGAAGTGATCTACCGCGACATAGCCGCCACGCCGCCGGGCCACATCACCGGTGAATGGATTGCGGCGGGCTACACGCCGGCCGCCGGGCGCGAACCGTGGATGCATGCCGTGCTCGAAGAAAGCGATGCCCTGATTGCAGAACTGCGCCGTGCGGACGTATTGGTGATCGGGGTGCCGATGTACAACTTCGGCATGCCGGCGCCGCTGAAGGCATGGATCGACAACATCGTGCGCATCGGCGCGACTTTCGACTTCGACCGAAGCCGCGAGAACCCGTACGTGCCGCTGCTGGCCGAGCGCCATCGCCTCACGGTGCTGCTCGCGTCATGCGGCAGCAGCGGCTACGGGCCGGGCGGCTTCCAGGCGAGCATGGACCTGCTGACGCCCGGCATCGCGAGCCCGTTGGCGCTGCTGGGGCTCACGGACATGCACCGCGTGACTGTCGAGCATGCCGAGGACCCCGGCGACCTGTTCCAACAGTCAATGGCCGCCGCACTCACCCGCGTCCAGACGCTGGTGAGCGAGTTGCAGGGCTCCTGAAGAACAAGCGGTTCAAGCCGAGCGCAATTGCTCGCGCAGCTTCTGCCCGATCTCGGGCCGCTCCAGGAACGGGTCGGCAGGGTTGCTGCCCGACACGATGTTCTCCATGCGGCTGCGCACGTTGCCCAGCGCCTTCGGATGGCTGTACACGTAGAACTGGTTGGCGGTGATGGCGTCGAACACCTTGGCCGCCACTTCGGCCGCCGTGATCTTGCCGCTGCTCACCGCCTTGTTGCTCATGGCCTGGCCGATGAGCTGGCTCTTGGTGAGCTTGCTGTCCTTGGGCGCATTGGGCCGGTTGCGCTCGCTGCTGGTGATGCCGGTGGGCACGAAGTACGGGCACAGCAGGCTCGCGCCGATCTGGTCGGTGACCAGGTTCAGGTCCTGGTACATCGTTTCGGTCAGGCTCACCACGGCCGCCTTTGCCGCGTTGTAGATGCCCATGTTCGGCGGCGTGAGCAGCCCGGCCATGCTGGCGGTGTTGGTGATGTGGCCGCGGTAGGCCGGGTCCTTGGCGGCGGCCTCGAGCATCATCGGCGTGAACAGGCGCACGCCGTGAATCACGCCCCACAGGTCCACGCCCAGCACCCACTCCCAGTCGGCCACGGTGTTTTCCCACACGAGGCCGCCGGCGCCCACGCCCGCGTTGTTGAACACGAAGTGCGGCGCGCCGAAGCGTTCCTTCACGGCGGCGGCCAGGGCTTCCATCTGCGCGGCGTCGGACACGTCGACCTTGCGTGCCAGCACCTGCGCACCGGCGGCTTCCATTTCGGCCTGGGCCTTGTCGAGTGCGTCCTGCTGCACGTCGACCAGCACGAGGTTCATGCCGCGTGCCGCGCCGATGCGCGCGCATTCGAGGCCGAAGCCCGAGCCCGCGCCGGTGAGTACGGCCGTCTTGCCCTTGAAGTCCTGAATCATTTGCCGGTGTCCTTCTGTTGAATGTCTCTGACGTTGGAGCTGCCATTGAAATACGGAACGCGCGCGAGCGCAGTCACGAAGGTGCCCCGGCCGGGCAATCGCGATGTCAGGCGTCCGCTTTCTTCAGCACGTAGCCGATGCGCGGGAAGTGCACGTGCACCGTGCCCACGCGCTCCTCGCTGCGCTCCAGCGTGTAGTGGGTGCGCGTGGCCGAGACCAGCGTGCCTGGCGTTTCCTCCAGGCCGAAGCTTTCGGCGCGAATGGTGACGGCCGTACCGAGCGGAATGCCGTGGTCGTCCTGGAAGGTGCTGTCGGTCAGCAGCGAGTGCGGCGTGGCTGCCTTGGCCACGGCGATGGCCTCGTCGCTGGTGAACTTCTCGGGCACGCCGTGGCCGATGGCGGCCATGCGGTCCATCCAGTCGACCACCGCGGGCGTGAGGTCGAGGATGGTGCGCACCGACTCGATGCGGCGCGTGTACCAGAGCGGGTGGTAGGCCGAGAAGTCGGCGATGGTGGGCACTTCGCCCAGCAGGAACGGCTTGTCGTCGAGCATGTCCGACAGGCGGCGCAGGTACGACTTGTAGGCACTGGTGGCATCGGCCGGGCGCAGGCGCGTCATGTTGCCCGCGCTCATCTTGCCGCGGTCTTCGCCGAAGGCCTTCAGCGCCTCGGGCGGGGCCTTGGCAAACACTTCGGCCGCACCCTTGGGCTGCAGGTTCCAGGCCATGGCGGCCCAGAACAGCGTGGTGTCGGCCCACTGCGCGAGGATGCGCGACATGCCCTTCTCCGGCTCCGGGTAGAGCGTGGGCTCGGGCGCCAGGTGCTCCAGCACGTCGGCGATGAGCGCGCTGTCGCAGTACATGTCGGCGCCGATCTGCAGGAACGGCGTCTTGCGATAGCCGCCGGTGAGCGCTTCCACGTCGGGCTTGGGCATGATCGGCGGGATGAAGACCGACTTCCACGGCAGCTTCTTGGCGCCAAGGATGAGCCGCACCTTCTCCGAGAACGGCGATGTCAGGTAGTGGTGAAGGATGAGGTCTGCCATGGTCGTTCCGGTGAGGTGGTTTTGAAAGAATCGGCTCAGATCAGCTTGACCAGTTGCTTGCCGAAGTTCTTGCCCTTCAGCAGCCCCAGGAAGGCTTCGGGCGCGGCCTCGATGCCCTGTGCAACCGACTCGCGCGGCTTGAGCTTGCCGCTGCCCACCAGCGCGCCCAGCTCGGCCAGCGCCTCGGGCCACACCTCCATGTGTTCGCTGACGATGAAGCCTTCGATCTTCAGGCGGTTGATGAGGATCAGCGCCGGGTTCGCGAGCGGCAGCGGCTGCCCGTCGTAGCCGGCGATCATTCCGCACAGCGCCACGCGGGCGAAGGCGTTGCAGCGCAGCAGCACGGCGTCGAAGATGTAGCCGCCCACGTTCTCGAAATAGCCGTCGATGCCGTCCGGGCAGGCTTCCTGCAAGGCGGCGCTCATGCTCTTGACGTCGGGGTGCTGCTTGTAGTCGATGCAGGCATCGAAGCCGAGCTCGTCGGTCACGTACTTGCACTTGTCCGGACCGCCCGCGATGCCGACCACGCGCAGGCCGCGTGCCTTGGCCAGCGCGCCGAAGGCGCTGCCGACCGCGCCGCTGGCCGCCGTGATGACCACGGTTTCGCCGGCCTTGGGCGCAATGATCTTCACCAGGCCGTACCAGGCGGTGACGCCGGGCATGCCGACGGCGCCCAGGTAGTGCGACAGCGGCACGTGCGTGGTGTCTACCTTCTTCAGCGCGCCGGGCTGCGAGGCATCGACCACGCTGTATTGCTGCCAGCCGCCGAAGCCGACCACCTTGTCGCCCACGGCGTACTTGGGGTGCTTGCTCTCGACCACTTCACCGACGGTGCCGCCCTGGAAGACCTGGCCCACGGGCTGGTTGGCGGTGTAGCTCTTCGAGTCGTTCATGCGCCCGCGCATGTACGGGTCGAGGCTCATGTAGTGGTGGCGAACCAGCACCTGGTTGTCATTGAGCGCGGGCGTCTCGCTCGTGACGAGCTTGAAGTTGGACGCGGTGGCTTCGCCTTCGGGGCGGTTGTCGAGGTGGATCTGCTTGTTGGTGGGCATGAATGGCTCCTGCGGGGAAATGCAATTAATCGGTGGAAGGCGGGCGCATCTCGTTGACGCTCGTCGGGCCCGTGGGGAGGCGCCGCTTCACGTACTTGAAGGTGCCGGTGGCATGGGCGCACACGCGCTCCTGCTCGTCGTAGATCTTGGCTTCGGTGAAGGCCAGCGTGGCGGTCCGGTGAATGAGGGTGCCGCGCGCATGCAGCGGGCCGACGGACGGCTGCATGAAGCTGGTCTTCATCTCGATGGTGACCACGCCGGACTCGGGCGACACGCTGCGCGCGGCGGCGGCCATGGTGATGTCGAGCAGCGTCATGCAGGCGCCACCGTGTGTCACGTCGAAGGTGTTCAGGTGTTCGGGCTTGGCGGTGTACAGGATCTCGGACTCGCCGCCCTCGAACTTCGTCAGCTCGAAGCCGAGATGGCGGGCGAACGGAATCTGGCTCGTGTAGGAGCGGATGTTGATGTCGCTGGAATCGGAGGCAGACATCTCAGGCCCCGAGCACCACGCTGACGCCGCCATCCACCGCCATCCACTGGCCGGTGATGTGCTTGCCGGCATCGCTCGCGTACAGCAGCGTGATGCCCTTCAGGTCTTCCTCGTCGCCGAGGCGCCCGAGCGGCGCGGCGGCTGCCATGTTGTCCTCGCCGAGCGACTTGATCAGCCCCGCAGCCATCTTCGTCATGAAGAAACCCGGGCAGATGGCGTTCACGTTGATGCCGTACCGGCCCCACTCGGCGGCCAGTGTCTTGGTGAAACCGATGACCGCTGTCTTCGAGGTGTTGTACGCCAGCGTCTGCATGCCCGGGCCGTTGCCGTTGAGGCCGGCGATCGAGGCGATGTTGATGATGCGCCCCGTCTTCTTCGGAATCATGTAGCCGTTGGCGATCTGCTGCGACAGGATGAAGTAGCCGCGCACGTTGAGGTTCATCACCTTGTCCCAGGCCTCGACCGGGTGGCTCTCCGCCGGCGCGCCCCAGCTGGCGCCGGCGTTGTTGATGAGGATGTCCACGGCGCCCATGCGCTCCAGCGTCTCGTCGGCCAGGCGGCGGGTGTCTTCTTCCTTCGAGCAGTCGGCGGCGATCCAGCGCGCGTCGATGCCCGCGGCCTGCAGCTCGGCGGCGGCCTGTTCCAGGTCGTCGGCCTTGCGCGAACTCAGCATGATCCTGGCGCCGGCTTCGCCCAGCGCGTGGGCCATCTGCAGGCCCAGGCCGCGCGAGCCGCCGGTGATGAGTGCGGTCTTGCCGGTGAGGTCGAACAGCTGTTTGATGTTGCGGGGCGTCATGGGGGTCTCCGTTGCTTGTGGAAGGGTCGGGTTCAGGTCTCGTAGTCCATGCACTGGCGGGCTTCGCGAACCGCGCCGATGAAAGGCTTGAGCGCCACGTGCTGCGGATGGTCCGCATAGGCTGCGAGCGCGGCGGCGTCGGTGAATTCGGAGTACAGGACCAGGTCGTAAGTGGCTTCCAGCCCGGGCTGGGCAATGGCCACCTCGAAGCGGTGCGTGCCGGGCGACAGCTCGGCGCAGGCGTCAAGCAGCGCCTTGGCTTTCAGGAGGTTGGCCGCCTTGTCGGCGCCCTCGGCGTGTTCCTTGAACTTCCACATCACGATGTGCTTGAGCATGGCGGGGCCTCGTCCTTCTGTTCTTACTTCTTGGTGTCGGGGGTGACGTCGTTCGGCAGGCGCGAACGCACGTAGATCAGCACGAAGCCGACGGCGGCCACGACGGCACCGGGCACGGCGATGGCCCAGCCCAGCGCCGCATCGGTGCGGCCGGTGGCAATGCCGAGGATCATGACGAACAGGCCGCCGTAGATCAGGATCCAGATCCACTTTTCGAGCCGCGCATGCGGCTTCGGCGGCTTCGGCGGCTTGGCGGCGGGGGGCGTGGTGTTCGGGGTGGGGTTGGCGTTCGGCGAATTGTTGATGGCCATCAAAAGGCGTCCTCGGGCAAAGCGGTACAGGTCGGGTCGCGGGTTTCGACCACCTGGAGCCAGGCACCGATTTTGGGCAGCTCGTAGTGGAAGAAATAGTCCGTGGCGCCAATCTTGCCAGCTGTTACCGCCCTCGCCTTTTCACCGTCGATGTCCAGGGCCCTTTGCGCCACGTCCAGCCAGATCCAGGCCAGCACCGTGTGGCCGAAGGCCTGCATGTAGGGCACCGCATTGGCCAGTGCATCCGCCGGGTCGCCGGTGGACCAGGCGGCCTCAGTCGCGCTGCCGATGCGCTGCAGCGCGGCGCCCAGCGCCTTGGCGTGGGCCGCCAGCGACGGCACCTTGGCCGCGCGGCCGATGGTGCCGGTCATGCGCGCGGCCAGCAGTTGCAGGCCGCGGCCCTTTTCCATCAGCACCTTGCGGCCCAGCAGGTCGGCCGCCTGGATGCCGTGCGTGCCCTCGTGGATCATGTTCAGGCGGTTGTCGCGCCAGTACTGCTCCACGGGAAAATCGCGCGTGTAGCCGTAGCCGCCGTGCACCTGGATGGCCAGCGAATTGGCTTCCAGGCACCACTCGCTGGGCCAGCTCTTGGCAATGGGCGTGAGCACCTCCAGCAGCAGGCGGGCGTCGTCGGCGGCTTGCGCGTCGCCGGTCTTCTGCTCGTCGACCAGGCGTGCGCAGTACAGCTCCAGCGCCAGCGCGCCTTCGCAGTACGACTTCTGCGCCAGCAGCATGCGGCGCACGTCGGCGTGCTCGATGATGCGCACCTGCGGCGCGGCAGAGTCCTTGGCCACCGCGGCCCCGGCGACGTCCGGCTTCTTCACCAGTCGCCCCTGCGGACGGCTCTTCGCGTATTCGAGCGAGGCGTGGTACCCGGCCATGCCCAGCATGGTGGCGGCCGTGCCGACACCGATGCGCGCCTCGTTCATCATGTGGAACATGCAGTGCAGGCCCTTGCCGGGCTCGCCGACCAGGTAACCCACCGCACCGGCCTTGCCGTCGACCGGGTACTTGCCCTCGCCGAAGTTCAGCAGCGTGTTGGTGGTGCCGCGCCAGCCCAGCTTGTGGTTCAGGCCCGCCAGCGCCACGTCGTTGCGCTCGCCGGTCAGCGCGCCCAGTGTGTCGACCATGCGCTTGGGCACGATGAACAGCGAAATGCCGCGCGTGCCCGGCACCAGCTTGCCGTTCTCGTCGGGAATCTTGGCCAGCACGATGTGCACGATGTTCTCGGTCAGCTCGTGGTCGCCCGACGAGATCCACATCTTGTTGCCCGTGAGGCGGTAGCGCGGGCCCAGCGGGTCGCCCTGGAAGTCGGCGCCGTCGGGGACGGCGCGCGTGGCCACGTCGCTCAGCGACGAGCCGGCCTGCGGCTCCGACAGGCACATGGTGCCGGCCCAGCGGCCCGAGAACTCGTTCTTGGCGAACACTTCTTTCTGCATCTCGGTGCCGTGCACCATCAGCAGGTTGGCGTTGCCGCTGGTGAGCATGTTGGAGCCGATGCTCACCGAGGCCATCGCGAAGAAGCTGTTGGCCGCGGCCGACAGCGTGTAGGGCAGCTGCATGCCGCCAATGTCGTAGTCCTGCGCGGCGCTCATCATTCCCGACTCGACGAAGGCCTTGTGCGCGTCGTGCGTGGCCTTCGGAAGAACGACCTTCTCGCCGTCGAAGTGCGGCTCCTGGGTGTCCACCGTGCGGTTGAACGGCGCGTATTTCTCGCGCGCGATGCGCTCGCAGGTGTCGAGCACCGCGTCGAAGGTTTCGCGCGAGTGATCGGCAAAGCGTTCGCGCTGGTTGAGCGACTCGGCGTCGAGCCAGTCGTAGAGCAGAAAGTCGAGGGTGGAACGCAGGCTCATGGTGTGTCTCTTCGGTCGTCTTGCTTCTTCGGGGAATCGGGCAACTTCGCGATGGTGCCCTGCGCCAGCGCGCAGAGCTTCTCCACGCCGTCGGCCAGCACAAAGACCTCGCAGGTGCAGACCGCCTGCGAACTGCCGGTGTGCACAGCCCTGGCACGCGCGACCAGCCGCTCGCCGAGGGCGGGCCGCACGTAGTTGATCTTGAATTCGGAGGTCACCACCGGCACGCGCAGCGCCGTGCCGCCGGCAAAGGTCAGCGCGTTGTCGGCCATGTAGCTCACGATGCCGCCGTGGGCGAAGCCGTTCTGCTGCTTGAGCTGCGCGCCGAGCGGCAGCTGGATCTCGGCATGGCCGGGCGCGAGCGCGTGCAGCTGCGCGCCGATCAGCACGCTGAATGGCTGCGATGCGAGCACGCGGCGCCCGTAGGCCAGAACGGCTTCGGGCGAGACCTGCTGGTCGTGGCCCAAGCCGGACATGCTTACAGGACCTCGAACACGCCCGCGGCGCCCATGCCGCCGCCGATGCACATCGTGACCACGACCTTCTTCGCGCCGCGGCGCTTGCCCTCGATGAGTGCATGGCCCGTGAGGCGCTGGCCGCTCACGCCGTAGGGGTGGCCCACCGCGATGGCGCCGCCGTCCACGTTCAGCCGGTCGGCCGGAATGCCCAGCTTGTCGCGGCAGTAGATGACCTGCACGGCGAAGGCTTCGTTCAGCTCCCACAGGTCGATGTCGTTGACCGTGAGGCCCAGGCGCTTGAGCACCTTCGGAATGGCGAAGACCGGGCCGATGCCCATTTCGTCGGGCTCGCAGCCGGCCACGGCGAAGCCGAGGAAGCGGCCCAGGGGCTTCAGGCCCTTCTGCTCGGCGTACTTCTCGTCAACCACCACGCAGGCGCCGCCGCCGTCGGAGAACTGGCTGGCGTTGCCGGCCGAGATCAGGCCGCCGGGCATGGCCGGGCGGATGCCGCTGATGCCTTCCTTGGTGGTGCCCGCGCGAATGCCTTCGTCGTTCTCGACGGTGACTTCCTTGGTGCGCAGGCCCAGCACGGGGTCGGCCACGCCGGCCAGCACGGTGATGGGGGCGATTTCTTCCTTGAAGCGGCCGGCTTCCAGCGCGGCCGTGGCCTTCTGCTGGCTGGCGGCGCCGTACTCGTCCATGGCGTCGCGGCCGATGTTGTAGCGCTTGGCGACCTGCTCGGCCGTCTGCAGCATGTTCCAGTAGATCTCGGGCTTGTGCTTCACGAGCCAGGGGTCGGCCAGCATGTGCTTGTTGGCTTCGTTCTGCACGCACGAGATGCTCTCGACGCCGCCGGCCACGTACACCTCGCCTTCGCCCGCAATGATGCGTTGCGCGGCGGTGGCGATGGTCTGCAGGCCCGAGGAGCAGAAGCGGTTGATGGTCATGCCCGAGGTGGTGATGGGCAGGCCGGCGCGCAGCGCGATCTGGCGCGCGATGTTGGAGCCGGTCGCGCCTTCGGGCGTGGCGCAGCCCATGATCACGTCGTCCACCGAGGCGGGGTCGATGCCGGCGCGCTGCACCGCATGCTGTACCGCATGGCCGCCGAGCGTGGCGCCGTGCGTCATGTTGAAGGCACCCTTCCAGCTCTTCGCGAGCGGCGTGCGGGCGGTGGAAACGATGACGGCGCTGGTCATGGTGAGGTCCTTTGAAGATGGAAGGGAAAAGAGCTTGTCGTCATGGCGCCGGAGCAGCGAGGGTGTTGCTCAGGAGCTGGTGATAGAAGCCGATCATCTCGCCGTAGTTGGAGATGGCCAGGCGTTCGTTGTTGCCGTGAAAGCGCGCCAGGTCTTCGGCCTTCACGCGGAATGGCGAGAAGCGGAAGACGGCGTCGCTCACGAGGCTGAAGTGGCGCGAGTCGGTCGCGGCGGTCATGAGGCCCGGGGCCACCACCGCGTCGGGAAAGCTCTGGCGCACCGCCTGCCGGATGGCGCGGTAGCCGGTGCTGTCGGTCGACGACACGGGCGACGGCTCGGCGTTGCCGGGGTACTGCTTGATCTTGATGTCGTCGTTGGCCAGTGTCTTGCGCAGGTGCGCCTCGACGCTGGCCAGCGAGTCGCCCGGCAGGATGCGGAAATTGACGGCGGCCTCGGCGCGGCCGGGCAGCACGTTGTCCTTGTTGCCGGCGCGCACGATGGTCAGCGCGGTGGTCGTGCGCAGCATCGCGTTGCTGCTCGGGCTTTTCTCGAGCTGGCCACGCACCAGCGGCTCTGTGAGCCACAGGTTGGACAGCATCACGCGGTTGACGCCGCTCATCTCGGGCGCCAGCGCGCCGAACATCTGGCCGGCCACGCCCTGGATGTTGCCGGGCATCGGGTTGGCTTCGAGCCGTGCGAGCGCCGCGCTCATGCTGCCGATGGCGCTGTGCTGCGGCGGCATCGACGAATGGCCGGGGGCCGTATCGAGCGACAGGAAGAAGGTGCCGTAGCCCTTCTCCGCCAGGCCGATGAGCGCCGCGGGCTTGCTTAGGCCCGGCAGCACGCCGTCGAGCACCAGCAGGCCTTCGTCGAGCACCCAGTCCAGGCGCACGTTGCGCGACTTGAGCAACTCGGCAATGGGCAGCGCGCCGCGCAGGCCGCTCACCTCTTCATCGTCACCCATCACGAGGTAGACGGTTTGCTTCGGCTTGAAGCCGGCGCCGATGAGCAGCTCGATGGCTTCCATCTGCGCGAAAAGATTGCTCTTGTTGTCGAGCGTGCCGCGGCCCCAGATGAAGCCGTCCTTGATCTCGCCTGCGAAGGGGTCGACCGTCCAGGCCTTCTCGGTGCCCGGAGCGATGGGCACCATGTCCTGGTGCGCCATCAGCGCGATGGGCTTGGCTTGCGGATCGGTGCCGGTCCATGTGTAGAGCAACGCCTTGCTGCCCACGACTTCCTTCTTCAGGGTGGCGTGGACCTTGGGGAATTGCTGCTCGAGGTAGGCGTGCAGCTTGTCGAACTCGGCCAGGTTGGCGGCCGAGTCGTCAAGGCTGGAAACGGTGCGGAACGTGATCGCGGTAGACAGCCGCTTGGCGGCCGCCTGCAGGTCGACGTCCAGCTTGGGAGCCGGCGCCACCGCCAGCTGCTGCGACGGCGTGGTCCAGGTCTTGACCGCCACGGCGGCCACCAGCAACACGATGGCCAGCAGCAGCCCGAGGAAGATGCGTTTCAACATTGGCGGTTTGACCCAGCGCGGTTCAGTCTCAGCTGAAGGACTTGCCTTCGGCCACCAGCTTCTGGATCAGCGGCGCGGGCTGCCAGAACTCGGCGTCGTCGAGCGGGTTCTTCGCAAAGCGCTTCATCGTCTCGGCCACGTTGTACAGGCCGACTTGCGATGCGTAGTGCATCGGGCCGCCGCGCCAGATCGGGAAGCCGTAGCCCGTGAGGTACACCATGTCGATGTCTCCGGACTTCGAGGCGATGCCGTCTTCGAGGATGTGCGCGCCTTCGTTGACCAGCGCGTACACCAGGCGTTGCACGATTTCTTCGTCGGAAATCTTGCGCGGCGTGATGCCCAGTTCCTTGCGGTGGTCCTCGATCATCTTGTTGACGAGCTCCGACGGAATCGCGTCGCGCTTGCCGGCCTGGTAGTCGTACCACCCTGCCCCGGTCTTCTGGCCGAAGCGGCCCAGTTCGCAGAGCTTGTCGGCCGTGCGGCTGTACTTCATGTCGGCGCGCTCGGTGGCACGGCGCTTGCGAATGGCCCAGCCGATGTCGTTGCCGGCCAGGTCGCCCATGCGGAACGGGCCCATGGCAAAGCCGAACTTCTCGATGGCCTTGTCGACCTGCTGCGGCAGCGCGCCTTCGTCCAGCAGGAAGCCCGCCTGGCGCGAGTACTGCTCGATCATGCGGTTGCCGATGAAGCCGTCGCACACGCCGGAGACCACCGCGGTCTTCTTGATCTTCTTGCCAATGGCCATGACCGTGGCCAGCACATCCTTGCCCGTGGCCTTGCCGCGCACCACTTCGAGCAGCTTCATCACGTTGGCGGGGCTGAAGAAGTGCATGCCGACCACGTCCTGCGGACGGTCGGTGAAGGCGGCGATCTTGTCGACGTCGAGCGTGGATGTGTTCGACGCCAGGATCGCGCCCTTCTTGGCGACGCGGTCGAGTTCCTTGAACACCTTTTCCTTGACGCCCAGCTCTTCGAACACGGCCTCGATGATCAGGTCGGCGTCCTTCAGGTCGTCGTAGCTCAGCGTGGTGCTCAGGAGCGCCATGCGCTGCTCGTACTTGTCCTGCTTGAGCTTGCCCTTCTTGACCTGGGCTTCGTAGTTCTTCTTGATGGTGGCGACGCCACGGTCGAGCGCCTCCTGCTTCATCTCGAGGATCTTGACGGGGATGCCCGCGTTCAGGAAATTCATCGAGATGCCGCCGCCCATGGTGCCGGCGCCGATGACGCCCACGGCCTTGATGTCGCGCTTGGGCGTGTCTTCGGCCACGTCGGGAATCTTGCTCGCGGCGCGCTCGGCCATGAACAGGTGGCGCAGTGCCAGCGATTCGGGCGTGAACATCAGCGAGGTGAAGATGCGGCGCTCTTCGGCCATGCCGGCGTCGAACTTCAGCTTGGTGGCGGCCTGCACCGCGTCCACGCATTGCAGCGGCGCGGGGTAGTTCTTCGACATGCCGCCGACCATGTTCTTGGCGAACTGGAAGTAGGCGTCGCCTTGCGGGTGCTTGCACGGCAGGTTGCGCACCAGCGGATGCGCTTCACCGGTCTTGCCGGCCACGCTCTTGGCGAAGGCCACGGCCTCTTCGAACACCGATTCGGTCGATGCAGCCAGCCGGTCGAACAGCTTCTGGCCGGGCAGGCTCGCGAGCAGCTCGCTCTTCACGGGCTCGCCGCTGACGATCATGTTCAACGCGGTCTCTACACCGATCACGCGCGGCAGGCGCTGCGTGCCGCCGGCGCCGGGAATGAGGCCCAGCTTGACTTCGGGCAGCGCGACGCTGGTGCCGGGAGCGGCCACGCGGTAGTGGCAACCCAGGGCCAGCTCGAGGCCGCCGCCCATGCACACCGAGTGGATGGCCGCGACGATGGGTTTGGAAGACGCTTCGAGCGCGAGGATCACGCTCAGCAGGTTGGGCTCTTGCAGCGCCTTGGGCGTGCCGAATTCCTTGATGTCCGCACCGCCCGAGAACGCCTTGCCGGCGCCGGTGATGACGATGGCCTTGACGGCGTCGTCGGCATTGGCCTTGGCGAGGCCGTCGGTGATGCCGATGCGCGTCGAGAAGCCGAGACCGTTGACCGGCGGGTTGGTCATGGTGATCACGGCGACATCGCCGAGCACTTTGTATTCAGCCGTCATGCTGCGTTCCTTGGTGTGTGAAGAAAAAGAAGAAAAAGCACGAGTGTTCTTTTTCGGGGGATTCTAGGCTTTTGTCGCGACGCAACAATGGCACGCAGTCGCTGGAGAGACAAGGCCCACCCCGAGKMGCTTATACACATCACCGATCACACGAGACTAAGGCGAAGATCGTAGGCCGAGTTCTGCTGCAGAAAAAAAA
>NNBU01000453.1_pt1 | contig 16334 bp, 13 predicted proteins | sample 1173781 | NCBI WGS metagenome assembly NNBU01 (sample SAMN07173937, study PRJNA388173) | plant metagenome | biome: Plant school; feature: Soil; material: Symbiotic tissue of Blasia pusilla L.; isolation source: symbiotic tissue sample KVJ2 | host: Blasia pusilla | place: Norway: Troms, Kvaloya...
GTATTTCGCGCTGCCGTGCATGCTGCTGCGCTTCGGCGCGGGCACGCCCATCGGGCAGTTGCTGGACGGCAGCGTCGCACTGGTCTGGGGCGTTTGCGCGCTGGCCGTGGTGGCGGGCGTGGTGATGTTCACCCGCAATGCACGCATCGGCTGGAACGACGCGGCCTTCGGCGCGCTGGTGGCGGCGTTTCCCAACACCGGCTTCATGGGCGTGCCGCTGCTGGTGGCCCTGCTGGGGGCGCAGGCGGCGGGGCCGATGATCATCACGATCGCGTTCGACCTGGTGGTGACCTCGTCGCTGTGCATTGCGCTCTCGAGGCTGGACGGCGCCGTGGGCGTGGCGGTGGCCGGGCGCCAGGGTGCCTCGCTGGCGGCGCGCAAGGCGCTGCGCGGCATCCTGGTCAACCCGATGCCTTGGTCGATCCTGCTGGGCGTGCTGCTGTCGGCCGCGCGCTGGCAGCTGCCGGGCCCCCTCGAGCGCACCGTCGCCATGCTGGCCGATGCGGCGTCGCCGGTGGCGCTGTTCACCATCGGCGCGGTGCTGGCGCGTTCGGCGCTGCTGGCACGCGAGCACGACGCCAGCGCGGCGGTGGCCGAGGCGATGGGCACGCCGAAGGCCGCACACAACGCGGCGAAAGCGCCGTGGAGCGACGTGCTGCCGGTGGTGGCGGTGAAACTCCTGTTGCACCCGCTGCTGGTGTGGGGCCTGGGCTTGGGCGCCATGGCGCTGGGACTGCCGCTGTCGCATGCGGCGCTGGTGGTGATCGTGCTGGTCGCGGCGCTGCCGAGCGCGAGCAACGTGGCCATGCTGGCCGAGCGCTTCGGGGCCGACAACGGCCGCATCGCCCGCATCATCCTGTGGACGACGGTGGTGGCGTTCTTCAGCTTTCCGCTGATGGTCGGCGCGCTGAACTGAGCGGCCGGGGTGGCGCTACGGCGTCAGCACGCCCAGCTTGTACGGGTCGGCGTCGGAGAGCCGTTCGCACTTGGAGAAGTCGCGGCCCTGCGTGCCGTCGCAGTAGTAGGTGTTGTAGACGCGGCCGAAGAGGGTGGGGCTCGCGGTGAAGAGCACGCCGTGGTCGGGTTGCCAGTTGTCCTTGGGCGGCGGCGCGCCGGCTTCCGCAGGTGTGGCGCTGGCCGTGGTGGAAGCAGCGGTGGCTGCTGCTGCCGGGGCGGGCGGCGTGAAGTCGGCCAGCGTCTTGTGGGCCTCGTCGCCGCGCCAGCGCGTTGCCAGCTCGGAGGCCGTGGGCCGCACCGCCACCGGCAGCATGATGCCGTTGACCTGCGGGCCGTAGCCGAAGCGGTGCGTCTTGCCCGCCAGGAAGGCGTAGGCGCAGGCTGCCATGCACTGGCCCCGCACCTCGGTCTGCACGCCGCTCGCGCGGATGGCTTCGGCATAGGCGCCGGCCGCGTCCGCAGTGCCGCCGAACGAATCCTCGAAGACCACGGTGCGCACCGTGCCGCTGGCCAGCTGTTCGGTGAATTCCTTGACGGCGGTGCCGTCGAGCGTGCCCGCGACCACCAGCCGGCTGCCCTGCAGCGCCAGCTCGGCCGCGCTGGCCGAGGGCGATGCGGCCAAGGCCAGGCATGCGAGGCAAGACGCGAGTGAAAGAACCCAACCTGGTGCGGACGGCGGTTTCATGGCGACCTTTGCGGACCCTGAGGGCCTTTGCCTTTTCGATGGGCGAATTTGCTTGGAAGACGAAACCCGCGACAGGTTCGCGTCTGTTACAGCTTGAACAGCGCCGGGGGATGCAGTCAACTGTTTTTTCACAAATTTTCGGGTAAGCCAAGACCGGCCTTAAGGCATAGGCGGCGCTATCACTTCAGTTGAATGCTTCCGTTTGCAGTGGCGCTGCTACAGTGCTTGTACGTCAAAGGTGTGAATAGGGGCGCGCAATGGCAATTCTGGTTCGCATCCTGTTGTGGTTCGCGTGGCTCGGCGGCGTCGGCTGGTTCTGGCACGCCAGCAAGTTCGGCACGGCCACCGCCATCGCGCTGGCCGCGCTGAGCCTCGTGGTGTTCGCCTGGCCGAGCAGCATGGTGAGGCGCCGGCACAACGAGCTTCGCTACGTCGACATGGGCAAGGAACCGACCGGCTACCACTGACAAGCGCAGTGTCAGGAAGGCGCTTGATTCAGCCGCTCGAACTCGTGGCGCTTCATGGTCATGTAGTCGTTGCGGTCCACCTCGTGCAGCTGCCGCGCGTACTGCTCGGTGGCGTCGAACCATGCGCCCAGGCGTTGTTCGAGCTGGCCCGCCGCCGGCGCATCCAGGTAGCTGTCGATGGCCAGGTAGTAGCGCATGGTGTTGCGCTCCACCACGCCGCGCACGCCGCCGATGTACTCGCCCTGTCCCTTCGAGGTGAACCCGACCTTGTCGCTGCCCAGTGTCGAGAGGTACCCCTTCATCGCCAGCCGCGCGGCCGTGCCGTAGGCGTAGGCGTAGCTCATGTGGATGGCGGTCTTGCCGTTGTCGGCCGGCGTGGCCTCCAGCACGATGGCGTAGTCGCGCGTGGACAGCGGCCCGGTGGCTGCGCTCAGACGCACGTTCAGGTAGTTGGCGTCGGCCTTGCCCACCTTGTAGGCGAAGTCGATGTTCTGTGCGTCCGACAGCGGCTGGTCGAACTTGCGCCCGACGGCCACGGCCAGGGCTGCACCGCCGCTCTTCACCGCGCAGTGCTTGGTATTGAGGTGCAGCATCAGCACCTGGCACCACGCGGCCGGCTCGCGCAGCGCGCCGCTCACCTGGTTGAAGGGGTGGTCGACGAGCGCATAGACGTCGCCGCTCAGCCGGTCGGAGCTTTCGTTCGACTCGATGGTCAGCGGGCGCTTGAAGGCGTTGCTTGTCAGCTGCGGCTTCAGCGCATCGAGCTTCGCGCGCAATGCCTCGCCTCCGTTGGCAGGGGCCGCAGCGGCGGAAGGGGCAGGCTGCTGCGCCGCGGCCGGCAAGGCACACAGCGCCGCGCAGGCAGCCAGGAGCCACGGTGCGAACGCGCGACGCGCCAAGGGGGTGGGGGCGGTTGTCATGCGAGTCACTTTCGCCACGCGCCGGCTTTCGGCTTGCAGGACAAGCGGCTCAGATGCTGTGCGGATCGACGTCGACCAGCCAGCGGATCACGCCCTTGCCCTCGGGCGTGCGCCGCAGTTCGTGCAGCAGCGGCTGCCACAGCGCCAGCAGGCGCTGCAGCGCGGCGCGCGAGGGGCTTTCGATGAGCATCTGCGCGCGCTCCACGTTCGCCACGCGCTGGATCGCCAGCGGCACCGCCGGGTAGCGCGTGACCAGGTCGGCGCCCGGCAGCGCCTCGGCCTTGTCGGCGGCCAGGTTCAGGAAGCCCTGCGCGACCGCCTGCTCGCGCGCGTCGGCGCGCAGCAGCGCCTGGTAGGCGAAGGGCGGCATGGCGGCGGCGCGGCGTTCGTCGAGCTGCTGCTGCGCGAAGGCGGCGTAGTCGTGCTGGCGCAGCGCCGTGAACAGCGGGTGCTGCGCGTGGTGGGTCTGGATCCACATCTCGGCCTTGGCGCCCTGCGCCGCGAGGTAGGCCGCGTCTCGGCCCGCGCGGCCGGCCGACTGCATCAGCAGGCTGAACAGGCGCTCGGGCGCGCGGAAGTCGCTGGAGAACAGCGCGCCGTCGGGGTTCACTGCGGCCACCAGCGTGATGCGGCGGAAGTCGTGGCCCTTGGCGATCATCTGCGTGCCGACCAGCACGTCGACCTCGCCCGCGTGCACTGCGGCGAGCTGCGACTCGAGCGCGCCCTGCTTCTTGGTGCTGTCGGCGTCGATGCGCGCGATGCGCACCGCGCTGCCGTCCGGGTGCTTCACCGTGGCGAACAGCTCGGCCAGATGCTCCTCCAGCCGCTCCGTGCCGCGGCCCACCGGCGCGATGTCGGGGTTGCCGCAGGCCGGGCAGGCGCGCGGCACGCGTTCCGTGAAGCCGCAATGGTGGCAGCGCAGCGTGCGGTCGATCTTGTGGAACACGCGGTAGGCGCTGCAGTGCGGGCATTCGCTCTTCCAGCCGCAGTCGCCGCAGGCCAGCACCGGGGCGTAGCCGCGCCGGTTCAGGAAGATCATGCTCTGCTCGCCGCGTGCGATGCGCTGGCCGATGGCGTCGAGCAGGGCGCCTGAAATGACCGTTTTCGGCGGCTGCAGGTTCATGTCGACCAGGCGCACCGTGGGCAGTTCGCCCGCGCCGATGCGCGAAGGCATGGCCAGGCGCACATAGCGCCCGCCGGGGTCGTCGCCCTCGGGCGGGCGGCTCTGGTGCCAGCTTTCGAGCGAAGGCGTGGCCGAGCCCAGGATCACCTTGGCCTTCTCGCGCTGGCCGCGCCATACGGCGAGGTCGCGCGCCGAGTAGCGCGCGCCTTCCTGCTGCTTGTAGCTGGGGTCGTGCTCCTCGTCGACCACGATGAGCTTCAGCCCCGGAATCGACGCGAACACCGCCATGCGCGTGCCCAGCACGATGCGCGCCGCGCCGCCGTGTGCCGCCAGCCAGCTCGCCAGGCGCTGCGGGTTCGTCATGCCGCTGTGCAGCGACACGACGGCCTCATCGCCGAAGCGGGCCTTGAAGCGGGCTTCGAGCTGCGGCGTGAGGTTGATCTCGGGCACCATCACCAGCGCCTGCGCGGTGGGGTCGCGCGCCAGCAGGTCGGCCACGCAGCGCAGGTAGACCTCGGTCTTGCCGCTGCCGGTGCTGCCGACCAGCAGGAAGGTGCCGGTTTCGGCATCGATTCGGGCCAATGCGGCCGTCTGCTCTGCACTCAGTGCTATCAAATTCGAAGATTCGGCGGTCTCGGCCACCGGCCCGGCCGTCGTCTTGCGCTTGAGGCGGCGCGCCAGCTGTGTGGTGCTCAGGTCGCGCAGCTGCGGCGGCAGGGCCGCCAGGGCGATCTCGCCGATCGAGCGCTGGTAGTAGCGCGCGGCAAAGGCCACGAGGTCTCGCCAGGCCTCGCCCAGCGGCTCGAGCGCGTCCAGCGCGGCGCCCACGGGCTTCAGCGCCATGTCCGGCGCGGCACCTTCCAGCGCGGTGGGCGGGTTCCACACCACGCCCAGCACCTCGCGCTTGCCCAGCGGCACCCGCACCAGCGTGCCGGGCGGCAGGGGCTCGGCGCCGGCGTAGCTCAGCAGGTCGCCCAGGGCGGCATGCGCGGGGGTCTGCACCGCGACGTCGAGCCGCCAGGGCAGGCCCGAGGGGCTACCGTTCGTCGGATGGACAGTCCCGTCATGAGGGAGGGCGGCGTCGGCGATGGGAGTACTTCTTGGCAAGGTTTGTTAAAGCGACTTTGAGCACATTCGCTTAAGTCGTTGATTTCTCACAGCTTTGGAATCCATCCAGAGTTTCTGTGGATAACTTTGTTGACAACCGGGCGCCACACGCCGCCAAGCCTTGTAAATCAAGGCTCCGGCCAGATTGCCCGGAAAAAAAGCAAAGTTCAAATCCTATATAAATCAACAACTTGGCGGTGCTATTGCTTTGGGAGCAAAGGGGCGAATCCCTCGGATAATCTTGCGCAGTGCAGCACGGGTTTTGTGCATAAGTCAGTACCCATATACCGTTTTTGCGCTTGACAAACGGCTGCGGACCGCCTTTTGGGGGGCGGTCGACGCTGCGCGCCGCCCGCCCGCCGGTTCACAGTTTCAACCGCGCAGGGCGCGCGATTGGCTGTGCACCGCCTGCACCAGCTCCGCCACGTGGTCCGGCGGCGTGAACTGGCTGATGCCGTGGCCCAGGTTGAAGATGTGGGTCGGGCCCTTGGCGCTGCGGTCGGCGTGCGGCTTGCCGAAGGCGTTCAGCACCTTCGCCACTTCGGCCTCGATCTGCGCGGGCGGTGCGAACAGCACATTGGGATCGATGTTGCCTTGCAGCGCCTTGGCCTTGTCGTCGGCGCCCTCGGCGACCTGCCGGCGCGCGCTGGCCAGGTTCACCGTCCAGTCGACGCCGAGCACCTGGCAGTCGAGCTCGCGCATGGCGTCCAGCCACAGGCCGCCGCCCTTGGTGAACACGATGCGCGGCACCGGCTCGCCGTCGGCGCCGGTGCGCTTCAGGCCGGCCAGCACGCGGGCCGTGTAGGCCAGGCTGAACGCCTGGAACGCGCCGTCGGCCAGCACGCCGCCCCAGCTGTCGAAGACCATCACGGCCTGCGCGCCGGCGTCGATCTGGGCGTTGAGGTAGGCGGCCACCGAATCGGCATTCACCGCGAGGATGCGGTGCATCAGGTCGGGGCGGCTGTACAGCATGCTTTTCACGAGGCGGTAGTCGCTGGAACCCGCGCCTTCCACCATGTAGCAGGCCAGCGTCCACGGGCTGCCCGAGAAGCCGATGAGCGGCACGCGGCCGTCGAGCGCCTTGCGGATCGAGGCCACGGCACTGAACACGTAGCGCAGCTTGTCCATGTCGGGCACTTCGAGCGCGGCCACCGCGGCTTCGTCGCGCACCGGGCGCGCAAAGCGCGGGCCTTCGCCGGCCTCGAACGACAGGCCCAGGCCCATGGCGTCGGGCACGGTGAGGATGTCGGAAAACAGAATCGCCGCGTCGAGCGGGTAGCGCGCCAGCGGCTGCAGCGTGACCTCGGTGGCGTAGTCGGTGTTGGTGGCCAGCCCCATGAAGCTGCCCGCCTTCGCGCGCGTGGCCACGTATTCGGGAAGGTAGCGGCCGGCCTGGCGCATCAGCCAGACGGGCGTGTGGTCGGTGGCCTGGCGCCAGCAGGCCCGCAGGAAGGTGTCGTTTTTCAGGGGGGCGAAGGGCATCCGGCGATTGTCGCAGGGGTGTGTCCTGGGCCCTCAAACCACCGGCACGCGCCGCGAATCCGCCGCGCTCACGTTGCGCCGGTAGAGCACCAGCGTCGCAATCAGCCCGCAGATGGCCGCCGCCGTCATCCACAGGCCCGGCGCGCCCTTGTCGCCGGTCATCTCGATCAGCCCCGTCGCAATGGCCGGGGTGAACCCGCCGAACAGTGCGGTGGCCAGGCTGTACGCCAGCGAGAAGCCTGCCGTGCGCACGTTCACCGGCATCACCTCGGTCAGCGCCACCACCATCGCGCCGTTGTAGCTCGCATAGAGGAACGACAACCACAGCTCCACTTCGAGCATGCGCGCGAAGCTCGGCGCGCCCACCAGCCACTTGAGCGACGGGTACGCGGTGAGGATGGTCAGCACCGTGAACAGAATCAGCAGCGGCTTGCGCCCCACGCGGTCCGAGAGCGCACCCATGATCGGCAGCCAGATGAAGTTGGAGACGGCCACGCACAGCGTGACGATCAGCGCGTCGGTCGTGCTCAGGTGCAGCACGGCCTTGCCGAAGGTGGGCGTGTAGACGGTGATCAGGTAGAACGACACCGTCGTCATCGACACCAGCATCATCCCGGCCACCACCAGGCCCCAGTTGGCAATCATCGACTGGAAGATCTCGCGCGCGTCCGGGCGGTGCTTGCGCGCCATGAACTCCTCGGTCTCCTGCAGGGAGCGGCGGATGATGAACAGCACCGGCACGATCAGGCAGCCCACGAAGAAGGGCACGCGCCAGTAGAAGTCGCCGATCTCCTGCGAGGTGAAGGTCACGTTGAGCCAGTAGCCCAGCGCGGCCGCCACCACGATGGCCACCTGCTGGCTGGCCGATTGCCAGCTCACGTAGAAGCCCTTGTGGCCCGGCGTGGCCATCTCCGACAGGTAAACCGACACCCCGCCCAGCTCCACGCCGGCGGAGAAGCCCTGCAGCAGCCGGCCGATCAGCACCAGCAGCGGCGCGGCCAGGCCGATGGTCGCGTAGGCCGGCACGCAGGCAATCAGCAGCGTGCCCACGGCCATCAGCGCGAGCGTGACGATCAGCCCCTTGCGGCGGCCGACGCGGTCGACGTACGCGCCCAGGAAGATCGCGCCCAGCGGGCGCATCAGGAAGCCTGCGCCGAAGGTCATGAACGTGAGCATCAGCGAGGCGAACTCGTTGCCCGCGGGGAAGAAGGCCTTCGAGATCTGCGTGGCGTAGAAGCCGAACAGGAAGAAGTCGAACATCTCCATGAAGTTGCCGCCGGTCACGCGCAGGACGGTGGCGACTTTCGAGGAGGACGATGAGGAGGAAGCGCCGACGGTGGCGCGGGCGGGCGCGCCTTGCGGCGCTGTGGATGGCGCGGTCTTCATGTTGTTGTCCCCTGTGGCGTAAGTGGTCGCCGAGGGTAGGCCGGGCTTCCCGACCGCTACCTGACTGCGCCGGTCAGGTAGCTGTCACGCCCCGGCGCCGTCGCGCGGGGCAGGGGATTGGGCGCTCAGGTCTTGTACTTGATCGAGCAGCCGTAGGGCCGCGTGCTGGCTGTGGAGATCGGCTTGCCGCCGAAGGCCTCGCCCAGCGCCCGGTTCACGTAGTTGGTGGCGGTCTTGATGTCTTCCGCCCGTGCCGACGCGATGCTGTCGATGCCGCCCGCGTACACCAGCGTGCCCTTGGGGTCGATGATGAAGATGTGCGGCGTGGTGCGCGCGCCGTAGACCTGGCCGATCACGCCGTCCTCGTCCATCAGCACGGCGGTGGGCGCGGCCTTTTGCGACTTCATCCATGCGTCGAGCGCGTCGGCCTTCAGGTAGTCGCTCGCGGCGCGCTCGGTGGAGTTGATGGCCAGCCACACCACGCCCTTGTCGGTGGCGGCTTTTTGCGTGGCGGGCATGTTGCCGCTGCCGTAGTGCTTGCGCACGAAGGGGCAGCCGGGGTTGGTCCATTCGAGCACCACGAACTTGCCCGCGAAATCGGACAGCTTGTGCTTGGCGCCGGTGGTGTCCACGGCCACGAAATCGGGTGCCTGCTGGCCCACGGCGGGGGCGGCGGCGGCGTTGGTGCCCATCAGGAAAGTGGCGCCGAGCGCCACGGCGGCGGCGACGACGGCACGGCGGGAGGCCCGGCTCAGGGCGGCGCGGGCATGGCGCGCGGCGCGCAGGGAACGCGAGTCGACGGTTGGCGAAAGAGACATGGCCAGCTTGAACTCCAAAAGAAAAATTCCAAACAACAACTGCAGCTTAGAACGGTTTCTTCAAGTGCCTGTGACAACCCATGTCACAGCGGTGGTCAAAGCGCGGCGAGTGCGGCGCGAACCTCGTCCTTGCCCAGTATTTCCGTCAGCACCACCGGCGGCTTGCCCGGCGCCTGCAGCACGTACACCGGCACGCCGCTGCGGCCCAGCGCGGTGAGCGCGGCGGTGATGGCGGGGTCGCGGCGGGTCCAGTCGGCGCGCAGCATGGCGACCTTCTTGGCGTCGAAGTCGGCCAGCACCTGCGCGTCGGCCAGGGTGGCCTTCTTGTTGTACTGGCAGGTCACGCACCAGGCGGCGGTGAAGTCGATGAACACCGGCTGGCCGGCGCCCGAGAGTTCGGCCACGCGCTCGGCCGACCACGGTTGCCAGCGCTGGCCGGCGGCACCCTGGGGGCCGGCCGATGCGAGCGTGGCGGGCTCCACGACTTGCAACACATTGCGCCCGATGGCGGCGCTGAGCAGGGCGGTGAAGGCGATCAGCACGCCCGCAATCACCATGCGCGTGCGCCCGCGCAGCGTGAGCGCCCAGACGATGGCGGCCATGCACACCAGCAGCGCCAGCAGCGTGCCCGCGCCGTCGATGCCGCTTTGCTGGCCGAGCACCCACACCAGCCACGCCACGGTGGCGAACATCGGGAATGCGAGCAGGCGGCGCAGCGTGTGCATCCACGGGCCCGGCTTGGGCAGCAGCCGCGCGATGGCGGGCACGAAGCCGGCCACCAGGTAGGGCAGCGCCAGCCCGAAGCCCAGTGCCGCGAACAGCAGCAACGCCTGCGCGGCCGGCAGGCCGATGGCGAAGCCCAGCGACACGCCCATGAAGGGCGCGGTGCACGGCGAGGCGATGACCACGGCCAGCACGCCCGAGAGGAAGTCGTTGGCCAGCGGATGCTTGGCCTGCGCGCTGCAGACCGACGACGGTGCGGCGCGGCCGAACTCGAACACGCCCACCAGGTTCAGCCCGATCAGCGTGAACAGCGCCGCCAGCGCCGCCACCACGCCCGGCGACTGCAACTGGAAGCCCCAGCCCAGCCCGGCGCCGGCCGCGCGCAGTGCCAGCATGGCGCCGCCCAGCGCAAGAAAGGACAGCATCACGCCGCCCGTGTACGCGAGTCCGGCCTTGCGGTGCGCGCTGTCGTTGCCCGCCTGCCGCGCGAAGCCCAGCACCTTGATCGCCAGGATCGGGAACACGCAGGGCATCAGGTTGAGCAGCAGGCCGCCGAGCAGCGCGCCGAACAGGGCGGCGATGAAGGTGGTGGCCGACGGCGCGTTCAGCGCGGCCGGTGCCGCGGCGGCCGCATTCACGGCGAGGGCGGCATTGGCTGTGAGGGCGGCCTGCAGCGCAGGCGACACCTCGGCGCGCGGCGCGGCATTGGCGGGCCAGGCGCCCGACACCGGCGGCTCCGCGCGCCAGGCGATCGGCTGGCCGGCCTGCCGGTCGGCCTCGGCCAGCGCCACCACCAGCGGCAGCGCGGTGGGGCTGGCGCTGCGCTGGTCGGCCAGCGGAATCGTGGCGGTCCAGGTGCCGTCCTGCCAGGCCTGGGTCCAGTCCTTGCCGGAGACGGCCGCGGTGCGGATCACCTCGGGGGTCTCGGGAAAGAAGCCCAGCGTCTTGCCCTGCACGGCGGCGGGCAGGCCTTCGAGGCGCACCTTCAGCGTGTGGCCGTCGACTTCCACGGTGCCGGGCCTGGCCAGCGGCTGGGGCTGGGCTGCCGCGGCGGTGTCGAAATCGGCCTTGTGCAGCGCGGTCGAGCCCTGCAGCGGCAACGACAGCGAGAAGGTGCCTTCCTCGGGAATGCATTCCTTGCGGCACACCAGCCAGGAGGCCTTGAGCTGGATGTCCATGGCCGGCGTGGCGCCCAGCGCCACCGGCGGCTTGTACAGCGTGGACACCTCCAGCGGCACCGGCAGCAGCACGGTGTTCTCGTAGCCGTAGTTGGCGAGGCTGCCCACCGCGATCTTCTCGGGCACCGGCCAGGCGATCTCGCCGGTGGACACGCCGGGCGGCAGCGTCCACGTCATTTCCGTAGGCAGGCCCGAATCGCCGGCGTTCTTCCAGTAGGTGTGCCACTCGGGCTGGTGCGTGATCTGCAGGCCGACCCACACCGGGGCGCCGGGCGCCACGCCGTCGGGCGCGTGCGCGATCAGTTCGGCGCGCACGTGGGGGGTGGTGACCACCGCGCCCGGTTTGGACGCCAATTGCGCGGCAGCCGGCATGCTGGCTGCGGCGGTTGCTATCAGAAGCGTAGCGAAATGAATGCGCGAAAAGATCATGCCTGCAGTCGGAGCCATCGATGGGGGCGAAGTTCCGGGCGCTTCAGGCGGCCACGGGGGCCCAGCCCAGCACCACGCGCCGGCTGTTGGCGCTCTTCTTCTCGATCTTGGTGACCACCATCGCCCCGATCTCCGAGGTGTTTGCAACATGCGTGCCGCCGCAGGGCTGGAAGTCGATCTGCGCGCCGCCTTCGGAGCCGCCGATGCGGATGGTGCGCACCGTGCCCAGGCCGCGCGGCGGCTGCACGCTCATGCTCTTGACCAGGCCGGGGTTGGCGTCGAGTTCGGCGTCGGTGATGGCGCCCACGGTCAGCGGATGGGCCGCCTCGACCAGCCGGGCCAGCCCGGCCGTCAGCGCCTCCTTGTCCAGCGGATCGGTCATGTGGAAGTCGATGCGCGCGTAGTCGGGGGTGATGGAGCAGCCGTTCACCGGCACCGGCACCAGGTGGCACAGCAGGTGGGAGGCGGTGTGGAAGCGCATCAGCCGGTGGCGGCGCTCCCAGTCGATGCGGGCGGTCACGGTGTCGCCGGGCTTCAGCGCGGCCAGCAGCGCGGCCTGTTCCGGGGCGGGCACATGGACGAATTCGTCCGTCGGCTGGCCTTCTTCGTTCTTCGCCTTGCGGGTGTCGGCAATGATCAGTTCGCGGCCGTCGGCCAGGGCCAGCACGCCGCTGTCTCCCGCCTGCCCGCCGCCCAGGGGGTAGAACACCGTGCGGTCGAGCACGATGCCGGCTTCGTCGATGCGCAGAACGCGGGCTTCGCAGGTGCGCAGGTAGGCGTCGGCGCGGAACAGGTCGTCGGTCATGCCGCGATGGTAGCGGCGATGCCCGAATGAGGTGCGCCCACGCCAGAAAGCGCCCACGACCGACAGCCCCGCCCTGCGCACGCGGGGGATGATCCGCTCGACCAGCGGCCCGGACCGCCAACACCGCTCAAAGACCGCTCAAAGGATCACGCATGAAAGCACCGCAGCAAGCCCTCACCCGCCACGCGTTTCCCTGGCAGGCGCCCGCCGTGGCCGTGGCCGTCGCGCTGCTCGTCGCCGGCTGCGGCGAGGCCGCCAAGCTGACGCCGGAGGCCACCACCGGCCCCAGCCCGAAGCTGGCCGAGCCCAACAAGACGCTGATTCCCACCGTCAACGTCGCCCCCGCCGTCGGCTGGACCGACACCGCCACGCCCACGCCGGCCGAAGGCCTGAAGGTCACGGCGCTGGCGCGCGGGCTGGACCATCCGCGCTGGGTCTACACCCTGCCCAACGGCGACATCCTCGTGGCCGAGAGCAACAAGCCGCCCAAGCCCGGCGGCAGCGCCACCGACGGCGGCGACGGCGTGGTGGCCAAGGTGCGCAACTGGGTCATGGGCAAGGTCATGGGCCGCGCCGGTGCCGGCGTGCCCAGCGCCAACCGCATCACGCTGCTGCGCGACGCCAACGGCGACGGCGTGGCCGAGGTCAAGCAGGTCTTCATGACCAACCTGATGTCGCCCTACGGCATGGCGCTGGTGGGCAACGAGCTCTTCATCGCCAACGCCGACGCGCTGGTGAAGGTGCCCTACACCGAGGGCCAGACCGCCATCAGCGTGAACCCCACGCTGGTGACCCAGCTGCCCGCGGGCATCAACCACCACTGGACCAAGAACGTCATCGCCAATGCCGACGGCAGCAAGCTCTACGTGACGGTCGGCTCCAACAGCAACATCGGCGAGAACGGCCTCGCGGCCGAAGAAGGCCGCGCCGCCATCTGGGAAGTCGACACGAAATCGGGCGAGAAGCGCATGTTCGCCAGCGGCCTGCGCAACCCCAACGGCATGGGCTGGGACCCCGACACCAAGGCCCTGTGGACCGTGGTGAACGAGCGCGACGAGATCGGCAGCGACCTCGTGCCCGACTACCTCACCTCGGTGAAGGACGGCGCCTTCTACGGCTGGCCCTGGACCTACTACGGCGGCATCGTCGACGCGCGCGTCACGCCGCAGAACCCCGAGATGGCGGCCAAGGCCATCGCGCCCGACTACGCGCTGGGCTCGCACGTCGCGCCGCTGGGCATGGCGTTCTCGCGCGCGGGCGTCATGCCCGAGCAGTTCGCCAGCGGCGTGTTCATCGGCGAGCACGGCTCGTGGAACCGCAAGCCCAAGTCGGGCTACAAGGTGGTGTTCGTGCCCTTCATCAGCGGCAAGCCGAGCGGGCCGCCGGTCGACGTGCTGACCGGCTTCCTCACCGCCGACGAAAAGGCCCAGGGCCGCCCGGTGGGCGTGACGCTCGACAAGAGCGGCGCGCTGATCGTGGCGGACGACGTGGGCAATGCGGTGTGGCGGGTGTCGAAGGACAAGTAGCCGCCGCCCGTTGTCTTGTCAGCGCCGCGGCCGGCCGATGCGGAAGAGCCGGTGCCGGCGCAGCGCGTGACCTTCGGGCACCAGCGGATGGTCGAAGGCGCCGGCGAGGTCTTCGGTCATGCCGATGCGTTCCATCACCGCTGCGGAGCGCAGGTTGCCGACGGCGGTGAAGGCCACGATCTCGTCGAGCGCCAGCTGATCGAAGCCCACTTGCAACGCGCCGCGCGCGGCCTCGGTCGCGAAACCCTGGCCCCACGCATGGCGTGCAAAGCGCCAGCCGATTTCGACGCACGGGGAGAACGGCAGCGTGGCCAGCGGTGCATTCAGTCCCGTGAAGCCGATGAACCCCCCTGACGCCTTGTGCTCGACGGCCCAGAAGCCCCATCCGTTCTTCGCGATGAGCGCCCTGGCACGGTCGGCCGACGCATCGCTGTCGGCGCGCGTCGGCAGGGGCAGCAGGAACTCCATCACCTGCGGGTCGCAAGCCAGCGCAAAAAATGGCGCGAGATCGCTCTCGCGCCATTGGCGCAGCCGCAGCCGTTCAGTGTCGAATTCGATGAGGGGAACAGGTGTGCGAGCGTCGTCGGTCATGCCGGCGATTGTGCTGGCTCAAAAACCCGCCAGCACCACCTTGCCCTGCGCCTTGCCGCTCTCGATGAGCGCGTGGGCGCGCTTCAGGTTCGCGGCGTTGATGGTGCCGAAGCTCGCATTCGCCGTGGTGCGGATGCGGCCCGCGTCGACCAGCGCCGCCACCTCGGCCAGCAGCTTGCCCTGCTCGGCGATGTCGGGCGTCTCGAAACGCGAGCGCGCGAACATCATTTCCCAGTGCAGCGAGATGCACTTGGTCTTCAGCGGCATCGCGTCGAGCACCTTCATGTCGTCGATCACCGCGAGCTGGCCCTGGGGCTTCAGGCTCTCGATGATCTGCGCGTAGTGCTGCTCGGTCTGCGTGAGGCTGGCGACCATGTCGACCTCGCCGATGCCGGCGGCCTTGAGCTCGGCCGCGAGCGGCTTCGAATGGTCGATGACCGTGTGCGCGCCCAGCGCCAGGCACCACTCGCGCGTTTCGGCGCGGGAAGCCGTGGCAACGATGCGCAGCTTGGTGAGCTGGCGCGCGAGCTGGATCAGGATGGAGCCGACGCCGCCCGCGCCACCGGTGATCAGCAGCGTCTGGCCTTCGCCACCACCCTTGGGCACCTGCAGCCGGTCGAACAGCAGCTCGTAGGCGGTGATGGTGGTCAACGGCAGCGCGGCGGCCTGCGCGTCGTCCAGGCTCTTCGGCGCAATGGCGGCGATGCGCTCGTCCACCGCATGCAGCTCGGCATTGGCGCCGGGCCGGATGATGGAGCCGGCGTAGTACACGCGGTCGCCCACCTTGAAGTTCTGCACGCCGCTGCCGATGGCCTCGACCGTGCCGACGGCGTCCCAGCCCAGCACCTTGGCCTGGCCGGCCTCGGGTGCGGCGTTCTTGCGGACCTTGGTGTCCACCGGGTTGACCGACACCGCCTTCACGCGCACCAGCAGGTCGCGCGCGCCGGCCACGGGGGCGGGCAGCTCGATGTCCTGCAGCGATTCGGGGTTGTCGATGGGAAGGGGCTGGTAGTAGCCGACGGCTTTCATGGCGGGGACCTTTCAGTGACGATGGCTCGACTGTAGGATGGCAAGGCTGGTTTGATAAGACCGTTGAAACCAGCAACACTTTCAAATGAAGATTGAAAATCTCTCCGACCTGCAGGTGCTGGTGCACACCGCGCGCGGCGGCACGCTCACCGCGGCGGCGCATGCGCTGGGCATCACGCCTGCCGCCGCCAGCGCCACGCTCAAGCGGCTGGAAACCCAGCTCGGCGCCCGCCTGTTCGAGCGCTCCACCCGTGCCATGCGCCTCACGCCGCAAGGCCAGACGCTGCTCGACTACGCGGTGCGCGCCTTCGAGCTGCTGGACGAAGGCGAGTCGCTGGTCACGGCCGACCGGGGCGAACTGGTCGGCACCTTGCGGGTGGCTGCGCCATCGGACCTCACGCGCAGCACGCTGCTGCCGTGGTTCGACGAGTTCCTGGCGCTGCACGCCGGCGTTCAGCTGTCGCTGTCGGTCGGCGACCGGCCGCTCGACGTGATGCGCGACGAGGTCGACGTGGCGCTGCGCTATGGCCCGCTGGCCGATTCGCGGCTGGTGGCGCGGCCCTTCGCCATGACCAATCCGTTGCTGATCGCCTCGCCCGACTACCTGCGCCGCCATCCCGCGCCGAAGACGCCGCAAGACCTGGCGCAGCACAACTGCCTGATCTTCAACCGCGGCGGGCGCGCCAACCGCGTCTGGCGTTTTGCGCAAAAGGGGCAGTGGACCGAGGTGCGCGTGAACGGCAACCGCAGCGCGGACGACGCTTCGCTTGCGCGCGAATGGGCGGTGGCGGGGCACGGGATCACGCTGAAGTCATCGCTCGATGTGCGGGACGACATCCGGGAGGGGCGGCTGGTGCGGCTGCTGCCGGCGTGGGACACGGAGCCTTATCCGCTGCATGCGCTGTTGCCCAGTGGGCGGTTTGTGCCGGCTCGGGTTCGGGCGTTTGTGGATTTTTTGGCGTTGAAGTTCGAAGGGCTTGTTGCTTTTGCCTGATGGTTGAGGGCGGCTGGCCGGGACTCGCCCCGGCGGGCGACTTACTTTCTTTTGCTTCGCCAAAAGAAAGTAAGCAAAGAAAAGGCGACCCCACTGCCCGCGTCCCTCCGCTTC
>NNBU01000853.1_pt1 | contig 16271 bp, 14 predicted proteins | sample 1173781 | NCBI WGS metagenome assembly NNBU01 (sample SAMN07173937, study PRJNA388173) | plant metagenome | biome: Plant school; feature: Soil; material: Symbiotic tissue of Blasia pusilla L.; isolation source: symbiotic tissue sample KVJ2 | host: Blasia pusilla | place: Norway: Troms, Kvaloya...
CCCCGCCATGCGCAAGCCGCGCGACCTGAGCAGCCTGAAGGGCATCACCTACGGCGCGTCGCCCATTTCCGAAGCGGTGCTCAACCGCGCCATGGAAGCCTTTCCCGGCGTGGACTTCGTGCAGGCCTACGGCMKGMCCGAGCTGATCTGCGGCGAAGCACGACAGCACCGTCTTCTGCTGGCCGAAGTCGAGCACCGTGCCCAGCACCCACCCCGGCTTCGAGCCGTCCGGCACGAAGACGTGCTCTTCCACGAGGGCCTGTGCGCCATAGCTGAATTGCTGGCTTCGGCCGCTCTCTACATCGGTGCGTGCGACCGCACCGAAGCCCGGCAGGTCGCGCCGGATCTGCGTGGCGTGAACCACCTGGCGATGGCGCAGGCCCACGCGGCGCGGGTCGATGCGCGGAAACTCGGCCTCCTGCGCCAGGGCCGTCTGCGTGGCCGTGCCCGTGGCCAGGTTCAGCGTGGCGACGGTCAGGTGCGGGTCGGTGCTCTTCACGCGGCGCGCGCGCATCACCTCGCGGTTCGTGGTGAACACCGTGTCGGCGTTGTCCGAGCGCACGTAGTCGACGTGGATCAAGGTGCCGCGCGGCGTGTCTTCCTCCCAGGCGTTGCCCACGTGGAACAGGAAGCCGGTCGGCAACGCCAGCATCTGGCGCTTGTCCCAGTTCTGCTTGTCGACCACCAGCGCGCGCATGCCCAGCTCGGGCCGCCACACATGGGCGTCCAGAAAGCTCGCGCCGGCCTCCTTGCGCTTGACGTCGTACACCAGCGGCGGCATCAGGAACACCAGGTGCCGCTCGGTCACGGCGAAGTCGTGGACCATCGGCATGTCGGCCACCGGCACCACGGCCGCGCGGCGCAGCGTGCCCTCGGGCGCGATCTCGTACAGCGCCAGCAGGCCCTGGCCCGAGCTGACGCCGAAGTTCCACACGGTGCCGTCCGGGTCCACCTTCGGGTGCGCCGAAAAAGGCATGCCCGCGAGGTCGGCGCGCCAGGTCTTCACGCCCAGCGTGTCCAGCGTGCGCGCATCCACACGGGTGGCCGAGCCGCCTTCCCACAGCGCCAGCACCTCGCCCCGCAGCGGCAGCACGCTGGTGTTGGCCACGTTGATGCTGTCGGCCGAGGTCGGCGGCTCGACGCCCGGCGGCATGGTACCGAAGGCTTCCGTCAGACGGCGGCCGGCCTGCACCTCGGCCGTGCGCTTGGGCGTGGCGACATAGCGGCCCTGGTGGCGCACGTCGGCACCGTCGATCACGAAGCGATGCACCATGCCGTCGCCGTCGAACCAGTGGTGGTAGCGCTCGCCGCCCAGGTCATGGCCCGCGGGCCCGATGCGAAACAGCGTGCCGGCCACCGCATCGGGGAAGCGCCCGCGCACCGCGGCGCGGGTCAGCGGCAGGTCGCCCGGGGGCGTGGCGAAGGCGGTTTTCCAGGGCGCATCGGCGGCTTCGAACTGGGCCTGCCAGCTGTCAGTGCCTTCGGCGCCGGCAGTGCGCGCCAGAGAGGCCAAGGGGCTCAAGGGGCCCAGCAGGGGCAGGGCGCCGGCAGTGGCGAGCAGGCGCAGGAGTTCGCGGCGTTCCATGGCGGGCTCCTCAGCGCAGGTGAATGACGGTCTGCAGGTCGGCGTCGACGCTGAACGCCGCGGCCTCGAAGTCGGGCGCGGCGCGGTTGCCCTTGGCGTCGTTGGAGAAGCCGTAGCGCTCCGTCGGCATGCCCATGAGGTTGGTGTCCAGCTTGCCGTTGCCGTTCTCGTCGGCAAACACCCGCAGCGCGTAGCGCCCCGGTGCCAGCCCCGCGAACACCAGCCGGGCCTTGCCGCCCTGCATGGGCGCGGTCTGCGATGCCACGGCCTTGCTGGCGGTGTAGCCGGCGGCGTCGTTGTACAACGCGACGTAGAGCGTGGCTTCCGCCGCCGGGCCGTCGGCGACGCTCAGGCTCAGGTCGGCGGCCAGGGCCCCGAGCGGCGCCAGCGGGACCAGGGCCGCGGCGGTGCACAGGGCGCGCACGGCCGGGCGGGACAGGAGAGAGAAAACATGCATGGCGGGCCTCGTCGGAAGTTGGAGGCCCGACGATCCCGCAGGTCGGCTGCAGTGCCCAGTGGCATGCGACGAAGCGCCGGAATGGGTGCGCCAAGTGCGCAAGGTGCGCGCGGGCGGGAACCGGGCGGGCCGGCGCCCGCCGGGGGCGTCAGCCCTTCTTGCGGTCCTGGGGGCCGTGCTGCCCGTGCCTTGCGTGTTCGGCGGCTTCAGGCGTCGGCTGCGGCACGCCGAGGCTCTCGTGCCCGTTGCCCACGTGCCCGGAGTCCACGAACAGGCTCCAGGCCGCCATGAACAGCGCCGCGATCACCGGCCCGATGACGAAGCCGTTGATGCCGAAGATCGCCATGCCGCCGATGGTCGACATCAGCACGATGTAGTCGGGCATCTGCGTGTCCTTGCCCACCAGCAGCGGGCGCAGGATGTTGTCGACCAGCCCGATCACGAACACGCCCACGAAGATCAGCACGCCGCCTTGCCAGAAATGCCCCGTGGCCAGGAAGTAGATGGCCACCGGCCCCCAGATCAGCGCCGCGCCCACGGCCGGCAGCAGCGAAAGAAACGCCATCAGCACCGCCCACAGCAGCGCGCCCTGCACGCCCAGGAACCAGAAGGCCAGCCCGCCGATGGTGCCCTGCGCGATGGCCACGGCCACGTTGCCCTTCACGGTGGCGCGGATCACGGTGGTGAACTTGTTCAGCAGGTAGTGCGTGTGCGGCTTGGCCAGCGGCACGGCGTCGCGCATGGTCTTGGACAGCGTGGCGCCGTCACGCACCAGGAAGTACAGCAGGTACAGCATCACGAAGAAGCTGACCACGAAGTCGAAGGTGTTCTGCCCGATGGTGAGCGCCTGGCTTGCCACCACCTGGCTGCCCTGCGCGGCACCGGCCGAGATGCGCGCCTGCCATGCGGCCATGTCGCCCAGGTTGAAGCGCTCCACCAGGTTCAGCAGCCACTGCGGCGCCGCGTCCAGGATCTGCTGGAAGTAGGCCGCGAAGTTGATCTGGCCCGAGCGGATGTTCTGCGTGACCAGCGCCACCTCCTGCACCAGCGACACGCCGATCATGGCCAGCGGCAGGATCACGATGAACAGGCAGATCGCCAGCGTGGACAGTGCGGCGGCGTTGGGCTTGCCGCGCATCTTGCGCAGCAGCCACTTGTACAGCGGCGTGAACAGGATCGCCAGCGCCACGCCCCAGAGCACTGCCCCGAAGAACGGCAGCAGCACCCAGATGAAGGCACCAGTGACAGCGGCGAGAAGGGCGAGGAAGACGCCGCGCTGGAGTTGGGGAGAGTTCATATGTGACTCGGACTGTAGCCGAGCCGGCACGCGGCAATGTGTCAGCGGGCGCGCCCTGGTGCGGCGAGTTCCGGCGCCTTCCGGCGCCGGCCTCAGCGCTTCGCGCGCGGCAGCGCCACGGGCGCCAGCGTGGCGCGCAACCGGCTCGGCGCGTCGGGCTCGGTAGCGGCGTCGACCTCGAGCGCGCGCTCCACGTTGCCGATGTGCGCCAGCATCAGCTGGCGGGCCTTGCCGGTGTCGCCCTCTTCGAGCGCCTCGACGATGGCGCCGTGCTCCGCGCACGACTGCCAGGCCTCGTGCGTCGACTGGTACAGCGTGGCGGCCAGCGTGGTGCGCGCCGTGAGGTCGCGCAGCACGTCCACCAGCAGCTGGTGCCCCATCTGCTCGGCCAGGCAGACGTGGAAATCGGCCAGCAAAAAGGCGCGCGTGGCGGCGTCGGCACCGTCGATGGCGCGCTGCTCGTCGGCGATGTGGTCGCGCAGCTTGCGGATCACCTTGGCCAGCGGCCGGCCCTCGCTCGCGGCCAGGATGCCGGCCTCGACGATGCGCCGCGCCGAGAACGCGTCGCGCGCCTCCTCGGCCGAAGGCTCCACCACGTACCAGCCGCGGCGCGACTGCACCTCCACGAAGCCGCGCGCCTGCAGCTGCATCAGCGCTTCGCGCACCATGGTGCGGCTCACCGAGAAGTTCTCGGCCAGCGCCTGCTCGCCGAGCCGCTCGCCCGGTGCGAGCTTCTGCGCGAGGATGGCCTCGACCACGCGTTCGGCAATGGCGGTGGGGCTGACGTCGGCGGCGGGCATGGGCATGGGGCGGTTCAATGGGCGCCGGAGGCTGGGGCGGTGCCGGTGTGTACCACGGCATCGGTCTCGGTCAGCGGCTCGTCATCGGGGGAATAGCGCCCGTCGAGCACTGCGTGCGCGCGCTCGCGGTCGATGTCGCCTTCCCACGCTGCGATGGCCACCGTGGCCACGCAGTTGCCGATCAGGTTGCCCAGCGCGCGGGCGATGCCCATGAACCAGTCCACCGACAGCACCAGCACCAGCCCGATGGCCGGAATCGCCGGAATGGCGTGCAGCGTGGCCGCCAGCACCACGATGGCAGAGCCCGGCACGCCGTGTGCGCCCTTGGAGGTGACCAGCGCAATCGCAAGAATGGTCAGCAGGTCGGCCATCGAGATCGGCGTGTTGGTGGCCTGTGCGATGAACACGGCCGCCAGCGTGATGTAGATCGAGAAGGCGTCGAGGTTGAAGGAGTAGCCCGTCGGAATGACCAGCCCCACCGTCGAGTCGCGGATGCCCATGCGGCGCAGCTTGGCCATGATCTGCGGCAGCACGCTGTCCGACGAGGTGGTGGCGAACACGATGGTGAGCTCCTCGCGCAGGTAGCGCAGCAGCTTGATCAGGCTGAAGCCCGACAGGCGCATCACCAGGCCGAGCACCACGAACACGAAGATCAGCACCGCGCCGTAGAACAGCGCCACCAGCATGCCCAGTTGCTTGAGCGAGCCGACGCCGTACTGCCCCACCGTGAAGGCGATGGCCCCCAACACGCCCAGCGGCGCCAGCTTGATGATGATCCCCATGATCTTGAACAGCACCAGCGAGGTTGCGTCGATCACCGCCGCCACGGGCTTGCCGCGCTCGCCCAGCAGCGTGAGCGCGCAGCCGAACAGCACCGCGAACAGCAGCACCTGCAGCACGTCGCCGGTGGCGAAGGCGTTCACCACCGTGGTGGGAATGAGCTTCATCAGGAAGTCGACCGTGCCGCCGCTGGTGAGCTTGTCGGCGTTCGATGCATAGGCGCTCATCGCGGCCGGGTCGAGCTTGGCCGGGTCGACGTTCATGCCCGCGCCGGGCTGGAACACGAAGGCCAGCACCAGGCCCATGGCCAGGGCGATGGTGGTCAGCACCTCGAAGTAGATCAGCGCCTTCACACCCACCCGGCCCACGCGCTTCAGGTCGCCCGCGCCGGCAATGCCGTGCACCACCACGCAAAACACCAGCACCGGAATGATCATCTTGATCAGCTTGATGAACCCGTCACCCAGCGGCTTGAGCTTGACGGCGTACTCGGGGGCGAACAGCCCCGCGAGCACGCCCAGCACCAGCGCGATGACCACCTGACCGAAAAGCGATTTGGCGAAGCGAGGCATGGGAGCTCCTGTTGTCTGTGTTGTCAAGGTTTGCATGCAAGCAACGCCTTGTCTTGCATACAAGAAATGTAGGCAAGAAGACTTCGGGGGCGAAAGAGGGTATTCCCGGTGCGTATTCGGAGGGAATAAGGTCTGTCGTTTTGTAATAAGGTCTGTCGCGTTTTCTCCCGATTCTTGGCCTTGTTACAAGTGGCTTCGTCAGCGATTTGCATGAAAAGTTGAAGATGAAGATGCTTCCGCCATCGGGGTGCACGAACCAGGAAGCTTCGGCGCCAAGGTAATTCCTGGCCACAAAATGGCCCATATGCAGAGATGAAGGACTGCAACGGGCTCGTTCACGACGGCGGCGCGACCGGCTACAGTCGGCCAAGACCGGACGGCCGGAGGTGCCTCAGAGATCGACCATTCACAGACTGCTGAGCGTCAGCTTTGGAAGTGTCAGACGTCGACTCGACGGCAGAAGGCCGAAGCAGCCTCAGCACGCCTATTCGGCGAAGCCAAACTCCATTACCAGGTCCTTGGCGAACGCATCGGCCAAGTGGGAGCGGGTGTCATTGTCCGGAAAAACAACTGCAAACCGGGATGTGAGAGCCTCCTTGATCGGAATCGACACCAAACCGTGGGTTTTAAAGGCTCCTGCTGTCCACGGCGAAACGATGGTCACGCCCAAACCTTCGGCAACCAACGCACAGGCGAGCATCGAATTGGGCGTCTCGACGACCACTTCCGGAACCACGCCGAGGTTGGAAAAAGAGTCGTTCACCTGGTAGCGCATCACACTGTGCTGGGACAGCAGAACCATTCGCTCACCATGGAGCTCCCGAAGCGAGATGCTGCTGCGGCTGGCCAAGCGATGGCTGGGCTGCATGACGGCCACGGACCGGCTGGGCGCGAGCGGCTTCGTCACGATGGACGCCCGCGTGAGCGGTAGTTCGATGATTCCGATCTCGAACTGTCCGTTCGCCACCAAGTCCGCGATCTGCATGGAGGGAAGACTGTGCAGGAAAACGGAAACCTTCGCCCTGGTCGACAGAAACCGGGCAATGGTTTTGGGCAGGAGGCTATGGGCCAGTGCGGGTAGCGCCGCGATACGGAGTGCGCCGACTTGCTGAATGTGGATGTCGTGGGCGACCTGCGCAATCCGATCCAGGCTGTTGTAGAGCGGTTCTACCTCGCGGTACAGCATCTGCGCTTGCGAAGTCGGTATCAGGCGGCGCCCCTTTCTCTCGAAGAGCTGGTAGCCGATACGCATTTCCAACATGGCCAGGGCGCGGCTTACCCCGGGCTGGGTGACGTGCATGAGCTTCGCCGCCCCGACGACCGTTCCAGCCAACATTACCGAACGGAATGCCTCGACCTGGCGCAATGTCAGAACTGGTTTCATTCATACCATTTGAGCATTACGAGGGCGCGAATTTTCAATTTCTTTTCTTTTTTCCGACACATACAGTCCGTCTCACCCGCGGTTGACCCGGCCAACGCGGTTTTCCTCCACCCCACGATCGAAAACATCATGTCTATTCACCTGCGCGCTTCCGCACTTCTGGTCACGGCCCTTTCGTTGCATGCATACGGGGCTGAAACCCTGTACGTGGGCGGACCGGGTGGTTCGAGCGAGGAGGCCTTCAAGACCAAGGTCATTCCGGCTTTCGAGAAACGCACCGGCGCGAAGGTGGTCTATGTATCGGGCAATTCCACCGACCTGCTCGCCAAGCTCCAGGCGCAGAAGGGCAAGCAGGAAATGTCGGTCGCGATGATCGATGACGGCCCGATGTACCAGGCCATCGGACAGGGCCTGTGTACCAAGGTCGAAGACGGCGCCGTCCTTAAGGAGGTCTACCCAGGCGCACGCATGGTGGGCGACCGTTCGGTGGGCATCGGCTACATCGCCGCCGGCCTGGGCTACAACAAGGAAGTCTTCGCCAAGAAGGGTTGGAAGCCGCCCACTTCGTGGAACGACCTGACCGACCCGAAGTACAAGGGCGCTGTCGTCATCCCGCCCATCAGCAATGGCTACGGCCTGATGGGCCTCTTGATGATGGCCAAGCTCAACGGTGGCGGCGAAGAGAACGTCGATCCGGGCTTCGATGCCATGATCAAGAAGGTCGCGCCAAACGTGCTGGCCTGGGAGCCTTCGCCCGGGAAGATGGCGCAGATGATGCAGACCGGCGAGGCCGCGCTGGTGGTCTGGGGCAACGGCCGGGTCCAGTCGGTGGCCGATCAGGGCGCACCGGTCGAGTTCGTGTACCCCAAGGAGGGCGCCGTGGCGCTGATGGTGGCCGCCTGCGCGGTCGAGGGGGCGCCGCAGCCCAAGCTGGCGCAGCAGTTCCTGCAGCACGTGGTGTCCGCCGAGTCGCAGGCCGCGCTGGCCCAGGCGTCCAACTGGGGTCCGGTGAATCGCACCACCAAACTCTCACCGGAGCTTGCCTCCCGCGTGGTGTTCGGTCCGGAAAAGGTCAACGCGCTGATCGCACTCAACTACGACATCGTCAACGTCAAGCGCGCCGAGTGGACCACCCGCTGGAACCGTGCGGTCGAGCGCTAAGCGACAAGCCGACGATCAAGTCATGAGCTTTCTGGAACTTCAGGGTCTCTCAAAAGACTACGCAGGGGTCAAGGCGGTAGAGAACTGCGACCTCTCCATCGGGAAGGGCGAGTTCGTCTGCCTGCTCGGGCCGTCGGGCTGCGGCAAGACCACCACCCTCCAGATGGTGGCTGGTTTCACCCAGCCCACCACCGGCCGCATCCTGCTCGACGGCGTGGACATCACCAGCCGCAAGCCTTACCAACGGGGCCTGGGGGTGGTGTTCCAGAGCTATGCGCTGTTTCCCCATATGACGGTGGAGGCCAATGTGTCCTTCGGCCTCGAGATGCGCAAGATGCGTCCGGCCGACCGGCGCGTGCAGGTGGCCGAGGCCCTGGACCTGGTGCACCTGGGCCCCATGGCCAAGCGTTACCCCAAGGAGCTTTCGGGCGGCCAGCGCCAACGCGTTGCGATGGCGCGGGCGCTGGTCATCCAGCCGCCGGTGCTGCTGCTCGACGAGCCCATGGGCGCACTGGACGCCAAGCTGCGCGAGGAAGTGCAGCTCGAACTGCGCGCACTCCAGCGGCGCCTGGGCATCACCACCATCATGGTCACGCACGACCAAGCCGAAGCGATGACGCTGGCCGACCGGGTCATCCTGATGAACAAGGGCCGTGTGGAGCAGATCGCCGCGCCGCTCGACATGTACGAGCGCCCGAACGGTCGTTTTTCATCGACCTTCCTCGGCAAGGCGAACGTCTTCGAAGCTCGCTGTGAAACCCCTGGTGGCACGATTCGGTCCCAATCCGTTGCCTTGCCGGGCACCACATCGCTGACAGGTGACTTCGACTACATCGTGCGGCCGGAGAAGCTGGAAATGCTCACCACGGACTCGGCCCGGTCCGTGATGTCCGGGAAAGTCTCGACGCGCATCTTCCTGGGCAGCCAGTGGCTTTACCTGGTGGAGAGCGGCCTGGGCAAAGTGCAGGTGGCGCATGCCAACACAGGTGGGCCGCTGGCGGCCGAAGGCGACACCGTGGGCCTGAGATGGGATGGCGAACACATCCAGACCGTGTCGCGCATAACCAGCGGAGTCCGCCCGTGAAAAGTGCCGAACGGTCGTTTCTGCCCTATGGGCTGACTGCTCCTGGCGTGCTGCTGATGCTGGCCTTGCTGGCGCTGCCCCTGGTCATCACCCTGTCGCTGAGCTTCTATCCCTTCCAGCCTGGCGGCGGGGTCGGCAACAACCTGACCCTGGCCAACTACTCGGAAGTGCTGACGGACGAATATTTCGTGGGCATCTTCGTGCGCACCTTCGTCATGGCCGCCTCGGTCACGCTGATCTGCATCCTGATCGGCGTGCCAGAGGCCTACGTACTCAGCCGGCTGTCCGAGCGCTGGCGCACCGTGTCGCTGCTGGTGGTGCTGGGGCCGATGCTGGTGTCGGTGGTGGTGCGCACGCTTGGCTGGGCCGTGCTGCTCGGCAATGAAGGTGTCATCAACAAATTGTTGATCGCAGCGGGGCTGGTCGATTCGCCCGTCAAGCTGATGTTCACCATGACCGGCGTGGTCATCGCACTCGTGCATGTGCTGGTGCCATTCATGGTGCTGGCGGTCTGGGCTTCGCTGCAGAAGCTCGACCTCGCCACCGAGGACGCCGCCGCTTCGCTGGGCGCCGGGCTGATCACGGTAATGCGTCGCATCGTCTTTCCGCAGGTGATACCCGGGGTGCTGTCTGGCAGCCTGATCGTCTTTGCGCTGGCCGCCAGTGCCTTTGCCACGCCCGCGATCATCGGCGGAAGGCGGTTGAAGGTGGTTCCGACGACCATTTACGACGAGTTCCTGTCCAACCTCAACTGGCCGCTGGGTGCCGCCCTGGCGGTGGTGCTGGTGTTGATCGTGGTCGGCGTCTCGATGGCGTCCAACCGCTTCATCGAGCGCCGCTACAAGCAGGTTTTCGAATGAAAAAGCTTCCTTCTGCGCTGGCGATTTTCCATCTGCTTTTCGCAGCCTTCATGCTCGCGCCGCTGGTCATGGTGGTGCTGGTGTCCTTTACTGGCAAGGGCTACGTATCCATGCCTTTCGACGGTGCCTCCTTGCGCTGGTACCGGGCCATTCTTGACAAGCAGGACTTCATCGACGCCTTCTGGCGCAGCATCTCCCTCGGGGCCGGTGCGGCCACGCTGGCCACTGTGGTGGCCATTCCCGCCGGCATCGCAATCGCGTGGAACCGGTTCGCGGGTCGCGATGCCATCCTGGCCTTGCTGCTGTCGCCGCTGATGGTGCCGCACGTCGTTGTGGGCATTGCCCTGCTGCGTTTCCTGACGCAGATGGGCCTGACCGGCTCGATGTGGGGGCTGACCCTGGCACACACGGTGATCGTGCTGCCGTACGTTCTGCGCTTGGTCCTGGCCGCTGCGACTGGCTTCGACCGGAGCGTGGCCCATGCCGCGCAGTCGCTTGGCGCCCAGGGCTGGACGGTGTTCTTCCGTATCGAACTGCCGCTGATCGCACCCGGCGTGATCGGTGGCTGGGTGATCGCCTTCATCAACAGCTTCGACGAGCTGTCGATGTCCATCTTCGTGGCTTCGGCGCAGACCGAGACCCTGCCGGTGAAGATGTACAACCACATCGCCAACACCATCGACCCGCTGCTGGCCTCGGTGTCCACCGTGCTGATCGTGCTGACGGCGGTGCTGATGATTGCGCTGGACCGTTTCTACGGCCTGGGAAAAGTGCTGGAGGGCAAGTCATGAGCCGGCAGCATCAGGCAGGCTTTCTCGACACCATCGTGGTCGGCGGCGGCGTGGTGGGCATGTCCATCGCCTATGGCCTAGCGCGCGCCGGCGAGCGGGTGCTGGTGCTCGACCAGGGTGACGACGCCTTCCGCGCTGCACGCGGCAACTTCGGCCTCGTGTGGGTCCAGGGCAAGGGCTACCAGAAGCCCGATTACTCACGCTGGGCGATGCAGGCGACGCGGCTGTGGCCCGAGTTCGCTCGCGAGCTGGCCGACCTCACCGACGTGGACGTGGAGCTGTCGCAGATCGGCGGCCTGCACATGCTGCTGACCGAGGCCGACCTGGCTGAGCGTGTGCGACGCTTGCAATCCATCCGCGACGATCTGGGCGGCTCGCCGCAGGACTATCCCTTCGAGGTGTTGGATCACGCCGGCGTGCGGGCGTTGGAGCCGCACGTCGGCCCGGAGGTCGTGGGCGCCACTTTCGGACCGCTGGATGGGCACGTCAGTCCGCTGCGGCTGCTGCGCGCGCTGTTCACCGGGTACACCGTGCGCGGTGGCAGCCTGCTGAGCCGCGTCGAGGTCGAGAAGATCGATGCCAGGGCCGGCGAATTTCGCGTCACCGCCGGCGGGCAGGAGCATGTAGCGGGCCGACTGGTATTGGCTGCTGGGCTGGGCAACCGCAAGCTGGCCCCCCTGGTCGGCCTGCAGGCGCCGGTCAATCCGAATCGCGGCCAGATCATCGTCAGTGAACGGATGCAACCCTTTTTGCGCCACCCCTCGCTGCATGTGCGGCAGACCGGCGAAGGCGTGGTGCAGATCGGTGACTCGATGGAAGACGTGGGTCTGGACGACAGCACCAGCGTGGTCGAAATCAGCCGTATCGCCGCGCAGGCCGCACGGCTGTTTCCCGTATTGGGCAACGCCAACATCGTGCGTTCGTGGGGCGCGTTGCGTGTGATGACACCGGACGGCCTGCCCATTTACCAGCAGTCCAGTCGGTACCCCGGCGCTTTCGTCGCTACTTGCCACAGTGGCGTGACGCTGGCTGCCATGCATGCCGGTGGCTTGGTGGAGTGGATGCGTGGCGGCACAGAGCCCGCCGCGATCCTGGGTTTTAAGGGAGAGCGTTTTGATGTTTAAGCCAGCTGTCTTGACCGACGCCGATCCAGCGCGCTATGTCGAGATTCGGGTCGACGACCGGCCGGTCATGGCGCGGGAAGGCGAGACGCTCGCCATTGCGTTGCTGGAGGGTGGCGTGTCGGTTTTCCGGCGCACGCCGGTGTCGGGGCAAGGCCGCGCGCCGTTGTGCCTGATGGGTGTGTGTTTCGACTGCCTGGTGCATGTCGACGGACGGCGCAACGTGCAGTCCTGCATGGTTCAGGTCGAAGCCGGCATGCGTGTGGCCCTGCCCCAGGGTGCCCGGACTGTGGGAGAAACCGCATGAAGCCGGTTGAACACCAGACGCTTGAATCGTCTGTCGCGGCGCAGGGTTCGTTCACACACGACCTGATCGTCGTCGGCTCTGGTCCCGCTGGCATGTCCGCCGCCATTGAAGCGGCTCGTCTGGGCCTGCACACCCTGCTGCTGGACGAGCAGGCCGGGCCGGGCGGGCAGATCTACCGCGGCATCGAAGTGACTGGGGAAGCTATCGCCCGGGTGCTCGGGCCCGACTACCGGTACGGCGCCTCCGTGTCCACGCGATTGCGTAAGGCCGATGTCGACTACCAGTGCGGCGCCATGGTGTGGGACATCGCGCAGGACGCCACCGTGTGCTATCTGCAGGGCGGTGTGTCGAAGCAGGTGCGGGGCCGGCAACTGGTGCTGGCCACCGGCGCCCTGGAACGCGCGACGCCCATCCCCGGCTGGACGCTGCCCGGCGTGCTCAATGCCGGCGCGGCACAGATCGCCCTGAAGAGCGCCGGCAGCATTCCCTCGGGCCGGATCGTGGTCGCGGGCAGCGGGCCGCTGCTGCTGCTGGTGGCCTGCCAGCTGATGGAGGCTGGCGCGAACGTTGTGGGCCTGGTGGAGACGGCTCCGCCAGCCAATCGCTGGAGGGCGCTGAAAAGCATCGCCGGCGCATTGGCGGCGCCCGGCTATCTGCTGAAGGGGCTGGGCATGCTGCGGCGCCTGAAGGCCGCCCGAACTCCGCATTTCGTAGGCGCGAGCCTGCTCAGGGTCGAGGGCGACAGTTGCGTCCGGGCCTTCGTCTTCAACCGCGGCCATGAGGTGCATCGCATCGAAGCGGAAACCGTGCTGCTGCATCACGGCGTGGTGCCCAACACCCAAGTCGGCCAGCTGCTGCGGCTCGACCATTACTGGAGCGATGCGCAAATGGCGTGGCTGCCCAAGGTGGATGCATTCGGCGCCACCTCGAAGCACGGCATTCGTGTTGCGGGCGACGGCGCGGGCATCGGCGGTGCCCGCGTCGCGGAAGCCAGTGGCGCACTGGCGGCCATCGGTGCAGCAAAGGCGCTGGGGCGCATCGACGCGCAGCGTTTCGAGCAGGCCGCAGCACCCTGGCACGCAGAGATGCGCCGCCAGTTGCGCATCCGCCCGTTCCTGGAAGCACTGTACCGGCCGCCGGAATGGCTGTCGCGCCCGGCGGACGACACCATCGTGTGTCGCTGCGAGGAGGTGACCGCCGGTCGGATACGCGAAATGGCGCAACTGGGCTGCCAGGGTCCCAACCAGACCAAGTTCTTCAGTCGCTGCGGCATGGGACCTTGTCAGGGACGCATCTGCGGATCGGCGGTCACCCAGATCCTGGCGGACTCCCTGAAACGCCGGCCGGACGAGGTAGGCGCCTATCGAGTGCGCTCGCCCCTCAAGCCGGTCCCCCTTGAGGCATTGGCGTCCATGGCAAGGGACATGCCATCGTCGCCGCCCCCCGCCCACTGATTCATCAAAAAGGACTTTCAGCATGAGCAAGATCGAACGCTTCCACACCAACAGCCGCATGAGCAAGATCGTGCGCCACGCAGGCGTTGTGTACCTCTGCGGCCAGACGTCCAGCGGTACCTCGATCCAGGGTGTTGAGGCGCAGACCGTCGAGGTGCTGGCGCGTATCGACAACCTGCTGACCGATGCCGGGTCGAGTCGTTCTCACATTCTTTCCGCCACCATCTACTTGGCGGACATCACTGAATTCGCCACCATGAACAGCGTCTGGGAAAGCTGGATGCCCATGGGCGATGCGCCGGCCCGCGCCACGGTTGAAGCGCCCCTGGCTTCGCCCGACCTGCGGGTCGAGATCGTGGTCGTGGCCGCCCTTCAATAAATCGGGTTCCAGGCTTCGGGCCTCGAGCACATTCGGAGCGTCCGGTGGCAGTCAGCATCTTCGATCTCTTCAAGGTGGGTATTGGCCCATCCAGTTCCCACACCGTGGGGCCGATGCGTGCGGCGCGCATGTTCACCCTCGCCCTGGCCGAGTCAGGGCTGCTGGATTCTGTGACACGGGTCTGTTCGGAAATGTTCGGCTCGCTCGGCGCTACGGGTAAAGGGCACGGCACGGATGCGGCCGTGCTGTTGGGGCTGGCTGGCCATGAGCCCGACACCGTCGATGTCGACCGCTTGTCGTCAATCCTGGAAGGCATCAGAAGTGCAGGCCGCCTGCCGCTGGCAGGTACACATGAGATTCTCCTGACGGAAAAAACGGACTTGCTGCTGTACGGGCTGAAGACCTTGCCCTTTCATGCCAACGGCATGCGCTTCACCGCCTACGGACCATCCGGCACGACCCTGTTGGAGAAGACCTATTACTCGGTGGGTGGTGGGTTTGTCGTCAGTGAAGAAGTGGCAGCCGACAGTGCTAGACAGAAGCGCATTGCACCGAATACCGAGGTGCTGCCGTTGCCCTTTCACAGCGGCCAGGACCTGCTCGACCTGACCCGCCGACACGGCTGCAGCATCGCCGGCGTGATGCGACGCAACGAGCGGCATTGGCGCAGCGACGCTGAGACCCATGAAGGCCTGCTCAAGATCTGGCGTGTGATGCAGGCCTGCGTGAAGCGCGGATGTGCCACGGACGGTGTCTTGCCTGGCGGCTTCAAGGTGCGCCGCCGTGCAGCGGCATGGGCTCGGCGGCTGCAGCAAACCAGCGACAAGGTCGAAGATCCACTTGCGGTGATCGACTGGGTGAATCTCTACGCGCTTGCGGTCAATGAGGAAAATGCGGCAGGTGGGCGCGTCGTCACTGCGCCCACCAACGGTGCGGCCGGCATCGTGCCGGCGGTATTGCACTACTACATGCGATTCGTCGCCGGCGCCGACGAACAGGGCGTGGTCGATTTCCTGCTGACCGCAGCGGCCATCGGACTGCTCTACAAGGAAAACGCATCCATCTCTGGCGCGGAGGTCGGCTGTCAGGGCGAGGTGGGCGTGGCGTGTTCCATGGCGGCCGCCGGGCTGTGCGCAGTCATGGGGGGTACGCCAGAGCAAGTGGAGAACGCCGCAGAAATCGGCATGGAGCATCACCTCGGCCTGACCTGCGATCCGGTCGGGGGCCTGGTGCAGATTCCCTGCATCGAAAGGAACGCGGTCGCGTCTGTCAAAGCAATTAACGCTGCGCGCATGGCCCTGCATGGCGATGGAGTGCATCACGTCAGCCTGGATCAGGTCATCAAGACGATGCGCGAGACAGGGGCCGACATGCTGACGAAATACAAAGAGACGTCTCGCGGCGGCTTGGCGGTCAACATTGTCGAATGCTGAGATATTGGCTTGCGTCGAGTCACACCTGAAAGGGCAAGTCTTTAGGGTGAACGATGCCCCTGGACAGCTGTTCGGATGGGCCCATCGTGTCGTCACCGCGCCCTGGTCAGCGTTTTCAACGTAGTGCGCACTCGACTGCGGCCGCTCGAAGATGCTCCGCAAGATAGCATGTACGAATGGCCGCTATGAAGCGAGGTGTACAGCCGCTCAGGGCCCGCTCACGACGGCGGCGCGACCGGCTACAGTCGGCCACAACCCGACATACGATGCGACCATGAAAATTGAACCTGCTGTGCTGAAGGTCACGGGCGTTGCTGACCTTGAAGCGGCTCGTGAGATGCTGAACGCGCACCTGGTCGACGTCGGCCAAGCCGTGGTTGACGTCGAATCGCTGCTGGTCAGTCCGGACGATGCGAACCTACGCGACCCGCGGGACTACGAGTGGTTTGAGACGGTTGTACTTTCGTTGCTTCATGAGCGTGGGGAAGCCCGGGCACGCGGGTCAGTCCATCCTCGCAGCTAGCCGCACTCGGCCAGAACCGCGCACCTGGTCGACGTCGGCCAAGCCGTGGTTGACGTCGAATCGCTGCTGGTCAGTCCGGACGATGCGAACCTACGCGACCCGCGGGACTACGAGTGGTTTGAGACGGTTGTACTTTCGTTGCTTCATGAGCGTGGGGAAGCCCGGGCACGCGGGTCAGTCCATCCTCGCAGCTAGCCGCACTCGGCCAGAACCAATGGGATGGACGCCCCCACCCGTACCGACATCGATGTGCCAAAGTGGAAGTGTCAGCAACCACTTGAAC
>NNBU01000074.1_pt1 | contig 16253 bp, 16 predicted proteins | sample 1173781 | NCBI WGS metagenome assembly NNBU01 (sample SAMN07173937, study PRJNA388173) | plant metagenome | biome: Plant school; feature: Soil; material: Symbiotic tissue of Blasia pusilla L.; isolation source: symbiotic tissue sample KVJ2 | host: Blasia pusilla | place: Norway: Troms, Kvaloya...
CAATCCCACAAACTATCGAGTTTGCCCCAGTACCAGCGATGAATTGTGTCGCGTACAGTCTGTGGATGCCATTTTAAGTATTGTGCGATCTTTAGCACTGTCCATCCAGCGGCTGATAAGCGTAGTACAGTGGCACGACTTTGAGTTCTTGGTGGTATACCTTTTGCTTGAGTGAGTGCTAGTAGGGCTTGATCTTCTATTGGTGACAGGTCAACTTTTAAAGGCGCTGGCATCTTGGTCAGGGGTAAAAATATTTACGACTAAAAGAGATTATCCCAATTTGATGTGCCATTTTACTTTAATGAATTCTATTTACGAACGCCAAGATGCTCACTGATGACCGAAGGGACTTTAGCGAATGCAAATTAGTTTTTGATGTCAGAAATTACACATATTAATTTTACTTATAAAATAGGTAGCCTATAGCACTTTATGTTACGTAGCTGCAATTAGCGATCGCTCTTTGAGGAAAACTTTTTGGTTTACTGATAACTATTTTATTGTGTACTTCAAGAGTAGCCTGGTTGGATGCGACCGTAGTTAGATATGAGTAATGGAAAAATCACATATTCAATACAAGTACGTCGGAAAAAGCGAATTGCGTTAGCGACGAACGCGAGTGCGTCTCGCAGAAAAGGAGCGTCACTGCGTTAGCGGAGCGGGGCGTTAGCAAGAGTGCGAATTGTTCGGTCATCCGGCAAGTTAGTCAGAAGTATCCAAATGGTTTTTCAAAGTGTAGGGGCAATCAGGAGTTTTGATTCCACTGGCGTAAGGTAATTTATAGGATGCCCAAAGCTGCCAGCGCAAAACATCAACTCCAATAGTTGAACTACCGAATTGTACTCGAGAGTCTTTATCTGGATTTTGTATAACATTTTTGATGATGGTATTTATCGCTTCTATTTTGAGATTATTCGGTATGCCCATTAGTAGTTTTGTAAGCCACTGTTTGATTTGTGGTGACTGTAGCCAGTCTTTGATTTGGTCATCAGTAGGAGTTAAGCGATTGAGTAATAGCGTGGGATTCTCGTTATCTTCATTAACTTGACTTTTTGGTTGGAAGAGTTGCTGAAAATTAGTATCTGTGTTGGACATAAAAATAATTGATTAAAAGAGAATATCTCTATTATAGATAAATTGGATAAATCCGATAATAGCTAATATCTTTTAGAAAAATATTAAGATAAATAAATATCAGAAAATTATTTATCCTCTGATACTAAATTATAAAGATTTGACCAAGTGATTATGTTATAAATATTAAATAAGTTCCTTATGCAAGTATCAAATAAATACTATGCACCCAATAGAGTTTAAGAAGAAGTGGAAATTAACTTATCAAGAGATGGCGTTCGTATTAGGATACGAAAGTGATTACACTGTTCGCTGCTGGGGAATGAAAGGAAGATTTAAGCGAAACCCTCAAAACGTTGTTCACGTAGCTTGCAGCCTTCTAGATGAAAAATGGGCAAGTCAGGGTAAGAAGCTAAATTCTTGTCTTTGAACAAAATTTTTCTCTTGTAGTTGCATTTGCGACTTGCCCGCCACGAAAAAGGCGGGTATTTTTATATGTAGTTAGAAGTTCCAAGAAGTTCTCAGAGTCATGGGGATAGGGAGGTTTACCTGGCAAAATGAAGAACTAACAAGACCAGAAGTTGCGGCGATGTTAAAGCCAAAGGTTTCTGCAAGACAACTACAAGCATATTTGAACATAGCTCGGAAGTACTTGCCAGAGTTCAAGAAATTCACCAACAAAAAAACAGGTGGTCTAGATGGCTATGCAAAACTATACGAGTGTCACATTACAGTACTTCAGGAAATTCGCTCACTAGCTAGAGAGCATACTTTAGCTGACATAGAAAGTGAATTTCAACAACGAGCATTAAACAAGTCAGAAGTGGGAAGTTGGAAGTAGATTTTTTGTTACTTCCAACTTCGATAATAAGGTGATTTTTAGATTTTTCCTAGAACAATGAAAAAAGGAGCAATTTTCTTGGCATCTAATAATTCTGTGCGAAGAACACAATTTCAAGTTTTGGCTAAGGCGCTCGCGGCGATTGGGCACAAGTATCAGCATCACATTTACGCGGCGGGTACAGCGACAATCATTGTCATGCAGTCAATGCCCTCTTATGGGTGGGGCTTGTTCGATTCGGCCCAGGTGGCAATGACTTGTATGTTCGGCGGCGCTGGCGGTATTGGTGGCGGCGGTGCGGCGGCGGCTACCGCCATTAAAGCACTTCCCGCAGTTATCAATGCAACCATCACAGTACTTTTGTTTGTATACTTTGTGGCTTCTGGGCTTAAAGTTGCCAACGGCATTGGTGAAGGGCAAGAAGTAACGCAGATGGTTCAACAACCCGTAGGCGTGTTTTTCATAATCCTGGTGCTTTGGATTGCTCAAACCATATTATTTAACGGCGTTACAGCCGCTTGCTAGTGATGAGCGAGTCTAATAAATCGCCCATGAAACGGGTGAATCAGTCACTTGGTCAAAATGCAACAATAGGCATTTTTACTGGCTTTCAGTTTGCAGTCGCCTTATTTATGTTTGGCGTGGGCTTCATCATAGCGATTATGTTTGGGGCGGGAATAATTTGGGGACTGCTGGCTGGGGTTTGGTTGAGTGCCACGGTGATAGTTTTATCTGGCAAACGTCCTTACTTGTTCTGGTCAAGAGTGTTCCCAAGCGTTCCAACTTTCACTCGCGGCTATATCAGATATTCTTCGCCCCAAAACAAAAAAATGGCGGGTTTCAAGAAAATGCCTAAGCTATGGTAAAAAGCAGTATTCGTAATCAAAAAATAGTACCCTTTGAAGACTTTTTAGACTTAGCAACTTTAGTAAAACTAAAAAAGGGGAACTATCAAATTGGAGCTTACTTGTTGAGCAAAAAACAATTAAGCGACACTAACAACACCCTGCAATTAGTATTCGGATATGAATGTACTGGCTTTCACCCACTGTTTAATTCATCAGAGAGACTAGAGGGAATTGCCAAGGCTTTTGAGAACGGCTGTAAAGAGTTTTCATCAGGCGAGAAATTCACCTTTCGTTGGTCTTCGTTTTGCGATGAAGACAAAGTGATTGAAAGCTATCGCCAGAGGCTAGCTAGCCCTGTATCTCCTGAGAGTGAGTTTCTTGATTGGGGGCAAGTTGCCCGAATGCAGGAACTCACACGTAACCATCAGCGCAAGGATATCAAGCTCAGTATTTACACGACTTTTACTGTCCGCCCAGGAGGAACCGAAGGTGGTGACGCGGTAGATAGAGCAATAGTTAAGCTGGCGAACTTTTTACAGCGCAGATTCACCCCAACAGGAGCGACCGAACTCACTCTTCAAAACTTAATTCAAGTTCTTGAAAAAGCGATAATTGTCTCTTTGCGCCATCAACAAATACTATCTGAGATGGGCTTGTTCCCCTCGCCAAAATCAGACAAGCAATTGTGGGGCGACCTAGTTGATAGAATGGGTGCGAAGGCTGTAAAAGTGCCCCATACCTTGGTTTATGATACTGGTGAATTAAGGGAAGAGATTAACGAAGCCGCGCCCAACCCATCGCGGTATAACGATCAATTACACGCTACATCCGTACTTCTGAATAACGGCATACCCCACGCTGATAGGCGCTGGGTATGCTTGCCGAATCAGAGTACTGACAAAAAGAAGTATATCGGCGTAATGACGCTTGCCCAAAAACCAGAAGTGTTTGCTTCAACCCATCAGCAAATACGCTTTTTATGGGACGTATTCTCACGTGAGGTTATTTATGATGTCGAGATAATAACAGAGATTAGTCCAGCCGATCAAAAAATGATTAGGCTTACCCAACAATTGATTACGAGGCGGTCAATAAATGCCGAGGCTAGCGCCAGCAAAAAGACTATTGACGTAGGAGCGCAAATTAATACAGAGCGGTCAGTCGATGCTCAGAAGCAGCTTTACACGGGTGATGTCCCAGAAAATGTAGCTGTCATAATCCTTGTTTATCGCAATTCTCCTTCCGAAATCGACGACGCTTGCAGGCTGATTTCAGGGTATATCAATCAACCTGCTGAGTTAATTAGAGAAATGCAATATACATGGTCAATCTGGCTTGACACTTTGCTGTTGAGACAGCGACCGCAACTGACTTTTCCTTTCAACAGACGTGCCACTTTCTTTGCCAGTGAAGTAATTGGTTTAACGCCAGTCATTCAAACAGCACACGGCGATAAACAAGGCTTTGAATTAGTTGCTGACGAAGGTCAATCCTCGGTTCATATTGATCTATCAAAGCCGAAAAACATGATGGTAATCGGCACTACCGGAAGCGGGAAATCGGTAATCATCGCCTCTCTTATTTATCAATGCTTGGCGTTGGGAATGTCAGTATTAATGATTGACTTGCCAAATGATGATGGTTCAGGAACCTTTGGAGATTTCACACCCTACTTTAATGGGTTTTATTTTGATATCTCTAAGGAATCAAACAACCTTGTACAACCGCTAGACCTATCAAAGCTTCCTGAGTCGCAGTGGGAGGAAAGAACAAAAGCCCATCGAAATGATATTAATTTAATTGTGCTTCAATTAGTTTTAGGAACGCAAAAGTTTGATGGGTTGCTATCACAAACTATAGAATCTGTAATCCCTTTGGGCACAAAAGCCTTTTATGAAGATGCCGAAATCCAAGAGCGATTTGAATTAGCGCGAAAAGCAGGGATAAACACCCCAGAGTGGGCGAATACCCCGACATTAGCAGATATGGAGAAATTCTTCTCGCTTGCGTATATTTATTTAGGCTATCAGGACGACAATGTAGAAAAAGCGTTAAATTACATCCGCTTGCGGTTACAGTACTGGCAAGCTAGTAGTATCGGTAGCGCTATCTGCAAACCTTCAACCTTCCAAGCAGATAGCCAGTTGATTACCTTTGCTCTGACTAATCTGCAATCAGGAAAGGATGCAGAAGTGTTCGGGATGAGTGCATATATCGCCGCGTCCCGTCAATCCCTCTCCTCGCCCAATAGTGTATTTTTCATGGATGAGGCTAGCGTATTACTGGGATTTTCCGCATTGTCGCGGCTTGCGGGTCGTAAATGCGCTACGGCTCGAAAGCAGGGCTGTCGGGTGTTTCTGGCGGCACAGGACGTTATCTCTATCGCCAAATCCTCAGCAGGAGAACAAATATTACAAAATATGCCATTGCGGTTGATTGGGCGGATTGTCCCAGGCGCGGCTAATAGCTTCTCTGAGTTGCTGGGCATCCCTAGAGAAATTATCGATAAAAACGAAAGCTTTGTCCCGAACATTCAACAATTATATACTTTGTGGCTGTTGGACTACAACAACAAGTATGTGCGCTGTCGCTATTATCCCTCGTATCCCCTGCTGGCGTTGGTCGCTAATAGCAGAGAAGAACAAGCCACGCGAGATAAATTCAAGAAAATTCACAGTGACAAGTTCACCTGGGTGGCAGAATTTTCTAAATATTATGTCGAGTGTATCAAACAGGGAAAACCATTATGAAGGTTCTATCATTAGTCATTGAAAATAAGCTGTTGCTGGCAATACTAGCAGGTGTCGTGTCAATAGTCGGCTTTCAAGTATGGCAATACAACCAAGCTCAATACGAAAAGCTTATTAGCGAAGCGAAGAATGGCTGTGGCGTGTACATAGAATTGGGCGAGGATGCCATCAAGCGCTCCCCCAGCCTGAGAGCATTGAAATATCAAAATAAGCGATTGAGTGGATTAGAGCAACCGGGGATAAACTCTGAATCCGCCGATCCAGGTGCTTATGTCATGCTTTTTCGATCCCCTGCTTCTACCCTTCCGCCTAATGCTTTGCCTTTCGATGATCCCTTCTTCACCAGTTTATTAAATAAGGAAGAATCACCTAAAACATTAATGGTTCAAGCTGTTTCTTTTGATTTAGCAAAAAAGCAAGCGACCGTAAAATCTCTTTGTACCAAAAAACCTTTTGTAGTAGCCCTGGAGGACTTGTATCTTGAATACCAACCGATTGATCGCAATCTCAGGCGCAGCAATTTTGATATCCTTTTCTAGCCTCCCTGCCAATGCTCAAGCTAGTCAAAACCAATCTTTCTTAACTCAATTCCAACAAATCTATAGCAGCTTGCAGACTTACATTAGTAATTATCAGAAAGAATTTACTAAAAGTTTGGGCAAGTTAGAAGCTGAATTAACCCAGGCAATTGAATCTAGTGTTGGTGATTTGGGTATTCCCGATCCCCTAAAAGCTGGCAAGAATATCGAGAAAGTGATTCAGAAACAAGAAGGCGCGTTGCTGATATTAGACCCTCGCATTCAAGCCGACAATGCTATCAAGGATTGGAACCAGCAATATACACGCGGTCAGTCAGAATCAGTACTAGGAGTTGAGGGTCAACGAGTGCAATCGCAAGAGGCAGCAATAACTAATGATGCTACTGCCCAATCAAGCGAAAATGCTGCTGCCGCGCAGGATGATGTCATTACCCAAGACATTCTCAAAAAGGTCGCTATTCAAAACTTACAAAGTGTTGTAATTGCCAAATCTATCCATGCAGAAGCGCAAAAACAATCTCGTTCCTTGGCTGTTACAAATATCAATCTTGCTGATATTTCTAGTCGCATGGATGAGCAAGCTGCGGCAAAGGATCAGGAATCTAGCGCCGCTACTCGTCAAATCATTCAATCTGCCGCCGCTAACGATTCCTTCTGGAAGAATCAATAATCAAGTCAACTTGAAGAAGAATTCAGAAGTCAGAATTCAGGAGTCAGAATGAATCAGTGGGGGATTCAGACCCGCCACTGTCTTGTTGACCACTAAATAAAAGATTTAGTGGGGGTGCAAAAACGCCCTGGATTCATCCACTATGAAGTTCAAAATACCCAACTGAATTCTGGCTCCTGACTCCTGAATTCTGTTTCAATAACGTTACGGTAACTGAGATGATAGCGCTCTTAACTATTCTTTTTGCTCAAACTACAGGGCAGCAAGCCGGGGAAAATACGGGTACTACAAACTCAGGCGAAATAGTCGAAGGCGCTATCTCAGGCGCAGACCTAATCTATAAATCGTTTGAGAATGATTGGCTAGAATTAGCATCTGGAACAAGCCCAATTTATACGGCTGTCGTCGCCGTTTCTACTCTCGCGGCTGTTGTGATGATTGGCTTTGCATCATTTGGTTGGTACAGGAAGTATGCAGAAGAAGGGTTTGGTTATGATTTCATAGCCGAGATGGTTTTGCCATTAGTAGTAATTGTAATGCTTAGTAATAATGGGTTCCTCTTAGCAAACACAACAGTCGCATTAAAAAACGTATCGACCGGACTAAACAGGAGTATTTTAAATATTACGAGAAATGGGGTCAATTTGAGAGATGCTATACGGAATGTAAACGCTGACCAAAGCTTTGTCTTAGCCGCGCAGATAGCCTTAGCTAAGTGCGAAAAGCTCAACAACGAAAAGAAGGAAGGTGAAGAATTGAGCGAGAAACAAGCTTGTATCAAACAGGCTGTGGAGAATACACGAAAAGACGCGCAGAAAGCTAGAGAAAAGACTGGCGCGGGTTCTGGAGTCGGAAGTTGGAACCCCTTAGACCTTAGTGGCGAACTAATCAATAGCGCAATCCAAGGTTTTGTTTATGTCATTCTCAGTGGGGTATCGGCAGCTTTTCAGTACATCGTCCAACTGTCATTCTTAATGATTGCATTCGCTGCCCCAATCTTCCTAGTTCTATCTTTACTGCCTTTCCAAAGCAAGCCTATTTATGCTTGGCTTGCTGGCTGGTTAGGGCTGACATTGGTTCTGATTTCGTACTCGATAACTGTAGGTATTATTGCCAGCGCAATAGTCTCCAAGCCTTCCAGCAATCCTTTGCTATTGCAACTACTGCAAGCTATTTTCTCGCCATTACTCGCGGTAGCCATAGGTACTGGTGGCGGAATGGCTGTATTTTCAGCTTTCACTAGTGGGGTTAAATTCTCGGTGGGGTTACGAAGATGAAATTATTAGAGAGAAAAGAGCTAAATTTCACCCCAATTTTCTTAATAGTCAATGCGGTTTTATTAATGCTTTTATTATTCATAGAAATTGTCAATTTTGCTCGGATAGCAACGTTTTTTAAAACGAAAGCTTCGACCTTGGTAGAATTGTCTGACGGCGAATCTATCAGAGTTATTCCTATAGGTAGCCTTGAGCGATCACCGCAAGCTATTACGTATTTTGTCGGGCAGACAATGACCGGACTTTTAAGTTGGAATGCTCTACCAAAGCCAAGCGATGATTACAAGATAGACCCCACCAAACAATTAAAATTAGATCCGGGGATATCGACATCAAAAGCCAAGATTACTACTAGTGCATGGGCTTCAGGTTTTGCGTTGTCAGAAGATTTTCGCGCACCATTCCTTGAAGAGATAAGTAATCTTACGCCGCCCGATGTCTTTAATGGGTCTACGCAATCAATCCTAAAAGTCAGCCTAATCAGTCAGCCGACTCGCATTAAGGATGGGCAATGGAAAGTAGATATGGTTGCAGAGATTGTTGTTTTCCAAGGCAGCAATTTAGTTGGTAAGCCCATCGCTTTTAACAAAACTGTATTTGTCAGGGCGATTGATACGGCTGCCCTGCCTAGATTTGCGTCCGATGTTCAAGAAACCGCCTCTCGTGTTCGCAAAGCGGGGTTGGAAATTTACAAAATCCAAGATTTAGATTTATGAGTCAGAACACCCAGTCAGCTTTGTCAGAGGCAACTATTGAGATAGAAGAGCAAGATTTTGCCGCGATGAACGGCGCTAAAACTTCTCACGCTAATGATTCAATTCAACCCTCCGAAAACCCCGCCCCAGAAGAAATTGTTACTGCTCAAACAGTCTCGCAATCTCCACTCTTAAAAATGGGCGTTGTTGCCCTGATTTGCCTTCTCTTCGTGACGATTGTTGGGGCAATGCTAGGCAATTCAATGAATGTGCTGAAATTTTCCAAGGGCATTGTGCAACCGCCCAAAGAAGAGCAAACGCCCCTAGCAGAGCCGGAAAATGAGACGGGCAAGGATAAAACAGCGCTTGCCCTGACTAGCCAAAATAACGAGTTAAAGCAGATTCGCGATCGCTTGCCTAGCCCAACGCCTACCCCTAGCGCAACCTTAGCCCCAGCCTCAATTGCACCCGTTACCCCTCCGATGCAACCAGTGCAGCGCCGACAACGTTCTTACCCAGTCGCCAGTCAGCCGACAGCGCCCTTCACTTTCCCCCAGGCTAGAGTATCTATTCCCCAGCCCCAGCCCAAAATTGCCCAGCCGAGCAGACAATCTCCTTTGGCGTTCCCAACGGCTGCAACCAACGCCCCCACCAAAGACCCCACTCAGCAATGGCTTCTCGCTGCAAACGCTGGCAGTTTCAGGAGTTCAGAAGATGAATCAGAAAGCGAGAAACCCATCAAGACTAATGGAATTGAAGGAGGTACGGGAGGAGCTACACAAGTGGCCAAGAACACTACCATTAATTACAACGCTCTTCGCGTAATTGTTGGCAGCACCGCAGAGGGGAGGCTAGAAACGCCGATCGCTTGGGGCACTGGTGACGCTGGCAACCAGAATTACTTGGTGAAACTAACAAAACCCTTAAAAGCCTCAGATGGTAGGGACGTACTACCCGTGGGCGCTTATCTGGTTGTTCAACTAGCAGAGTCCAATGGTTCGGGTTTCGCCAAACTGCGCGGTGTTTCAGTGTTGGTCAATATAAACGGCGATACGCAAGAAAAGCAACTGCCAGAAAATGCCGTTCTGATAATGGCCAAGGATGGTGGTTTCTTAAAAGCAGAGTCTCGCAGAGGCAGTAATCTGGGCAACAATTTCATCTCTGCTATTGTTGCGGGAGTCGCCAAAGCTGCCGAAGTACAGAATCGCCCCATAACTCAAGTCAGCAGTAACTCTAATGGCTTCTCTACTAGCTCCACTACCAACGATCAAAAAGACCTATCCGCCGCTTTTGGAGAGGGTGCATTTAATAGCGTTCTTGATAATATCAAAAGCTCAAATGTTACACGTTCGCAACAGTTAAGCGGCAAAGAAGAAGTATTCGTGATTGACGTTGGTAAGCCAGTACAAATATTCGTTAATCAAACAATATCGCTTTAGTCAATTCGCAATTCACAATGGGCTAACGCCCCGCTCCGCTGTTTTCATGCCCAAAGGGCTGTACGCAATTCGCAATTAACACCCCACGGATGAATACGCTTCCTCTGAATATTGATACTACGTGTTTTATCTTTCCTGTTAAGAGTTAAGAGTTCCCTGTAAAAATGTTAAATAAACTCGCTATTGTTACAACCCTCTTAATAGCAACTGCCTCAAGCGTGTCGGCAATGCCCATCCGAACGGTTTATGAGAATGATGCAAACTCCAAGGCGATCGAATTAAAGGTGTGGAAGGGTTACGGATTAACTATTAATTTGATGTCTACGGGAGAGACTATCAAGCAAGTTTGGATTGGCGATCCAAGTCGCTTTGCTTTTACCTCAAATGGTGGCTTATGCCAGTCATCAGGCGGTGATTCTAACTGCACAGGAGGTAAAGCGACTGTAATCTTTCTTCGCCAGATTGACCCGATCAACTTTCCCGTTACTTCTAGCAGCAATGGAAGTACTCAAATTACAGTGCTTACCAATGAAAAGCAGTATCAATTTAAGATAGTCCCCGCTACTGGCAACCCAGCCTATACAAGCTTGGTGATTAAATCGGATTCGGAGCGCCCATTGCCAATTCCCCGTCCGCGAACGCCGCAACCGCTAACAGTTCAAAAGCCGCAATCAGCGCCGTCAGACTTCCCGCAGCCCTCGCCGCCACCACAAACAATAAAAGTCCCCCCACCTCAGCCTGTTGCCGTTTTACGCCCCAATCCTGGGACTACGCTAAATGGTGCGATTCAGAGGAACGATGCTAATGCTCTCGCTTTTGGGCTAGCAGAAGCTGGGCGCAAAGGTCAAGTTAAACCCGGATCTACCACCTGGAACAAGGTGCAAGATGCTATCAAACTATTACGGCGTGGCAAGACAAGAGATGAGGCAATTTCACTTTCTCAGGTCGATAAAACTACTTTTCATCAATTACTTCAATGGGGGCAGTTGTGAACAATTTTGTGAAGTTTATTCGCCAAGAATTAGATAAATATAAGCGACCAATTACTAAAAAAAATCATGAAATATAAACTCTTTCTACTGACTGCGATCGCTCCGGTGCTTCCACTTTCCGCCTCAATCGCACAGACACCGACAACTACCCAGGCAACCCCAACAATTAATTATTCGCAGGGCAAATACAAAACGGCTGCCCCCGACTGGTCGAAAATCACATGGGATACTTTGCCACCCGTTCAACAGCCAGGATTTTTAACAATCCCTAAAAACCTGATTTCAGTTTTTGGATACGATCCCTCGCGTTCGTGGACAGCAGGGCAAAAAGTAGATTCTGTTGTGATGCTGGGCGATGCAGATGATGCCTTTAAGATGTCTGCCTTGAGCTTAAAGTCCATTAGCACAGTGGCTTTGCCCACTACAGCCACAACCACCAAACCCACCCTCAAAGACTTTGGATTAATCCAATGGCAAACGCCAAAAACATTGGTCAAGGCGATGCCTGAATTAAGCAATCTGAGCCTATCAGAAGTTCCCCCATTAGCCGATCTATTCTCCAAGAACGGCGGCGGCGGCGGCACTATTTCTCAGGCTATCAGTTCAAATCCTCAAGCCGCAGATTTGACGCTAGACAAGATTGACCTAAGTAAGTATTCTCTTAATTCAATTCCTGGATTGACCAAAACTCAGCTAGGAAAGTTTGAATCATGGCAGCAAGCTTATGTCAATCAAATTCCTAAATTAAGTCAAGTGCCCTTTGATAAAATGCCTCAGCCTATTAGGTCTGGGATAGACGTTGTGGGTATCGCGTCGGTTGTACTTGGGACGGCTGAAAAAGGCGATGCAAAGGCAGGTAACAATTACTTTGTATCTGGCAGTGTTGTCAGAGGCGATCGCACTTTAACAGTCGCCTGTCCTCCAGGCATTGAATGCTCATACTTAGAGATGGGGGATTTTGCTGGCAGTCAGGGCAGCTTGTATGGTAAGCGTTGGGCATCAGGCTCATCCCAACAAGTCAAGGGTGGTTATGGAATTCTAGCCGCCGTGAATGGGGGCAAGGAACCCACGGGGCGGCTAGTGTATGGTAGTGGGTTCAAAGTGGCGCTAACTGGAGTTAATGAATCCCTTGGGACTGCCGACTTTGGCTTATTCTTTAGGATCTGTGCGCGACCGCCATTCCAGCAGAAAACTTGCACTCCTTACTTCATTGGGCCAGTTCCCTGGTTGCCCGTGAGCGAGAATGATTTGGTGATTGTGGGGACTGGGCGATGACAGGAACCGCAAACACTATTGTTAAGCCAAATCAATTTATTCCCCCAGGCATTGAATCGGCCCTGTTTTCCCCCGCAGGTTTAGGGGTACTCGCCTGTGGTGCGGTGATCGTAATCGCCAAAATCATCGATAGTAGGGGAGGTATTGCCAAGCTAGCGACAGCGCGTTGGGGCGGGATAAGAGAAAAAACATCGGCTCGTCAGTTGGCATGTAAGCAAATTCAGCAACGCTTGCATAACCGAGTATCACTGTATGTTGGTACTCCCAAGAATACAACGAGCGAGGTTATTAATGGTGTCCGTAGAACTTGCATCCCTGAAGATTCAACAACCCTTTATTTTCCAGAGGCACAGCGAGGCATCCTAGTTTGTGGTGGCCCAGGGAGTGGAAAGTCATTTTCAATGATTAATCCCCTGATTCGCTCTGTAATTGATCAGGGCTTACCTCTGGCTTTATATGATTTCAAATACGCCTCCCAGGAATCAGCTGATTCTCCGTCTAAAGGGCAAGCTCCAATACTTGCAGGGTATGCGATAGAACGCGGTTATCAGGTTACTGTGCTTGCCCCAGGATTTCCAGAATCGGCAGTTGCCAATCCAATAGACTTTCTTCGCAGTAATGAAGACTCAGAAATGGCGCGGCAACTTGCGATTACACTCAATCGCAATTTCCAACTCGGTGATAAAGATTCTGGAAATAGCTTCTTTACCAACGCTGGCGATCAGTTAGTCCAAGCCGTCTTTATGCTGGCAAAGGGCACAGAGTATCCAGATATCATGATGTGTCAAGCGATACTAGGATTGCCAAAGTTAGTTAAGCGCATAGAGCAAGCAGAAAATCTAAACTTCATGGTTAGAGAGGCTTTCGCACAGTTTGTATCTGTTGCAGGGTCGCCAGAAACAGCAGCTAGTATTGTGGGTACAGCTAGCGGATTGTTCAGCCGTTTTATGGTTAAGTCTGCCTTAGCAGCGTTCTGTGGAAAAACTAATATTCCACTGGATTTGAAGGGACGGCAGATGGTGGTATTCGGGATGAACAAAGAAAAGCGTGATGTAATTGCCCCATTGCTAGTCTCGATTCTGCATCTATTAGTTAGTCGGAATGTAGCTAACAAACGGACTTGCCCTTTGGTATTAGGGATTGATGAATTACCCACATTATATTTACCAGCACTGGTTGATTGGCTCAATCAGAATCGGGAAGATGGATTGGTATCGATACTGGGATTACAAAATCTCTCAATGCTGATTGAATCTTATGGTGAAAACACAACTAATGCCATCTTTGGTGGTTGTGCTACTAAAGCATTCTTTAACCCTCAAGATGATGTAGCCGCCGAACGATTTAGTAACTTTTTGGGTGAAGAGGAAATTAAATACAAGCAACGTTCTCGCTCATCAGGTGGTAAGGGCGGTGCAAGCATTTCTAATTCTGACCAAAACAGTACTCGCAAGTTATTTGATGTCAATCAATTTAACACCTTACCATCGGGAAAAGCAGTAATTATTAGTCCAGGTTTCCGTTCTCGTGGTCAAATAAGTTTGCCAATATTGCAATCAATTAAAATTCCTCAACATGAAATCCAATCGGAAGCTGACAGTGTGAAAGCTTGGTACGAGTTTCAAAAGTTCTTATCTAAAAAGTCTACTCTCTTAACTCCAGCAGATGAAGAAATGAGAATTCGTCGAGCAGAGGCTTTAAAATTGTTACCTTTGATAGAGAACCAAGAGCAGTTATCAGAATATGCAAGTCTGATTTAAAGTGAAATTTCCTGCCCTTAATAGTCATCACAAATATTCAGGATAAATACCATGTCGTCACGCGATTTTTACTCACTTAATGATTATGACAGACGAGAAATTGCAAAACTTCCACCTCAGATAGCAGCTTTAGCAGATAAATATCCATGTGAGATTGTAAATGTTGTCGATGCTTGGGACGATGAGCCTTTTGGGATTAATTATGTTCCTCAATATGTTGAAATTTATAGCGATGCGGGTGAAAAGGCTAGCTTGTGTATTTTAGACGGGGTTCTCACTGACTATACACCTGCTAATCCAGAAATTAATACCTCAACTGTCCAAGTAATCATTGATGGCAAGTTTGCTTATATCGAAATTGAAGGAAGGGTAATAATCAATCATTTGGGCGGAATAATTCTCCCCAAAGTAACTGTCAATCCTTCGGAGTTAATTCAAGTTTTACTAAAGGAATCAAATCATGATTGATGATGGAGATGCCAAAGAAATTAAACGTGACTACTTGGATATTCTAGAAGCCCTACTTAAAAATATTCAGCAAAAAGCAAAATCAAAAGAAATACCGACTAGCAACGATATAAGTATTTATGCTGGTGGAAAGCAGGTATATAAAGGACTTGTCGGACAATCACCATCTAAAAATTTATTGACTTCCGAACAACTAGAGAATATTAACAAAGCGATAACTGACCCCAAAAATTCTCAAGGTACTATCTCGATCAAGATTGGTAAATCGGAAGTTTTTCGCGTTCAAAATGGACGGATAACCAATGATTTATTAGGTTTAGCTCCCCCATCACAGCCAAATAAAGTTGTAACGAAGGAGCGAATTTACAGTGTAGAAGCTTTGCAAAAACAAGTGAAAGTTTTACAAAGTAAACTTCAAGCACAGCAAAAACTTGTTGAAAGTATCAAAGAGACGCAACAAACGCCCGAATCGCTGTCAAAGTTAATTGACCAAGTTGCCGAAATGGGTAAATCTTTGGAGAAACAACAGCAGTTGATTGAAAATACTCAAAAAGCATTGTCCCAGGTGAATGAACGTTCTTTACCACAAATTCAAAATACGGTTCTTCAAAACTGGGTGGGTACGGTTGAGAACCAGGTAAAACAAACTGCCAAGAATGTTTTTGAGTGGGTTAAAGATGCGCTAACACCTGAAGTTACCAAGCTCAGAAACGAAATTGCTTTACTCAAATCTCAAATTAATGAACAAATTACTAGCTTCAAGGATGAAGTTAAATATCAGACTGACAGTGTAAGAAATGAACTCAATCAACAAGTTGGTAACTTAACTCAAGAGTTACGTACACAAGTAGATGGTGTTAAAAACACTGTTGAGCAAAGCCTTATGGGTGTTAAGTCAGCTATTGGCAATACTCGAACTGAACTACGAGCTGCTGTTAAGGATGTTAAAGGTAAAGTAGTTGAAGAAAGCGTTAAAGCACTGCTAAATATCTTGGGCACAAATAACCCCGATGGTTCCAAGAGTTTCAAAAGTACAACTTTTGATTTTGAACGTCTTGGCGATAATGTAATCGTTCGAGCTAAAAATGGGGATACAGTTCTCACTGACGGAGTTTTATCACCTAACGTAAGTGAGCAACAGTTACAGGCACTTGATAAGGTTCAATCTGTTGTTAATATGCATCATCAAATTCAGCAGGATTCTCAACAAGAATCACAATTTAGAAATATGCACAGATAAATCCAATTCGCAATTCGCAATTCGCAATTAAACTCAGACAGACACTTCGGGGTGGGGTTTTGAACCTTTACTTTTTTGATAAAGCAGAGTGTGCTTTTACCCCCTGGATGACCAAATTTTGAATCATACCCTGACCAAAAATTAACGACGTTTCAAGGGTTATAGCCTAAACATCACATAAAAGTTTGCATAAAATTATGGCCGCGTGTCCTGATTGTGAATCATAATAAAGCCTAGAGTTGTCATAACTAAAAAGAGAAAACTTCTCCCGAATAATTCTCTAAAAATCACTCTGAGATACAACTTAGATGACAAAATATGGTTCAAACTGACTAAGATATGATTCAATGCACGTTGATAAGTATTTTTAGGAGACTGTAGTGAA
>NNBU01000541.1_pt1 | contig 16159 bp, 14 predicted proteins | sample 1173781 | NCBI WGS metagenome assembly NNBU01 (sample SAMN07173937, study PRJNA388173) | plant metagenome | biome: Plant school; feature: Soil; material: Symbiotic tissue of Blasia pusilla L.; isolation source: symbiotic tissue sample KVJ2 | host: Blasia pusilla | place: Norway: Troms, Kvaloya...
CGCGTTCATCGCACACCTAAGCTTTGCGGCAATGAACAGCCTCGAAGGAAAGTGATGAGCGAGAAAGTGTTTTTGGCGGGCGCCACCGGCGCCGTGGGCGCAGCGCTGATCCCGTTGTTGGTCGAGGCGGGCTACACCGTGTACGGCAGCACGCGGCGCGCCGAGCGCACGGTTGCGCTGCAGGCGCAGGGCGTGCACCCGGTGGTCGTCGACGTGTTCGATGCCCAGGCGCTGAAGGCGGCGCTGGTGCGCATCGCACCCTGGGCCGTGGTCCATCAGCTGACCGACCTGCCCAAGGACCTGGACCCCGCACGCATGACCGAAGCCGCCGCCCTCAATGCCCGCGTGCGCACCGAAGGCACGCGCAACCTCGTGGCCGCCGCACAGGCCGCGGGTGCGAAACGGCTGGTGGCGCAGAGCATCGCCTGGGCCTATGCGCCGGGCCCCAAGCCATTCACCGAAGACCGGCTGCTCGATGTCGACGCGCAAGGCACGCGCCGCGTGAGCGTCGACGGCGTGGTGGCGCTGGAGCAGGCCGTGCTGGGCGCGCAAGGGATCACGGGCACGGTGCTGCGCTACGGCCAGCTCTACGGCCCGGGCACGTCGACGACCACCGGGTGCACGCCCTGCGCCTGCAGCGCAACCGTGCGCTCGGCGCGCCGCGTGCTGCCGTACACGGTGTAGCCCGCCTCGACCAACAACGGGATCAGCGCTGCGCCCACGGCGCCGGTGGCGCCCGCCAAAAACACTTTCTCGCTCATCACTTTCCTTCGAGGCTGTTCATTGCCGCAAAGCTTAGGTGTGCGATGAACGCGCGGGAAGAACCAAGAATCGGCCGCGCGACTGGACCATCGCCTGGCGGCGGCGCGTCAGGCGGCCTCGTCGTCCGGCACCGCGCTGCGGTCCTTGATGCGGGTGACCTGCGACAGCAGCGCGTCTGCCGGCGTCATGTCCGGCCGCTGGCCCTTGTAGACGGGCTGCTCGAACTTGCCACCGGCATAGCGGTACAGGTAGCGCACCTCGACCAGCGTGCCCACCGCGGGCAGCGCCTCGTTGGGCGGCACGGTCACGTTGCCCAGGTCGACCATGGCGCCGGCTTCGTCGCGCAGCCCCACGGCCACCGAGCGCTGCGCATTGACGCGAATCACCTCGCAGGTCGCGCTGTGGTTGAACTTGAACTTCAGGCTGGTGCTGCTGCGGCCGGCGCTGAACGGCGCGGCCAGCGCCTTCAGCACATAGCCCTCGCCATGCGCGGCCAGCAACTGCGCGGCGCGGTTGCGCTTGCCTTCGGGGGTGAGTTCCAGCGCAAGCACCACCATCCACGGCGCGAGGCCGGCGAGCTTGTGCAGATGGCCGAAGCGCTCGATGAACGGCGCGCCGCGCAGGTCTTGCCCGCCCAGCTCCAGCAGATCGAAGGCCATGAACACATCGCCCACATGCTCGCCCGCAATCACCGTGCGGCCTGTGGGCAACTGGGCACCGCCGACCCAGGCCTGCGGAATGTCGACGAACAGGCCGCGCCGGTTGGTGCCGCGCACGGCGTCGCCTTCGATGAGCAGGATGCGGTTCTCGCCGTCGGCCTTTTCCTGCAGCCCCCAGCCCGGGTCGTCGAAGTAGCGCGCCGCCTGCTCCTCGAGGATCAGCGTGGGCAACTGCGGCAGCTCGCCGCTCATGCGGCCGGCGAGGTCGGTGGACGTGTACAGCGCGCCGGACTGGTCGGGCGTGTAGCCCTTGCCCGTCTTTTCCTTCACCACCTTGTCGTAGATCTTCAGCGCGGCCTCGTAGGCAAGCGGGCTGCTGGTCTTGGTGCCGGTGGCCAGCGTGCCGCCGCGCCGGCCGTTACCATAGTCGACCACCCAGCCGTCGTCCTTGGGGCGCAGGTGCACCTGGTAGACCTTGTCCGAGCCCTGGCCCGTGAAGTAGAGAAAGCTCGACTTGGAGACCGGTTCCGTGTTCGCCATGGGTGATGAGTGCGTGGGTGGATTTCGCTGGCGATGCTACACACGCGCGCATGCGCACATGCGCCAAAACCACGCGGCACTTCACAGCGCCGAGCCCGCCCGCTACATTCGTCGCTTCGACAACCACACAGAAAGCGGAGGTGCGCCATGGAAGACACTGCAATTCAAGCCCCTACCAACGTGCGGTTTGTCGGGCCTCATCTGAACTGATCGCTCACACGTTCGCCGTGTAGCCCAGTCTGCCCGCGCGGCCATGCCAGGCCGCGTCTCGCAAGCCGCCCTCCGATTCAAAACGCCCGCCGCCGGCACGCATGTGCCGTCGGCGCTCCGTTCATTTTTCGAATCAAGGCTCACCATGCTTGAAACCCGCGCCGCAACGGCCTGCGCACTCGCAACCACGCGGCACACAGAGACCACCGTTTTCGATCCCCAGCGCGCGAGCGAAGACTGCTGGACCCGCGCCCTTGCCTACTGGCGCCTGCGCCATGCCGAAGACCACCCCGGCGAGCCCGTGCCGGACGATGCGGACACGCGGCACGCCGTGCTTCGGGCAGACCCGCTGGTCGTGGTTCACCGCATGCTGGCCGTGGGCCCGCACGGTGAATTCATCGGCAGTCTGAACGCGAGCTTTCGTCGCGAAGGCACGCCCGAGCACGAGGCGTTCGCGCCCTTCATCGACGTTTGGGGCGGCGTGCTGCGTGCGCACCAGCGGCGCGGCGTGGCCACCGCCCTGCTGCGCGCATTGCTGGCGCTGATGCAGGCGCACGGCAAGTCCGTTGCCACGCTCAAGACGCACCTGAGCGAAGGCCACGCCTTCCTGCGGGCCATCGGCGCCGAAGAAAGACACCGCGCCATCGAGAACCGCATGGCTTTCGCCGGTCTCGACTGGCAGGCCCTGGCCCGCTGGCGCGCCGAAGGCTTCGCACCCGCCCACGGCCTGCGCGCCGAGGTGCATGCGGGCCGCGTGCCTTTGGAGCGGCTTGCCACGCTGATGGCACCGATGTCCGCATTGCTGGACGACGCGCCCACCACGAACCTGGACCGCCCGCCGCTGCGCTACGACCTGGAGGGCTACCACACCTGGTATGCCGAGCTGGACCGCCGCGGCGGCGAACACTTCCTCGTGCTGCTGCTGGCCGGCGATGAGCTGGCCGCGGTGTGCGACGCCAACTGGAGCCAGCGCGTGCCCGACCGCATGTACCAGAACCTCACCGCCGTGGCCCGCTCCTGGCGCGGCAAGGGCCTGGCCAAGGGCGTGAAGGCGGCAATGCTGCAGCTCGTGCGCGAGCGCCATCCCGAGGTGACGCTGGCCGTCACCAGCAACGCCGAGGTCAATGCGCCCATGCTCGCCATCAACCGCCAACTGGGCTTTGCGCCGCACAGGCATGATGGGCTCTACCAGATCGGCACGGAAAGCCTGAGGAACTTCCTCGCGGCACGGCCTCTGGCTCTACAACAGGATTCCCAGGAGGCACGGCCATGAAAGCACCCCCCAGACTGCAGGCATTGATCGACGAGGGCCTGATCGACACCGTGGTGCGCCAGCTCATGAGCGGCAAGGAGGCCATGGTGTACGTGGTGCGCTGCGGCGACGAAACGCGCTGCGCCAAGGTCTACAAGGAGGCCGACAAGCGCAGCTTTCGCCAGGCCGTCGACTACACCGAGAACCGCCGCGTGAAGAACACCCGCGAGGCGCGCGCCATGGCCAAGGGCACCAAGTTCGGCCGCCAGGTGACCGAGGCCATCTGGCAAAGCGCCGAGGTCGATGCGCTCTACCGCCTGGCCGCCGCCGGCGTGCGCGTGCCCATGCCGCACAACTTTCTGGAAGGCGTGCTGCTGATGGACCTGGTGACCGACGCCAACGGCGACGCGGCACCGCGCCTGAACGACGTGGCCTTTTCGCCCGAAGACGCGCTGCGCCACCACGCCAGCCTGCTGCGCGAGGTGATGCGCATGCTGTGCGCGGGCGTGGTGCACGGCGACCTCTCGGAGTTCAACGTGCTGCTGGCCGAAGACGGCCCGGTCATCATCGACCTGCCGCAGGCGGTGGACGCCGCGGGCAACAACCACGCCAAGCGCATGCTGCTGCGCGACGTGGAAAACCTGCGCAACTTCTTCGGCCAGTACGAGCCCGGCCTGCTGCGCACGCACTACGGCGACGAGATCTGGGCACTGTACGAGCGCGGCCTGCTGCGGCCCGAGACCGAGCTCACCGGCAGCTTCGTGCGCGAAACCGGTCCGGTCGACCTGGGCAACGTGCTGCGCGAGGTGGAAGACGCGCGCATGGAAGAGGCGGCGCGGCTGCTGAGGATGCAGACGCCGCGACAATAGGCGGGCTGCGCCTTCGCCGCCTTCCCGCCCGCCTCGATGAACGCTCCCGCCCTGCCGAACCCCTCCCCGCACTGGCACCAGCCGCTTTCCGCCGCCGTCCGCCAGATCGCGAAGGCAGCCGCCTTCGTGGCCTTGGGTTTCGGCTCCGCGGCGCATGCGGCGAGCATCCGCCTCGAAGACGATCGCGGCACCACGCTCGAACTGCAGGCGCCGGCGCGGCGCATCGTGTCGCTGATGCCCTCGCTCACCGAAACGGTGTGCGCGCTCGACGCCTGCGACCGGCTGGTGGGCATCGACCGCCATGCCAACTGGCCGGCCTCGGTGAAGGGCCTGCCGCAGGTGGGCGGCATCGACGACGCGAACATCGAGCGCATCGTGGCCCTCAAGCCCGACCTGGTGCTGCTGCGCCCCCGCAGCCGCGCCGCCGAGCCGCTGGAGCGCCTTGGCATCAAGGTGCTGGCGCTCGACGCCAAGACCCATGCCGACCTGCGCCGCGTGATGGAAACGGTGGCCCGCGCCACCGGCCGTCCGGGCGCGGGCGAGGCCTACTGGCGCAAGCTCGACGCAGGGCTGGACGCCGCCCGGGCCCGCGTGCCGGTCGGCTGGCAGGGCCGGCGGGTGTATTTCGAGGTGCATGGCGGCATGGCGGCGGCCAGTGAAAGCTCCTTCATCGGCGAAACCCTGGCCCGCCTGGGGCTGGGCAACGCGGTGTCGGGCACGCTGGGACCGTTCCCGAAGATGAGCCCCGAGTTCGTGGTGCGCGCCAACCCCGACGTGCTGATGGTCTCGGCGCTGGGCGAAATATCTGCCATGGCCGCACGGCCCGGCTGGTCGGCCATGTCGGCCATCCAGCGCGGGCGGGTCTGCAGCTTCGCCTCGGCGCGCTTCGACCTGATGATGCGCCCCGGCCCCCGGCTGGACGAGGCGGCCGACGCCATCGTGGCCTGCCTGGCCTCGCTGGGCGAGCCCCGACCCTGACCCGCGGCTGGCGGCTCCGTGGCTGCCGCGCATCGGACCCTATGTCCTTTGCTGTTTCGCGCCGTGGTCCCCTGAAGTACCATTTCCGGACTTTGACCCCTGCCGCCGCCCCTCCGACCCCCATGCTCCCAGTTGCCGGCGTCGATACCGATGAAGCCATTGCGCGGGACGTGGCGGCCATCGGGCGCATCAGCGCGGTGCCCTCGCTGCTCAAGGTCATCTGCCAGAACACCGGCATGGGCTTTGCCGCCGTGGCACGCGTGACCGACGGCACCTGGACCGCCTGCGCGGTGGAAGACACCATCCAGTTCGGGCTGAAGCCCGGCGGGCAGCTGCAGGTGGGCACCACGCTGTGCAGCGAATCGCGCATGGCCCGGCTGCCGGTGGTGATCGACCACGCCAGCACCGACCCGGTGTACTTCAACCACCACACGCCGCGCCTGTACAACATCGAGAGCTACATCTCGGTGCCCATCATCCACAGCAACGGCGAGTACTTCGGCAACCTGTGCGCCATCGACCCGCGCCCGGCCGTGGTGTCCGACGCGCGGGTGGTGGCGATGTTCACCGCGTTCGCCGAACTGATCGCGCTGCAGCTGGAAAACGAAGACCGCCAGGAGCGCATGGAAACCGCCCTGCAGTCCGAGCGCGCCACGGCCGAGCTGCGCGAGCAGTTCATCGCGGTGCTGGGGCACGACCTGCGCAACCCGCTGTCGGCCGTGGGCGCAACGGCCGAGCTGCTGGTGCGCCGCAGCGCGGAGCCCGACCTCGTCAAGCTCGGCACCCGGCTGAAGGCCAGCACGCGGCGCATGTCGGGCCTGATCGACGACGTGCTCGACTTCGCGCGCGTGCGGCTCGGCTCGGGCATGGGCCTGAGCATCCGCGAGGCCGACTTCCTGGCCTCCGGCCTGAAGGACGTCATCGACGAAGTGCGCGCGGCCAACCCGAAGTTCGACATTCGCGACGACATCGCCATCAACGGCGCGGTGCGCTGCGACCAGGGCCGCATCCAGCAGGTGCTGTCCAACCTGCTCGGCAACGCGGTGACGCATGGCGCGCAAGACCAACCCATCACCGTGCGAGCCGCCATGGAAGACGACAAGCTCGTGCTCTCGGTGACCAACGGCGGCCCGCCCATTCCCGCGGACAACCTGGCGAAGATCTTCCAGCCCTACTGGCGGCCCGCGCACAGCAAGCCCGGTGGCGGGCTGGGGCTGGGCCTGTACATCGCCTCGGAAATCGTCGCCGGGCATGGCGGTACGCTGGAGGTCACGTCCAGCGCTGCCGACGGCACCCGGTTCCTGGCGACGCTGCCGACCGCATGAGCGAATCCCCCGTTTTTTCTTTTTCCCCATGAAGCATCGCAAGCAGACCTCGTCCACTCCTTTCATCCGGGTGGGCCCCAGCGGCGTGCACGGCCTGGGCGCCTTCGCCACGCGCGACCTGCCGGGCGAAGCCTTCCTGGGCCTGTACGAAGGCCGCCGCTACACCAAGGCCGAGATCGCCACCAAGGCCTGGGACGACCAGCTGACCTACCTGTTCACGCTGACGAACCAGGAAACCATCGACGGCGCCAAGGGCGGCAATGCCACGCGGCACCTGAATCACTCGTGCGAGCCCAACTGCGAGGCGGTCGAGGAATACGACGAGGGCGGTGAGCTGGTGCTCAAGTTCCAGACGCTGGTGGCGGTGGACGCGGGCGACGAGCTGTTCATCGACTATTCGCTCACGGCGGACGACGGCTCGCCGCCGTCGAAGTACCCGTGCCATTGCGGCTCGGCGAACTGCCGCGGGACGATGCTGGCAGCGCCCGAGGAAGCGCTGGCTCCCCCGACGCCGTGATCCGCGGCGAGCGGCCGCCCGCCCGAGCGCACGCGGCGCGACAGCGTCGTGGTCAGGGCGACTCGCTCTTGAGCTGACGCAGCTGCTCCTCGGCGCGTTCGAGCTGTGCGCGCAGCGACTTGATGTCCTGCTCCAGCTTGTCGATGCGCGCCGCGCGGCTGCCGGCCGGTGCCGGCGCCTTGCACCGTGCCTGCAGCGCGCCCAGCGCCTCGGCCAGCTGCTGCCGGCGCAGCATCTGGCCACGCGAACGGGCGAGATCGATGTCACGCTCGAGCGATGCCTCTTCTGCCTGGCAGGCCGCAGCGTCCGGCACCGCCGCGGGTTGGGCGAAAGCGGGCATCGCCACGGTCAATACAAGAAACAGGAAACTGGTTTTGAAGCGCATGCCGCACGGTAACGCAACGGCGATGCAAAACGCCGGTCAGCCCTACACGCTGAGGTAGCGCGCGTCCCACCGCGCCGCGAGTTGCCGCGCGCGGTGCAGCGGCAGGCGGGCCGCCTCGAAGTCGATCACGCAGGCGACGTCGGCGGCCTCCGGGCGCTGCGGGCTTTCGCTGGAGCGGCCGTCGGTCAGCAGCCACAGCCAGCGCTGGCGCGACTCGCTCTTCGCCAGCAACTGCCCCGCGTGTTGCACGCCCAGCGCCAGCGGCGTGCCGCCCCCGGCCGCGATGGGCGCGACCCAGTCGTCGTTCCAGGCACTGGCGCGGCGCGGCGGCAGGCGCAGCTCGACCACCTCGCCGGCAAAGCACAGCAGCGCGACATGGTCGCGGCGCTGGTAGGCCTCCTGCATCAGCGCGAGCAGCAGGCCCTTGGCGCGCGCGAGGTTGCCGTCGTTGCGCATCGAGGCCGAGCAGTCGAGCAGCAGGCAATGCAGCGCGCCGCTGCGTGCCTGCTGCGGACGACGGCGCAGGTGCTCGGGGCGCAGTGGCGCTGCGCCACGGGCCGCAAAGGTGCGCGACCAATCGAAGGCCGCGCCCTGCGTGGCGGGGCCATGCCATGCGTCCCTTTGCGAGCCCTGCCTCCGGTCACCCTGGCGTGCGCCAGCGGGTCGGGTGTTCCGGAGGCTCAGGCTTTTTTTGCGGCGGCCTGCTGCGCGGAGATCAGCGGGAGCAGCGGCTTCACGCGCTCGATGCCTACAGGCTCGGGGGGCATGGCGCCCCAATCGCTGTCGTTGTCGTTGTTGCCGCTGGCGTTGTTCCCGGCCGCGTACGTGTTTTCTTCGGCGGATGGACTGGCGGGAGCCGGGGCCGCGGCCGGTGGCGCGCTCTCGGTGCCGGGCTTGCGCCGGTGCAGCAGCACCGCCTCCGCCACGCGCTGCACATGCGCGCCGGTGATAGACGCCGCACCGTCCCACGCCGCCAGTGCGCGGGCGGAGCGCAGCATCACCAGGTCGGCACGCAGGCCGTCGACGCCGGCCTCGATGCACAGCGTGCTCACCGCTTCATGCACCGCATCGCCATAGGGCAGCGCCGAAGCATCGCTCACCAGCGCCCGTGCGCGCACCAGCGCCGCCGCCAGCTCGGCCTCTTCCTGCGCGTGCTTCGCGCGAAAGCCCTGCGGGTCGGCATCGAAGGCCAGCCGCGCGCGCACGATGGTCTGGCGCTCGGCCGCGTCCTCGATGTTGCGCAGCTGCACGCACAGGCCGAAGCGGTCGAGCAGCTGCGGGCGCAGCGTGCCCTCTTCCGGGTTCATGGTGCCGACCAGCACGAAGCGCGCGGCATGCCGGTGAGAAATGCCGTCGCGCTCCACCACGTTCACGCCGCTGGCGGCCGCGTCGAGCAGCGAGTCGATCAGCGCGTCGGGCAGCAGGTTGATTTCGTCCACGTAGAGCACGCCGCCGTGCGCACGCGCCAGCAGGCCGGGCGCGAACTTGAGTTCATGGCCGGCCAGCGCCTGGCCCAGGTCGAGCGTGCCGACCAGGCTTTCCAGGCTCGCGCCCAGCGGCAGCGTGACGAAGGGCGCGCCCGGCAGCAGCTCGGCCAGTGCGCGTGCCGCCGTGGTCTTGGCGGTGCCGCGCGGGCCTTCGATGAGCACGCCGCCCAGGCCGGGGTCGACCGCGGCCAGCAGCAGCGCCTGGCGCAGCAGGGGCTGCCCGGCAATGGCGGCAAAGGGAAAAGGCACCGGCATCGGGGCGGCTGCGGTCATCGGGGGAGTCCTTCCATCTGCTGCTCGTGGTCGAGCAGCAGGTTTTCCAACTGGTTCTTGTAGTCGCCGGGCTGCTGCCACAGGCCGCGCTGCATGGCCTCCAGCAGCCGGCTCAGCATGTCGTGCAGCGCGCGCGGGTTGTGTTCGCTCACGAAGTCGCGCGTGGCCGCGTCGAGCACGTAGGCGTCGGCCACCATCGCGTACTGGTGGTCGCCGACCACGCGCGCGGTGGCGTCGAAGCCGAACAGATAGTCCACCGTGGCGGCCATCTCGAAGGCGCCCTTGTAGCCGTGGCGCTTCACGCCGTCGATCCACTTGGGGTTGACCACGCGCGAGCGGATCACGCGGCTGATTTCCTCCTTCAGCGTGCGCACGCGCGGCGCCTGCGGGTTGCCGTGGTCGCCGTGGTACATGGCCGGCTGCTGCCCGCTGAGGTGGCGCACGGCGGCGGCCATGCCGCCCTGGAACTGGTAGTAGTCGTTGGAGTCGAGCAGGTCGTGCTCGCGGCTGTCCTGGTTCTGCAAAACGACGTTCATGGCGCGCAGGCGGCGCACCAGCGCGTCGGCCGCCGGCACGCCGTCGCTGCCCTGGCCGTAGGCATGGGCGCTGCCGCCCACGTAGGCCTTCGACAGGTCGTCGTCGGTCTGCCAGTCGCCCTGGTCGAACAACGGCTGCAGGCCCGAGCCGTAGCTGCCGGGCGCCGAGCCGAACACGCGCCAGCCGGCCTGCAGGCGCGCGGCCTCGGGGGTTGCGCCTTGCGCTTCCAAGGCAGCGGCCTCGCGCAGGATGCGCGCGCGGATCGGGTTGCGCTCGGCGTCCTCGTCTTCCTGCGCGGCCACGGCCTGCACGGCGGCGTCGAACATCTGCACGGCGTTGGGAAAGGCATCGCGAAAGAAGCCCGAGATACGCAGCGTGACGTCGATGCGCGGACGGCCGATGCCCACCGTGGGCAGCACCTCGAAGTCGACCACGCGCTGGCTGCCCGGCGCCCACTTGGGCCGCACGCCGATGAGCGCGAAGGCCTGCGCCAGATCGTCGCCGCCGGTGCGCATGGTGGCCGTGCCCCAGACCGACAAGCCCATGGCCACGGGGTAGTCGCCATGCTCCTGCAGGTGGCGCTCGACCAGCTGCGCGGCGGACTTCAGGCCCAGCATCCAGGCGGTGGGCGTGGGAATGGCGCGGGTGTCGACCGCGTAGAAGTTGCGCCCGGTGGGCAGCACGTCGGGCCGGCCGCGCGAGGGCGAGCCGCTCGGGCCCGGGGGCACGAAGCAGCCTTGCAGCGCGCGCAGCAGTTGACGCAGCTCTTGCGGTCCGCAGGCGTCGAGCGCGGGTGCGAGGCTGCGTTCGATGCGGCGCATGACGGCGGCGGTCTGTGTCAGTTCCTGGGGGCAAGCGCCCTCTTCCAGCAACTGCTGCGCGAGCAGCTCCAGCCGCTCGCGCGTGTCGCCCTGGTGCCGCCATGCTTCCTTGCTGACCGCCTGCAGCAGCGCGGGGCGCGCGCCCTGCCAGGGCTTGGCCGCATCGATGTCGAGCGGGTCGAAGGCCTCGCCGGGCAGCAGGTCCTTGGCCAACGCGCCGAGCAGGCCCGCGTTGTCGCCCACACCGTCCAGCGCGGGGTAGCGGGCCAGCGCCAGCAGCGTGTCGCGCCGAAGGCGCTCTTGCGGCGACGCGCCGAACACATGCAGCCCGTCGCGGATCTGCGTTTCCTTCAGCTCGCACAGGTAGGCATCGACGCGCGCAAGCACGGCGTCGTCTTCCGCGCCCGGCATGCCGAGTTCTTCGACCAGGTGCTGCGCGCGCACCGCCTTGAGGATCTGCGCGCGCAGCACCTTGGCGCGGCGCGCGTCGACCAGCAGCGCGTCGTAGTACTCGTCGACCTGGCGCTCCAGGTCCTGCAGCGGGCCGTGGTTCTCGGCCCGCGTGAGCGGCGGCATCAGGTGGTCGACGATGACCGCCTGCGTGCGCCGCTTGGCCTGCGCGCCCTCGCCCGGGTCGTTGACGATGAAGGGGTACACGTTGGGCAGCGGCCCCAGGATGGCGTCGGGCCAGCAGGCCTGCGACAGCGCCAGGCTCTTGCCCGGCAGCCACTCGAGGTTGCCGTGCTTGCCGACGTGCACCACCGCGTCGATGGCGAACACGTCGCGCAGCCAGAAATAGAAGGCGAGGTAGCTGTGCGGCGGCACCAGCTCGGCGTCGTGGTAGCTCGCGTAGTCGGCTGCGCCGAGCGCGGCCAGCGAGCGCGCCGGCTGGATGCCGACGAACACGCGGCCCAGCCGCAGCCCGGCGATCATGAAGCGGCCCTGCCGCACCATCGGGTCTTGTTCGGGCGTGCCCCAGCGCGCGTCGATGGCAGCGGCCATGCCGTCGGGCAAGGCCGCCAGGCGTGCGTTGTAGTCGGCCAGCGCGTAGCTCTGCCATGCGGGGCGCGAGGCCCATTGCTCGGGGTCGTTGGCAATGCCTTGCTGCAGCTTGCGCATGAGCGCATCGCCGTCTTCCGGCACGGCATCGGGCGCGCCCAGCCCGTAGCCTTCGGCCTGCATCGCGCGCAGGATGCCGATGACCGAGGCCGGCGTGTCCAGCCCCACGCCGCTGCCGATGCGGCCTTCGCTGCCCGGGTAGTTGGCCAGGATCAGCGCGACGCGCTTGTCTTCGACGCGCAGGCTGCGCAGCTTGCACCAGCGCCGCGCCAGCTCGGCCACGAAGGCGACGCGGTCGGGCTCGGGCTGGTAGTTGACCACCTCGGTCTGCGTGAGCTCGCAGCGGTGCGACAGGCCCTTGAAGCTGATGGCGCGCGTGATGATGCGCCCGTCCATCTCGGGCAGCGCGATCTGCATCGCGATGTCTCGCGGGCGCAGGCCCTGGCTGTCGGCCAGCCAGTCTTCGCGGTTGCCGCCGCTCACGATCACCTGCAGCACCGGCGCGTCACCGGCCAGCACGATGCTTTCGCCTTCTTCGTCCTGCGCGCCCTGCCCCAGCGCCGCGAACGCCGTGGTGTTGAGCACCAGCTGCACCTCGTGCGCCGCGCACAGCTCGCGGAACGTCGACAGGCACAGCGGGTCTTTCAGCGAATCGAGTGCGACCGGCAGCGGGTTGAGCCCTTCGGCGCTCAGCGCGGCGGCCATCGCGTCGAAGGCCACGGTGTTGCCCGACAGCAGGTGCGAGCGATAGAACACCAGCGCCACCACCGGTGCATTCGCATGCCAGCCGGCGCGCAGGTCGTCGATGCCGGCCACCGTGTGCGCCGCGCTCATGACACCCATGCCGCGCGGCACATGCAGCGCCACTTGCGGCAGGCTGCGCGGCGGCAGCGGCGCCTGGCCATGGCCCAGGCCGTGGAAGGCCACCGAGCGCAGAAACTGCATCGCGTTGCCCGCGCCGCCGTTGCGCGTGTACTGCCACAGCTGGCGGCTCACCTCGCGCGGCACGGTGCCGCGCGCGAGCAGGTCTTCGTCTTCCTGCAGGTCGCCGGAGAACGTGGCGAGCTGCTGGCCTTTGCGCTTGGCGAGCTTCTCCAGCTGCTGCAGCCCGTAGGCCCAGGCCGATTCGGCCCCCAGGTGGTCGACCACCACCACGCGCGCGTGCTGCAGCACCTCGTCGATGTACAGGTCGAGCGAGGCCGGCTGCCGCAGGTACATGAGGTTGGCCAGCCGCAACGACGGATAGCCGGGGTCGGTGGCCGCCAGCGCCGTGCGCGCCGCGGCCAGCAACGCCAGCGTGGTGTCGGCCGAGCTGAGCACCACGATGTCGCCCGGCGTCTGGTCGAGCCGGGTGACGACGCTGTCGTCCTCCACGAAGCGGCCGGGCTGGGTGCTCAGCAGGTGCATGCGTTCAGCCTGTCGCGCGTCAGGCAGCGACCGCGCTCACCTCTTCGAGCGCCTTGCGCAGCACCGCCTCGTCGAGGTCTTCGCCGATGAACACGAGCCGGGTGCGCTGCGCCTCGCCGTCGCGCCAGCGGCGGTCGAAGTGGTGGTCGAAGCGGCGGCCCACACCCTGCACCAGCAGGCGCATCGGCTTGCCGGGAATGGCGACGAAGCCCTTCACGCGGTAGATGGTGTGCTGCTCGACCAGCTGGTTCAGCACGGCCAGCAGGCTGTCGCGGTCCACCGGCGGCAGCTCGATGACGAGCGAGTCGAACTCGTCGTGGTCGTGCTCTTCCTCGTGGTCGTGGTGGCTTTCGCGCAGGTGGATGGTGGCTTCGGCCGCGCGGCCCTGGCCCAGCAGCAGCGCGAGCGGCAGCCGGCCTTCGGTGGCCGCGACGATCTTCACTTCGGGCGGCAGCTCTTCGCGCACCAGCGCCTCGACCTGCGCGCGCGTGGCCTCGTCCATCAGGTCGGTCTTGTTCAGCACCACCAGGTCGGCGGCCGAGAGCTGGTCTTCGAACAGCTCGTGCAGCGGCGACTCGTGGTCGAGGTTGGGGTCGGCGCGGCGGGCTTCGTCGACGGCGGCGGGGTTCTCGGCGAACTGGCCCGAGGCGGCGGCAGGCCCGTCCACCACCGTGACCACCGAGTCGACCGTGAAGATGTTGGCGATGTCCGGCCACTGGAAGGCCTGCACCAGCGGCTTGGGCAGCGCCAGGCCCGAGGTCTCGATGATCACCGCGTCGATGTCGCCGCGCCGCTCGGCCAGCTGCAGCATCACGGGCAGGAATTCTTCCTGCACGGTGCAGCAGACGCAGCCGTTGGCCAGCTCGTACAGCGCGCCTTCGCGCTCGTTGCCTTCGTCGTCACAGCCGATGCCGCAACCGCGAAGAATTTCGCCGTCGATGCCGAGCTCTCCGAACTCGTTGACGATCACCGCGATGCGGCGGCCCTCGGCGTTGCCCAGGATGTGGCGCAGCAGCGTGGTCTTGCCGCTGCCGAGGAAACCCGTGACGATGGTGACGGGGATCTTGGCGTTGCTTGCTTGTGTCATGGGAGATGTTGTTTCAGCGGCCGGGCGGCCTGATGGCGACCGTGGCCACCGCGATGAATGGCAGGAGCGCCCGCGGCACTTGCCGGGGGCGCTCCCGAAAAGAGAAAGCGAGGGGCCTGGCGAATCAGACGGCGCTGTACAGGCGGCGCTCGACGAAGGCAGTTCCCTGCAGACGGCGCCAGCCCTTGGCCGCCGCCAGCACGCCCAGGTCGACCAGCGGCTCGACCAGCACGACGGTCATGTAGGCCGCGCCGAAGCTGGCGATCTGGCCGAGATTCTCGAGCCCCGTGCCGCGCCCGAAGAGCGCCCAGAAGCCGACCCACACCACGATGCCGCCCTGGTAGGCCACCGACAGCTTGAAGGCCTGCTGGTAGCTGAGGTCCACATAGGCGACGTTTTTGGGAACGATGCGCTGCGCCAATGCGGCCGTCGCGAACAGGGGCACCAGCAAGGTGGTGACGTTCATGCCGAACTGGGGAATGTCCTGCGGCTCGAAGAACAGGCCCTGGATGAGCAGCCCGCCCGCCAGCCCGATGGCCGCAGGCGCCAGGCCGAACACCAGCAGCAGCGTCGTGCCGAGGATCAGGTGCACCTCCGACACACCCACCGGGTGGTGCGGCAGCACCTCGAAGAAGCAGAACACCAGCGCCACCGCAATGGCCGAGCGCAGCACCAGGGCGGCAGGGCCGTCCTTCATGAGGGTATCGAAGGCCACCTTGCCTGTGTAGGCCAGCGCGGCGGCGGCCGTCGCGTAGCTGAGAAAAATCTTGGATCCGTCAACGAGACCTGGTTCGATGTGCATCGAGCACCTCCTGAAAATGCACCACAGTGCGAAAGTTGATTGTTGGTTCAGGGGCTGGCTTGCGCAAGCCCCTTCGAGGCAGTCGCCCGCCCCGGCTTGCGCCGCAGCCGGCGCCAGCCGATCACCACGCCGCTGGCCGAGGCCACCGCGCCGACGATGGACAGCAGCCACACCACGAAGTCCCAGACCGGCCGGTACTGGATGAGCCAGGGAAAGTCGAGGCTGTGCGCGGCGTTGAACAGCCAGCGCCGCAGGCGCGAACTGCTGTCGTTGCTGCCCGCGACCTGGCCGCTGGCGGCGTCCACGTAGACCCAGGTGCGCGCCGGGTCGTCGAATTGCAGGCGCCACACGGGCAGCACGCGCTCACGGTGGTGGCCGTACCAGTGGAAGTCTTCGCGGGTCTGCAGCACGGCCTGCGTCACGGCGGCGCCGGGCCGCAGGCGAGCGGCGGCATGCAGGATGTCCGGCTTGCCGATGGCGGCCGGCGCGCCGCTGGCGGCATCGACCACGCGCACGTGCGCCTTGGCGTCGCGCAACTGCAGCAGCGGCTTGCCGTCGAACCACAGCAGCACGGCCTCGCGCGGTGCGCTCTCGCCCTCGCCCGACGGCAACGAGGCCGGCGGCCACGGGAACGGCGCCGCATCGGCCCCGGTGTAGCGCGCCATGGCGGCCGCGTCGAGCGGCCCGCGCTGGAACCAGCCGTTGGGGTTCATCGAGAGCCAGCCGCTGATGATCCACGTCAGCACGAAGAAACCGCCGATCAGCCCGGCGATGTGGTGCCAGGCCATCCAGCCCGCGTAAGGCGTGACCGCCCCGTTGCGGAACCGGCGCCGCACACGCACCCGCAGGATGCCGATGACCATGCCCGTCACGGCCGAGACGATGCACGCCGCCGACAGCCACACCACCACGTCGTGCCACAGCGGCGGATCGGCGCGCAGCGGAGTGAAGTAGATCCAGTGCGGCACCGAGCCCAGCCAGTTCCAGAAACGTTCCGGGCGCGTGGTGTCGCGCACCACCTCGCCGTTGCGCTGCGACACGTACAGCTCGGTACCGGCCGCGTCATTCACCTCGATGCGGTGCAGCGGACGCAGCGGGTTCAGGCCCTGCGGCACGGTCCACTGGTCGCGCTCCAGCGTCTCGGCCCAGCGCGCACCGGCATGGCCGGAGAAGGCGCGTGCGATGGCCT
>NNBU01001039.1_pt1 | contig 16038 bp, 13 predicted proteins | sample 1173781 | NCBI WGS metagenome assembly NNBU01 (sample SAMN07173937, study PRJNA388173) | plant metagenome | biome: Plant school; feature: Soil; material: Symbiotic tissue of Blasia pusilla L.; isolation source: symbiotic tissue sample KVJ2 | host: Blasia pusilla | place: Norway: Troms, Kvaloya...
ATAAGAGACAGGCGTAGAACATCGCCAGCGCAATCCCTGTCACCGATGCACCGCCCCCGGCCGCGGCGAGGCTTCGAAGCGCGCGCATCAGGCGGGCTCGCTTGCCCGGCGGGCCATCGTCGGTATTGGCCGCGCTCTGCGCGGCCTGTGCCTTCAGGCTGAGCGGTCGCGCGACGTTAGGGTTTTCCTCACCCTCCAGCACGGCTTGGGAGATGTCGAGCGGAGTCATCGATTCGTCGGCGATCGATGCAGGCATGGCGGTGGAAGCAGCGGTCATGGGCTGGCCTTTCTTTTTTCTCTGAGGGAATGATCTGGCCTCAAGGCTGGCGCGACCCCACGCCCGCCGCGTACAGCGAAGCGCCGACATTGAAGTAGGTCGATGCCCCGGTCTCGCCGCCCGGCCGCCGCAATGCAATCAAACGCCTGACTTTGTAAGCAATTTTGCAAATTCATGAAACAATTCGGGCCGCCTTACCCAACGGGCGCGGCGTATCTCGCCACACTCAAGGCACTCAATCAGGCAGGCGTTGACAAATCAGATGATTTCCGACTCAGAGTTTCTTGCACAGGCGTTGATGGCGCACGGCGCATCCGCCGTGTGCGGCTACGACGCTTCGGAGCAGGTCACCTTCTGGAACGAGCGTTACCTGGCCTTCTTTCCGGAGGTGGTGCCCTTTCTGCGGGTCGGAACCACCTACCTCGAGACGCTGGAGCCCTTCCTGGCGGTGCAGCACCCGCAGGCGACGCCCCAGGAGCGCGCCGACGCCGTGCGCAACGCACTGCATCGGCACGCCCACGAGGAGGGCCCGATCCAGTACCAGCGCGCCGACGGCCGCTGGCTGGAACTGCGCATGTTTCCCAGGCCCGGGGGCGGCCGGTTCAAGATCTGGACCGATGTGTCCGCGCAGAAGGCGCCCGGCTCGGAGGGCAACCTGCTGCAGGGGCTGATGGCGGTCGCCAATGTGGGCCTGATCGTTCACGACGCGGCGGGCAACCTGCGCTACGTCAACTCCCGGTTCTTCTCGGAGCATTTCCTCAGCCTCATCAAGCGGGTGCCGTCCATCGAGCGGCGCGAGGCCGGGCAGGGCGCCTACTGGAAGAAGTTCGAGGACATCTTCGGCGGCGACGACGCCTTCGCCGAGCTGTGCCGCAGCACCGACGCCGGCCCGCTCCAGGCCCCGCTCACGATGCGCGCGCGCACCGGGCGCTTCTACCGGGTGCAGGAGCAAACCTGGGACATGGGTGGCACCGCCTGTGTATGGACCGACGTGACGGAGCTGGTCCAGCGCGAGGACGCGCTGCTCGCCGCGCACCGCGAACTCTCGCTGCTCAACCGGCGCCTGGTCGACCTGTCGGAGACGGATGCCCTGACCGGGCTGCCCAATCGCCGCCGCTTCAACGACGTGCTGCAGGCGGCGCAGGCGGCCGTGCAGGGCGGCTCGCAAGGGGCCGTGGCCATCGTCGACCTGGACTATTTCAAATCGGTCAACGACCGCTTCGGCCATGACGCGGGCGACGTCGCGCTGGTGGAGGTCGCCAGGCGGCTGAGCGCGCTGGTCCCGGGCACTGCCTCCATCGCGCGGCTGGGAGGGGAGGAGTTCGGCTTGGTCTTCGAGGCGATGTCACTTGCGCAGGCGCATGCCTGCACCGAAGCCATCCGCGCGGCCTTCTCCGACCATTTGTTCTCCGTCGATTCGGAAACGATCCCGCTCACCTTGTCGATCGGCATCGCGCCATTGATGGACACGCGCGACGCCAGCACGTCGCTCAAGGAGGCCGACATGGCGCTCCTGCGGGCCAAGGCAAGGGGCCGCGACTGCGTGGTGCTCGCGGGCCGCAACGCCGCCATTCCGCTGGACACCACGCCCGCCGAAACCCCGGCGCCGAGCGAAACGCTTGTTTTGCTGGACGCCTTCGCGGGCGACATCGACCTGAGCGCGGCCGACCTGGGCGACAAGTACGGCACCGCGAACGAGCACCCCGCCTTCGCCCGCTCCAGCTGGAAAAAGGCCATGGAGGACGGCGCGACCTTCGACCACTACTGGGGCTGGGTCGAGTACCAGATATCCGCGAGCCTGCAGTCGCCGGAAACCGAGTAGGCCGGCCATCGAGGGTCGAAACGGCCCGCTTAAAATCGTTCCCCCGCAGCAGGGCGTCCCGGCCGGCTGCGGGTTTTTGCTTTTCCGGGGCCATGTAGAGGACCACCATGTACAAAAACCTCGCGGGCCGCGCCGTTCTGGCGTGGGTTGCCGCTTGCTGTTTGTCTCCCGCTTTTTCCCAGACGCCGCCGCCGCCGAAGGTGCCGCTGACTGCGCCGCTGAAGATCGGCTTCGTCTACGTCACGCCCGTCACCGATGCCGGCTGGGTGCGCCAGCATGAAGAGGGCCGCCAGGCCGTCGCAACCGCGCTGGGCGACAGGGTGAAGACCACCTATGTCGAGAACGTGGCCGAGGGCGCCGATGCCGAGCGCGTCATTCGCGACCTCGCGCAGCAGGGCAACACCCTCATCTTCACGCCGAGCTTCGGCTACATGGAGCCGACGCTGAAAGTGGCGAAGGACTTTCCCGAGGTGAAGTTCGAATCCGTCACCGGCTACAAGACCGCGCCCAATGTGGCGACGGCGAACGCGCGCTACTACGAAGGCCGCTACCTCGCGGGCATCGCGGCCGGTCGCATGACGAAGAGCAACGTGGCCGGCTATGTGGCGGGCTTCCCGATTCCCGAGGTGCTGCAGGGCATCAACGCGTTCACGCTGGGCATGCGCTCGGTGAACCCCGACGCCAAGGTGATCGTGGTGTGGCTCAACGAATGGTTCGATCCGCCGAAGGAGCGCGACGCGGCGATGGCGCTGTTCAACCAGAACGCCGACGTGGTCGCCTTCCACACCGGCTCCACGGCCGTGATGGCGGCGGCGCAGGAGCGCGGCAAGATGGCCATCGCCTACCACTCCGACATGCGAAAGATCGCGCCCGATGCGCAGCTCGTCGCCGTCACCCACCAATGGGGCGGCTACTACACGCAGCGCGCCCGGGCCGTGCTCGACGGCAGCTGGAAGAGCGGCAACCTCTGGGGTGGCGTGAAGGAAGGAATGATCCGCGTCGGCGACTTCGGCACCCGCGTGCCCAAGGCGGTGCAGGACGAGGTGCTCGCGCGGCAGCGGGACATCGCCGCCGGCAAGCTGCAGCCGTTCCGCGCGGTGAACAGCGATGTGCGCGACAACGAAGGCCGCGTCACGATCGCCAAGGGCACGCAGCTGGGCGACGAGCAGATCCTGAAGATGAACTGGCTCGTGCAAGGCGTGCAGGGGCGGGTGTCCGGCCCGAACAGGTAGTCGGGTATGCCTTCTGCGCCGAGCGCATGCACGACCGCGTCTAGCCGTCGGCGAAGGCCTCGCCGCCGATCATGGCCTGCACCCTGGCGGCAAGCTGCGTGCGGTTTTCGACATGCAGCTTGCGAAACGCATTGCCCAGGTGGAAGCGCACCGTGGGCAGCCCCACGGCCATGCGCTTGGCGATGAGCTTGTCTGGGCATCCCGAGACCACCAGCGCCGCCGCCTCGGCCTCGCGCTGGCTCAATGCGGACTTGCGCTGCAGCAGCTCGGTGACGCCTTCGTGCGCGCGCATCGACGAGGTCGGCCCCGCCTGCCATTTGAAGCGCGCCAGCGCGCCCGCGAAGGCGGGCTCGACCAGGCGCAGCGCCTCGATCTCGTTCGCGTCGAAGTTGCCGCGCTCGCGGTGGCGCCAGATGCGCATGTCGCCGGTGCATTCGCCGTCGGCGAAGACATAGACGTTCACGCCCCAGTGCATGCGGTCGCGTTTCAGGAAGTCGTTGAAGAACTCGGTGCGCGACAGGTCCTGCTGGCAGAGGATCTGCGTGGCCAGCGTGGGGTGGCGACGTTCCATCATCGGAAAGGTCAGCGGGTCGACGAAGCGGTAGTACTCGTCCCAGCTGCGCAGGTTCTCCACCGACATGTTCAGCGCCTTCACGCGCGCGAAGCACTGCGCGGCGGCGTCCCAGGTGAAGGACACGTAGGTGTCCGCGTGCAGCAGGTCGAGCATGGGCAAGGCCAGGTCGGCGCGCAGGGCGTCGGGGTCGGTCGCTTCGGCCAGCAGCCGCATGACATCGCCCAGGGCGCGCGTCTGTGTCGTGGAGAGGTGCATGGCAGGGGTCAAGCAAAGACCGTGCGAACTTCAGTGCTGGCGATGCTAGCCCCGGCAATCGCCGCGGGTATCGGGGCCGACCCGTAGGCCCCCTATCTATCGTGCTAGGTGTGAGCGGCTGCGGCGATTCCTAGCATCGGGCCATCGTTACGGGAACTCACATGAACCTCACACAACTGGGCGTCGCGCAACTGCGGCGCGAACTGCGGTCGGGCGCGGTGCGCAGCATCGACGTGGCCGATGCGCTCATCGCGCGCACCGAGGCGCACGCCGCGCTGAACGGCTACGTCGCCTTCGACCCCGAGGGCCTGCGTACCCAGGCCAGGGACGCCGATGCGCGCATGGCGGCAGGCGAAGACCTGCCGCTGCTGGGCGTGCCGGTGGCGCTGAAAGACAACATCGACGCGGTCGGGCTGCCCAGTTCGGCGGGCACGGGCGCGCTGCTCGGCCTGCACCCCCCGCAGGACGCCGAAGTGGTGCAGCGGCTGCGCAAGGCCGGTGCGCTGATCGCCGGCAAGGCGAACATGCACGAGCTGGCGATGGGCATCACCACCAACAACAGCGTGACCGGCGCCGCACGCAATCCATGGGATGCATCGCGCATTCCGGGCGGCAGCAGCGGTGGCTCGGGTGTGGTGGTGGCGGCCGGCCTGGTGCCTGCGGCCATCGGGACGGACACCGGCGGTTCCGTGCGCGTGCCTGCCGCGCTGTGCGGCGTGGTCGGCCTGCGCCCGACGACCGGGCGGGTGCCGGGCCGGGGCATCGCGCCCATTTCGCTGACCCGCGATGCCGCCGGACCCCTTGCGCGCAGCGTCGAAGACTGCGCCTTGCTCGACGGCGTGCTCAGCGGCAATGCGCAAGCGCTGGTGCCCGTGTCGCTGCAAGGCGTGCGGCTGGGCCTGCCGGGGCCGGCCTTCTGGGAAGGGCTGGAGCCCGGCGTGCACAGCGTCGCGCAGGAGGCCATCGAGCGCCTGCGCACTGCCGGCGCGCAGTTGGTCGAGGTGCCGCTGCCCGCGCTGGCGGGCTTCAACGAGGCGGCGGGCTTTCCGATTGCGTTGTACGAATTCGTCAGGGACATGGGCGACTACCTGCAGTACGCGCAGCGCGGCGTGAGCCTGCGGCAACTGGTCGATGCCATCGGCAGCCCCGACGTGGCCGCCATCGTGCAGCCGCTGCTGGGCGAAGGCGCGGTGCCAGAGGCCGTGTATGCGCAGGCACTGCAGGCGCGGCGCGGACTGCAGGCCGTCTATGCCGAAGCCTTCGCCGCGCATGGCGTGCGGGCGCTGCTGTTCCCCACCACGCCGCTGACCGCCGCGCCGGTGGGCCACGACGTGACCGTGCAACTGAACGGCGAAGCGCTGCCGACCTTTGCCGCCTTCATCCGCAACACCGACCCGGGCAGCAACGCCGGCATTCCCGGCGTGACCCTGCCCGCCGGCCTGGCGGGCGGATTGCCGGTGGGGCTGGGCCTGGACGGCCCGGCAGGCAGCGACCGCGGCCTGCTGGCGCTGGCCGCCGCCGTCGAGGCGGTGCTGCCTCCCTTGCCATCCGCGCCCTGGATGCGCTGAGCGCGCCCTGCCCGATTCCGTCTTTCTTCATTGCAACCAGGAGTTCTCATGGACCGTCGTACCTTTCTCCACGGCATTGCAGCCGCAGCGGCCGCCAGTTCGGCGGGCGTGCGCGCGGCCTCGCCGCTCAACGTGGCCGTGATGCTGCCGATGAGCGGGCCGGCCGGACTCTTCGGCCCCTCGGCCAAGGCCTGCGCCGAGCTGGCCGTGCAGACGATCAACGCGCGCGGCGGCGTGCTGGGCCGCACCATCAACCCGCTGTTCGGCGATGCCGGGCTGCCGCCCGCCGAGGCCTCGCAGACCGCGCTGAAGCTCTGGAAGGGGCAGGGCGCGCAGGCGGTCATCGGCATGCACGACAGCGCGGTGCGCGGCGCGCTGGTGGGGCTCTTCAAGGGGCAGGTGCCGTACTTCTACACGCCGGTGTACGAAGGCGGCGAGTGCGCGCGCGGCACCTACGTGAACGGCGAAACGCCGGCGCAGCAGCTCGCACCGGTCATTCCCTGGCTGGCGGCGGAACGCAAGCCGAAGAAGTGGTACCTGATCGGCAACGACTACGTCTGGGGCCGCAACACCAACGCCGCGGCCAAGGGCTACATCGCCCAGACCGGCGCGCAGGTGGTGGGCGACGAGTACCTGCCTTTCACGGCCGACAACTTCGATTCCAGCCTCGCGCGCATCCGCGACAGCGGGGCCGATGCGGTGCTGGTGTCGCTGGTGGGCGGTGCCTCCGTCACCTTCAACAAGGCCTTTGCGAGCTTCGGTCTCGCCGACAAGGCGATCCGCCTGGGTTCGCTGCTCGAGGAAAACACGCTCGCCGGCATCGGCCTGGCGAATGCGCGCAACCTGTATTCGAGCGCGGGCTACTTCGCCAACATCGAGACGCCCGCGGCCAAGGCCTTTTCCGACGCGTACTTCAAGCGCTTCGGCGCGCAGGCGCCTGCGCTCAACGGCCTGGCCGAGTCGGTGTACGAAGGCTTCCTGATGCTGGAGGCCATTGCCGCGCGCGCCAAGTCGCTCGACGTGGCGAAGATGGAGCCCGCCAGCGAAGGCGCGAGCTACAGCGGCCCGCGCGGCGCAGTGACCATGCACGCGCGCCATGTCGACCAGGACATCTACCTCGCCGACGTGGGCGAGAAGGGCTTTCGCGTGGTGAAGACATTCCCGCACATCGCGTCCGGCCAGACCTGCAAGGTGTGACGCCGCCATGGACACCAGCTGGTTGCTGCACGCGCTGAACCTCGCCTACGCGCTGGCGACGCTGGGCCTCACCACGCTCGGGCTGGCGGTGGTGTTCGGCCTGCTCGGCGTGATGAACATGGCGCATGGCGAGTTCGTGATGCTGGGCGCCTATGCGGTCGTCACCGTGCAATCGTGGGGCTGGCCCATTGCCACGGCCATGCCGCTGGCCATGCTGGTGTGCGGCGTGCTGGGCTACGCGGTGGAACGCTGGCTGATTCGCCCGCTGTATGCGCGGCCCTTCGACACGCTGCTGGCCAGCTGGGGCCTGGCGATGGTGATGCGCAAGACGGTCGAGGCGGTGTACGGGCGCGGCTACCGCAACATCGAAAGCACGCTGGGTGCGCCGGTGTCGCTGGGCGGCGTGCAGTACCCGGGCTACCGGCTGGCGCTGATCGCGCTGGCGGTGGTGCTCATGATTGCGCTGGCGCTCTGGTACCGGCGCAGCACCATGGGGCTGCGGGTGCGGGCGATGACGGGCAACCCCGTGCTCGCGCAGGCGCTGGGCATCGACACGCGCCGGCTCGCGTCGCAGACCTTCGTCATCGGCGTGGTGCTGGCCGGCGCGGCGGGCGTGCTTCTGGCGCCGCTGGTGCGCATCGAGCCCGGCATCGGCGTCGACTACCTGCTCGATTCCTTCTTCGTGCTGGTGGTCGGCGGGCTGGGCACGCTCGGCGGCTTCGGCGGCGGCGTGGGCGTGATCGGCGGCACGCAGTCCGTCGTGAGCAGCCTCTCGGGCCAGACCAGCGGCTACGCGGTGGTGCTGGTGTTGTCGATCCTCTTTCTCTGGTTGAAACCGAATGGACTCTTTGGACGCCGTTGATTCTTCGCTGGCGGCGCGGACGCTCGTCGCGCCCGCGCGTCGCTGGCGCTTGCCGGTGCCCGGACCGTGGCTGCTGGGCGCGGGGCTGGTGGCACTGCCGTTCGCGTCGAACGACTTCATGGCGTACCAGATCGCGCTGTTCCTCATTTACGGCATCGCGACGCAAGGCGTGGCGCTGTGCTGGGGGCGGCTGGGCTTCCTGCCGCTGGGGCATGCGCTGTTCTTCGGCTTGGGCGCTTACCTGGCCGGCGGCACGCTCAAGGCGGCACAGCAGCAGCCGGCATGGTTCGCGGCCCTGCCGCTGGCGTTGCTGCTGCCCGCGGCGCTGGCCTACCTGACGGCGCGGCTGGTGTTCGCGCGCAGCCACCGCAGCGGGCCGTTCTTCTCGCTGATCACGCTGGCGATGACGATGCTCGGCTTCCTGGCGGCGCAGCAGTGGAGCGCGGTCACTGGCGGCTTCAACGGCATGGCCGACATTCCGGAGCTGCCCGGCACCGAGCGCTACAGCACCTTCTACTGGGTGGTGGCAGCGTGCGCGCTGTGCACCACGCTGCTGCTGGCCGGCGTGCTGCGTCGGCCGCTGGGCCTGCTGTGGAGCGCGCTGGCGCAGAACGAAGAGCGCCTGCAGCTCTTCGGCTACGCCACCGACCGCATCAAGGCCGTGGCCTTCGCGTTCTCCGCGATGTTGGCGGCGCTGGCCGGTGCGCTGTTCGCGATGCACCAGGGCATCGTCACGCCGCTGACCATGGGCTTCGTGCTGTCGACGGAGTTCGTCATCTGGGCGGCGGTCGGCGGCAAGGCAAGCCCGCTGGGCGCGCTGCTGGGGGCGGTGTTCGTGGGCTATGCGTCTTCGGAACTGCGCGACCACTTCGCCTACTGGGAAGTGGCGGTCGGCGCGATCTTCATCGCGGTCGTGCGCTTCCTGCCCGACGGGCTGGCGGGGCTTGCCGCGGTGGGCCGCCGGTTTTCCGGGCGCACCGACGATGCGCACGCGCTGCCCAGAACGCCGGCACCGCCGGTGCAGGCGCAGGCCGGCAACGTGAGCCTCGCGTTCGAGCAGGTCGCCTGCGCGCAGGGCGGCGTGCGCATCCTCGACGGCCTTGCGTTCGACCTGCAGGGCCCCGGCCTGCGCTGCGTGATCGGCCCCAACGGCGCGGGCAAGACGTCTGCCTTCAACGTGATGACCGGCCGCCTGCCGCTGCGCGCCGGGCGCATCATGCTCGACGGCGTCGACATTTCGGGCGTCACAGCATGGCGCGTGGCGCGGCAGGGCGTGGGCCGCAAGCTGCAGATCCCGTCGGTGTTCCCCGGCCTGAGCGTGAGCCAGAACCTCGACGTCGCGTTGTGGGCCGGACGCCTGCGGCCGACCGCAACCCTGCAGCGCGGCCCGCTCGCCTGGGACAGCGCCTTGCGCGGCGAACTGCTCGACCTGTTTCCCTCGCTTGCCAGGCAACTGCATGCGCCGGCGGGCAGCCTGTCGCAGGGCGAGCGCCAGGCGCTGGAGTTCGTGATGACCATGCTGCCGCAGCCGCGCCTCGTGCTGCTCGACGAGCCGTGCGCGGGCCTTTCTCCCGGCGAGACGCACCACATGATCGAGGCCATCAAGACAGCGACAGGGCGCCTGGGCGCGGCCGCGCTGGTCATCGAGCACGACATCAGCGCGGTGGCTTCCATCGGCGGCGAGGTGTATGTGCTGCACCAGGGCAAGCTGCTGGCGCGCGGACCGCTGGCGCAGATCCAGTCCGACCCGGCCGTGCGCGCGGTCTATGCGGGAGCACGCAAATGAGCGTGAACCTGCTCGACTTTTCCGATGTGGTCTGCGGCTACGGAGACACCATGGTGCTGCGTGGCCTGGGCGGCGCCGTCGGCCCCGGCCGCGTGCTGGGCGTGCTCGGGCGCAACGGCGTGGGCAAGACCACGCTGATGCGCGCGCTCACGGGCTTCCTGCCGCTGAAGCAGGGCCGCGTCGCGCTCTCCGGGCGCGACCTGGCGCGCGTGGCGCCGCAGCAGCGCCTGGCCGCGGGCATGGCCTACGCGCCGCAGGAGGACGTGGTCTTCGGCGACCTCAGCGTGAGCGAGAACCTATGGCTGCACCTGCGCGGGCGAGACCCGGCACGCTATGCCGATGGCCTTGCCGCATTTCCGCGGCTGGCCGAGCGCATGGGCCAGCGCGCCGGTTCGCTCAGCGGCGGCGAGCGCAAGCTGCTGTCGTTCACGCGAACCCTCGGGTTGCGCGCACCGCTCGCCATCCTCGACGAACCGACCGAGGGCGTGCAGCCCGAGAACATCGAGCGCATGGCCACGCTGGTGCGCGCGCGCAAGGCCGAGGGCGCCGCCTTCGTCATCGTCGAGCAGAACCTCGAGTTCCTGCTGCAGGTGGCCGACGACATCCTGGCCATCGACCACGGCGAATGCTCGCTCGCGGGCGCCGCCGCCGACCTGCCGCGCGAGACGCTGGAACGGCACCTCGTGGTTTGACCTCACGCGGGCGCGCGCAAGCGTCGAGCGTTCGTCGGCCTAGAAAGAAGGCATCGCGCCCAGTGCCTTGGCGGAGCGGGCCAGCCCTTCGAGAATCCTGCCGGACACCGCCGCCGGAAAGTGCGACGGCAAGCGCGCGCCGACCCGTTCGATCACGCCCGGCGTTGCCGCGAGCACGCGCTCGATGAGGTTTTCCGCGTCCGGGCCGTAGTGGCACTTCTGTGCCATGGCGTTGAAGTGGCGCCGCTGGACGGTCTTGAAGGGATAGTGCTTGCTCTTGCCGATCAAGGCCATGGCGAGCTTGGCCTCGTGTTTGGAAAACTGGTTGGGCCCGTTGCCTTCCACCGGCCAGATGGACATCACGTCGTAGATGGGCGTCAGCCTGTAGCGGCCCATCGGCAGCCAGGCGATGCTGAAGTTCTTTGCGTGGCCGTCGGGTGCGCCGAGCATCCAGAAGAGCAACTGCACGGTGAGCAGCGTGGCCAGGTCTTTCTGGGCATTGACCGAGCTCCGAAGCACGTCCGCCAGGTCGATCAGGCCGGGGCCGCCGTCAGCCTCGTACTTCAGGTGCGACGGCTTACCCAGGGCCTGGCAGAAGTCTTCCTGCGGCAGGCGCAGCCACCAGTTGCCGGACGAGTGCAGCCGGCGGTCGAAGCGCTCCACGGCCAGCACCTTTTGCGACCCGAAGCGCAGCATGGCCGTCAGCGGCACGGGAATGCCGTATTCCTGCAGGATGTTCAGGCAGAGCCATTCGTTCTCGACCGAGGTGCTGAAGTCGGCCTTGCGATGGCCGACCAGGCCCAGCGGCAACTTCAGGATGTGCGTGGTGGGGGTTGAGCCGTGCGGTCGCACCCACTGGCCCTGGTGCCACAGGAGCGCGGTCTTTTCCTGCGCACCGGCCAGGGAGATGCGCAGCTCGTCTTCGGGCGCGGATTGCCCTGCGAACCTGCCGGGGTCTACCGTTTGCTGCAGCAGCTTCTCGACGTCGGCCTCGGTCATCGGCTCGCCTTCGATGTGCTCTGCATGCGATGGGCCGTCGTCCTCGCCCAGCAACTGGATGGCGCCGACGCAATCGCGTCCGATGGCCTGCAAGAGGTCGAACGGCTGTGCGGTTCGCGTCCTGAATCGGCTTGCAATGCGCTCGCGAATAGGTTGGCTGTCGGGCAGCAGGTTGTCGAAGTAGTTCTGGACGACCGCGCCCTTGTGGGTGAAGCCTCCGACCAGCGGCAACGACAGAGAGAGGGGGCGTCCTGCCTGCGAGCCGACCCAGGCTTCGTCGTAGAGCAACTCGTCCGCGCCGCGCTCGGGAATGCGCCAGATGCCGACGCGCTCGCCGTTGGCCCAGATGGAAAGCGCGGGGGTGTTCGATGTGCGCGCCACGCTCACCACTCCGAAGCAGGCGGAGGCTCCTTGGCGACATGCCTCGGGTCTGGATGGTCGGCGCCTGTCGGGTAGGTCGAGAGCCTTGCCGGGTTCTTCGAGCCGACCAGAATTTCGAGGCCCAGTACGCTGAAGAGGGCCAGCAGTTGCTCCAGGCTCACCGAGCCGGGGTTGAGCTCCATGTGGGACATGCGGCTTTGGCTGATGCCGAGGCGCTCGGCCAGCTTCACCTGGGAAATGCCCGACTCCTTGCGGGCGGCCTTGAGCAGTACGCCGAGCTGTGAGGGGACCGAAAGAACTTGCTGCATGGGAGTTACCGATGAGGTGGGTAACCAGGAGATTATCGATTTGATGGGTATTTGTCAAAATACCCATCAGATGGGTAATACGGCGAATACCCATCAAATGGGTAAATGGATCTTCCCCTGCGCCTCACCCCAGCGCGACGTCGAACAACGCGCGAATCAGCGGCCGGTCCTTGCGCACCGACAGGCAGCACAGCGAATAGCCGATCGACAACTCGTCGTCATCGATCATCACCGCGGCGAGGCCCGGCAACGGAATGAACTCGACCTGCGTCACGAAGCCGATGCCCATGCCGTTGACCACCGCATGCAGGATGGCCTCGCGGCTGTTGATCTCCATGACGCAGTTCAGGCGCACGCTCTTCTCCTGGCACGCCCGCTCGACGCGATGGCGGGTCTTCGAGCCGGGCTCGCGCAGGATGACCATCTCTCCCTCGATGCCGTGGGTGGAGATCGAGGCGCGTCGGGTCCATGGATGGTTCTCGGGCACCACCGCCACGATGCGTTCGTCGCGGTAGGGTGCCACATGCAGCCCCTCGACGGCAGCCGGCTCGGCCAGGATGCCCACGTCGATGTCGAAGTCCTGCAGGCCGCGCAGCGTCGACGCCTCGGAGCCGATGGACACCGTGAGCTCCAGCGACGGGTGCGCGTGCCGGAAGTGGCGCGCCAGCTCCAGCGCAATGGGCGGGGACACGGCGCCCACGCGCACCAGACCGACCTTCAGCTTGTGCGCGCTCTGCAGGAACTGCATCGCTTCCTCTTCCTGTCCGAACAGGCCCTGGGTGATGGCATAGAGCCGCTCGCCCGCCGAGGTCAACCGCACGCTGCGGCCCGTGCGAAGAAAAAGCTCGACGCTGAAGCGCGTCTCCAACGCCTTGACCTGGTCGGTCACCGTGGGCTGGCCGATGTGCAGGTACTGCGCGGCCGCGGTGAAGCCGCCCGTCTTCGCCACGGCGTGGAAGCATCGGATCGATTTGTAGTACTGGTGAAACATGAGGGCCGCCCTCGTGGGGCGAGGTCTTCGGGGCCGGCCAAGGCTCTCACAGGCGCGCCCCTGTGTGCATGCGCGCTTTCCCCTGTAGCGATGCGCGGCGGTGGCGATCCATCGGTTTTTGACCATGCGGACACCGGAAATGCGATTGGACGCGATGGCATGCGACTTCGACACTGCCACCCAGGCACACACACCAACAACAGGAGACAACCCCGATGCCCCACGCGTTCCACAACCCCGTTGCCGTTCACTGCGGCCGAGGCAGCCTCGCGCAGCTGCCCTCGATCCTCGCCGGCCGCCGCGTTGTCGTCGTCACCTTTCCCGAAGCCCGCGAGCTGGGCCTGATCGCCCGCCTGCGGGCGCTCCTGAAGGACTCGCTGCTCGGCGTGATCGACGACGTGCGACCGAACCCCGACGTGGCGCACCTGGCCGCCCTGTACAACCGCTTCTGGCAGTCGGCCGACGCGTGCGACGCCATCGTCGCGGTGGGCGGCGGCAGCGCCATCGACACCGCCAAGGCGCTGATGGTGGGCACGGCCAGCGGGCAGTTCGACGAGCTTGTCGGCCTGCTCGCCACCGGCAAGCCCTACGTGCCGGCCAGCGCCAAGCCGCTGATCGCCGTGCCGACGACCGCCGGCACCGGCAGCGAGGTGACGCCGTGGGCCACGATCTGGGATGCGGCGAACCAGAAGAAGTACTCGCTGCACCTGGACGCCACCTGGCCCGAGGCGGCCATCGTCGACCCCGAGCTGATGCTCTCGGTGCCGGCGGGCACCACCGTCTCGACGGGGCTCGACGCGCTCTCGCACGCGCTGGAGTCGGTGTGGAACGTCAACGCGAACCCGATCTCCGACACCTTTGCGATCTCCGCGGTGCAGGACATCTTCGAATGCCTGCCGGCGCTGCGGGCCGACCTGGGCAACATCGAGCTGCGCGAGCGCATGGCGCTCGCCGCGCTCAAGGCCGGCCTGGCGTTCTCCAACACGAAGACCGCGCTGGCGCATTCGATCTCGTACGAGATGACGCTGCGCCACGGGCTGCCCCACGGCATCGCGTGCTCCTTCACCTTGCCGCTGGTGCTCGAAAAGGCCTGGGCCCGATCCCCCGACCGCGACCGCACCCTGCAGCGCCTGTTCGGCGCGGACCTGTCGGTCGGTGCCGGGCGCTTGCGCGACTTTCTACAGGGCCTCGGCGTGAAGACCGAGTTCGCGGACTACGGCGTGGCGGACGGCGAAGCCGCAGCCATGATCGCGCGCGCCATGGAAGGCGCGCGCGGCAGGAACTTCATCGGGGCGGTGTCCGCCGGGTGACCTGAAGCGTCAGAGCGTTGAAAGAAGATGCCGGTCATCGAGCCGGTCCCGCGGACCCACGTCCGTCAAGAACAGGAGACAAACATGCAATTGGCAAACCAAGGCCTCCAGGCCGGCACCTATGCGCCGCCTCTCGAACACACATTCAGGCGCGCGCAGTGGCGAATGCTGCTGGCCGCCATGTTCTGCTATTTCTTCTTCTACACCGGGCGGCAGACCTTCGGCTTCGCCATTCCGGGGTTGCAGAAGGAGTTCGGGCTGTCGAAGGAGGTGCTGGGCTGGGCATCGGCCAGCCTGCTGTGGTGCTATGCCATCGGGCAGGCCATCAACGGCAACCTGGCCGACAAGTTCGGCGGGCGCCGCGTGATGACGGCCGGCGCCATCCTGTCGTGCGCGGCCAACTGGGTGGTGAGTTTTGCGGTCGGCTTCAAGAGCCTGGCGATTCCCTGGGGGGTGAACGGCTACTTCCAGGCGCTCGGCTGGGCGCCGGGCAGCCGGCTGCTGTCGAACTGGTGGGGCGCGCAAGAGCGCGGCAAGGTCTTCGGTTGCTACACGTTTGCCGCCGGGTGTGCGTCGGTCCTGTCCTTCGTCACGTCGATCATCGTGGTCAACGTGCTGCACCTGGACTGGCGCTGGATCTTCCGGCTGCCCGTGCTGCTGATGCTCGTGGGCGGCATCGCGTTCTACCTGATTGCACGGGAACGCCCGGAAGACCTGGGCTTCAAGTCGCCCGACACCGGCATCGCCAATGCGCAAGACGCCGAGGCCGCGAAAGCCGCAGCCATTCAGCAGACCGCCGACGAAAGCTCCTGGTCGCGCTACAAGGCGGTGCTGGGCAACCCCAAGCTGCTGATCGCGGCGCTGGCCATCGGTTTCCAGAATGCCGCGCGCTACGGCCTGATCGTGTGGGTGCCTGTGCACTTCCTGGGCAAGGACTGGAGCAAGATGGCCGACGGCATGATCGATCCGGCATGGATCTCGGTGGCGCTGCCGGTGGGCATGGCCTTCGGCGCGCTCACCAATGGATGGATCTCCGACCGGGTCTTCGGCTCGAAGCGCTACAAGGCCATCGTGCTGTACATGTTGCTCGGCGCGCTCGCCTCCATGGGCATGTACCTGCTGCCCACCAGCATCGGCGGCCTGGCGCTGCTCTTCCTTGCGGGCTTCTTCGTCTACGGACCCGCCTCCTCGTTCTGGGCCCTGTGCCCGGACCTTGTCGGCGCCAAGCGCTCGGGCACGGCCACCGGCGTCATGAACTTCTTCTCGTACCTGCTGGCAGGTCTGGGCGAGCCGCTCATCGGCCGGATGCTGGACCACTCGGGCAACACGTCGATCGTCTTTCCGATCGTCGCCGCCAGCTGCCTCATCAGCGCCATCATCGCAGTCTTCATCCGCCGCTGAAGGGGTTCGTCAACGCCAGGAGCTGTTCGCCGCCCTCGTGAGGCGCGGCGGACGGAGAACAAAAAAAGGGACGCGGCGCGTCCCTTTTCTGCTTGTCGCCGCTGTCGTGATACTTGCGACAGCGGCGCGGCAGCGGCCCTGTCAGGCGGCCACCGTCGCGGCTCCGTGCCGGATGTCCATGGCCTTCAGCGTCTGCGCGATCGCCTCCACGGCGCCGGGAATGCCTGCTTCGCCGAAGTGGCCCATGCAACCGACGCGGAAGGTCTCGACCTGGGTCAGCTTGCCCGGGTAGAGGATGTAGCCCGTCTTCTGGACCTCCTGGTAGAAAGTATTGAATTCGTAGTTCGCGTCGTTGGGGGCGTGGAAGGTGTCGATGATCGGCC
>NNBU01000026.1_pt1 | contig 16014 bp, 7 predicted proteins | sample 1173781 | NCBI WGS metagenome assembly NNBU01 (sample SAMN07173937, study PRJNA388173) | plant metagenome | biome: Plant school; feature: Soil; material: Symbiotic tissue of Blasia pusilla L.; isolation source: symbiotic tissue sample KVJ2 | host: Blasia pusilla | place: Norway: Troms, Kvaloya...
GATTCGCCGTGCCTGATTAAGGTTCTTAGGGGCTCATGGCGTGCGTAGATAGTCTGGAGGCTCTGACTCAGCGCATCAAGATCAACCTTGGCGGCAAGTTTATACGTGAGTCCGATGTTATAGGCGCTCGTCCCGCGCTCATACTGATCCACGTACCAAAGCCGCTCTTGCGCATAGGAAAGAACTTGCTCCGTCGGATCAGCAGGACGATACTTCGGAATAGGCCGCTCCGCACTGTCTACGGAATCGAGCTGCCTGGCAAGTCCAGAGATTGAAGGAGAGTTGAAGAGCGTAGTTATGCTGATGTTGGCTCCAAACTCTCGGTTAAGACGACTAACAAGTCGGATGGACTTGATGCTGTTGCCACCAAGACCGAAGAAGTCGTGCTCCACGGAGATATTGTCCACGTCCAGAGCGAGGAGTTCCGCTACAATCTGCCGGACGCGCCTTTCCTGAAAATTTCTCGGCTCAGTGAAGGTGTCGGAGACGTCAGAGATCGCAGTCTCTGGCTTCGGCAAGGCCCTGCGATCAATCTTGCCGTTGATGCTAAGGGGCATCTGCTCCATCGCAATGAGTGCCGCAGGCATCATGTACAAAGGGAGAATCCCTGCAAGGTGTTCTCGAAGTGCATGCTCATCGACCACGCCGCTGGCCGTATAATAGGCGGCCAAATAGTTATCGGAACCCTGTCCAACGAAATCGTTCCTGACAACAGCGACACACTGTCTGATGCCATAAAACTCCGTCATCGCGGCCTCAATTTCGCCCAGCTCAATGCGGTAACCCTGAATCTTCACCTGAAAATCGTTCCGCCCAATGAAGGTGAGCTGGCCATCCTGAGACCGACGTACAAGATCGCCAGAACGATAGATCCGTGCATTCCTGCCCAGTGCTGCTTCACTGATTTCCCGGCGATCTGCTTCAGTCTGAAAGGGATTCGCCAAAAACATATCGGCCGTGAGCTTGTCCTGGTTCAGATACCCAGTTGTGAGCCCGGTTCCACCAAGACACAGCTCACCGATGGCACCAATCGGCAACGGCCGGAGCTCTGGATCGACCACATAGCCTGTCATATTAGGCAGAATTGAGCCAATGCTTGCATCCAGTGTTCCACCTGTGAAGGCGAACGGCTGCATGGTAGAAAAAACTGTCGCCTCAGTGGGCCCGTAAACATGCACAATTCGTGGGTGCTCGTCACCGAAACGATTGAACCAGGGTAAAAGCATTTCAACGTTCCACTGCTCCCCGCCTATGAAAAGGTACCGAAGTGCAGGCAGGACAGATTTGTTTTCTGCGAGCGCGACCTCCATGAATCCAGAGAATGCTGCTGGCGTCTGGTTCAAGATAGTGATCCCAGTTCGGTCGCATAAGTCGTAGAATTGCTCAGAGCTACGAATCTGTTCATAAGACGGAACAACGAGTTGTCCACCGTGAAGGAGCGCACCCCAGATCTCCCAAACTGAAAAATCGAACACATATGAGTGAAAAAGAGACCACACATCGCTGCTAGCAATCTCGCACACCATATTGGTCGCTTCAAAGAGCCGCACGACGTTTTTGTGAACTTGAGGGACACCTTTTGGTCTTCCAGTCGAACCCGAAGTGTAGATGATGTAAGCTAGGCTTTCACACGTCACTTCTGTAGTCGGGTTTTCGATCGGTTCGACGACTAAGCGCTCGTGTAGAGAAGCCCAGTCAATGGCCAAAACCGAAGGACGGTCAGGCGAACCATTTCCATCCACCACCGACTCAATCTGACCGACGAGCCCTTCGAGCCGAGTGACATATCTCTCCTGAGTGAATATAAGTTGTACAGGAGAATCTTCGAGGATGAACTTGATGCGATTGTCCGGGTGAGAGGGTTCGATCGGGACGTAGGCTCCCCCAGCCTTGAGAACAGCGAGGAGCGTAACAATCATTTGCTCGCTTCGATCCAGGCAAAGTAACACTAGCGAACCCGCCCGAATACCATAATTGCGGCGCAGGTAGTGGGCGAGTCGATTGGCCCGCTCATTCAATTCCCCGTAGCTGAGCTGCATCTCGCTCCAGATGACCGCGATAGAATCGCAGCCCCTTTCGACCTGTTCCTCAAATCTTTGGCAAATGGTTGCTCTGGATTCGCTCTTTATACTTAGAGAATTTGGTTCTTCAACGATCTGACGATAGTCGCGAGCGCTGAGATACTTCAGGTCAAACAGCTTTTGTTGCCACAGCGCTGAGTCCTCTTGCGTCAGTGCTGCAAATTGCCGCAGCAACTCAGTGTAGGTCTCGGCGAAACTCACGATTGTATCCTCACGAAAGAGGCTCGTCGCGTAGTTGACAAAAACGTCGAGGCATTCTGAAGAGTCGTTGACAAAGATGCTCAGGTCATGCTTTGCAACCGTACTGAATTCCCATGCCTTCGCCGACAACGAGAGCGGTGCATATGCATTACAGAAATCTTGACCAAAACTTTGGACATCGAATAGTACCTGATAAATCGGGTGCCGACTTCGATCCTGGGGTAAGTCCATCGCTTCAACTATCTTCTGAAAGGGAACATGCTGATAGTCAAGTAGTATCGTTCTGCAGTCTGCTCCGGTCTCCTGGATGAAATCGCGGACTAGCATGTTCGGGTCGATTTGCTTTCGCATAGGCAGCGAATTAATGAATACACCGACCATGTTCTCAAGCTGCTCATGATTCCGATTAGCAACCGGCATACCGATAACGATGTCGTCCTGATAGCAGTAGCAGCGCAATGTCAGATAATAGGCGCTCAAGAGCACGCTGAAGAGACTAACGCGGAGTTCTCGAGCTAGCTGCCGCAATTCAGATGATATCAGGGTGTCAATCTGAAATTGATGATTGGCACCCCGATAGTCGGGCACCTCCGGCCGCTTGTAGTCGGTGGGCAGCCGAAGCGCCTCGAATTCGGCAAGGTTTTGCCGCCAGAAGTTTAGGTCAGCTTCGAGCCGTTCCGCAGTCAAGAACTTCTGTTCCCACAGCGCATAGTCCTGGTAACGGATAGTCAGATTTGGTAGATTGACCGTGGACGAAAGGCCGCGGGATCGCTGCTCATTCCAAGTGTAAAGTGTCAGGAGGTCCCGGAGGAGCACATCGATAGACCAGCCGTCGAAAGCAATGTGATGGACTACGATATTGAGGTGTCGGGTGTTCGAATCCTCGGTGCTATAAAGTCGCACTCGGAAGGGATGGTCGTGCATCAGATCGAAGGGCCGATGGACTTCAAGCTGCAACTCGGTCTGAAGGCTTACGAGATCCGCAACTCGCGTTACTTCGAGATCCACTTGTATATTTGCCTGGCTCTGTACGACCTGGTACACCGAGCCATCCGCCGCCTCGTGCAACACTGTCCGAAGAACATCGTGGCGCTCGATGACGTCTCTGATGCTTTTGGCAAGGATACTGAGATCCACATGGCTGCCTACTTTTAGTAACAGGGAAATGTTGTTGTAGGCAGTCATGCTATGGGATAGGCTCTCGACAAACCACAGGCGCTCCTGCGCGAATGACAATAACTGGTTTTCTATGCACTCTGGTGTGAACGGCTGAATCTCGGTAAATTTATGTTCAGTTAATCCAAGACCGTCGACAAATCGTCGGATCGTCCGATGCTCGTGGAGGTAAGAGACGCTCACTTCGATATCTAACTTGCGGTAGAGTTCGGCGCAAAGTTTGATGGACTGAATGCTGTTCCCGCCCAGCCAATAGAAGTCGTCATCGATTCCCACTTGCTCTTGCGAGAGCCCTAGGCATTGAGCCCAAGCCAATTGCACGTTGCTCTCCAAGCGTGTCCGTGGCATAGACTGGAGACTCGCATTAGCCAGCGCTGGTGCTGGCAAAGACCTACGGTCGAGTTTACCGCTAGCATTGAGCGGCATTTCGTCCAGCCTGATCAGGTTGGTAGGCACCATGTAATCGGGGAGAACCTGGCGCAAATGCGCGGTGAGCGCGTCAGCGTCCACTGCGCTTTCCGCCACGTAGTAGCCGACCAGGTTAGTCTCTCTAGCTAGAGCGACGCACTGCTTAATACCAAGAAACCCAGCAATGGCCCCTTCGACCTCATTCAGTTCAATTCGATGCCCGCGAATCTTAACTTGAAAGTCGTTGCGACCCAGAAACTCTAACTCGCCGCTGGCAAGGCGACGAACCAAATCGCCAGTCTTGTAGATGCGCTTGCTGCCTGCTCCGAAAGGCTCATCGATAAACTGATTCTTCGTCATTTCCGGGCGGTTCAGATAACCGCGGGCAAGCCCATCGCCTTCAATGTACAGCTCACCGATTGCGCCGATTGGGACGATTCGCAAATTCGAATCGAGGATGAAAATCCGCTCGTTGGCGAAAGGACGCCCAAGGTCGACGCATGGGCTTTTCAAGGGCACGGTATGCTGATAAAGCCTGGCAGTCGACCAGATTGTGGTTTCGGTCGGGCCATAAACGTTGGCGAGGTTAATCGACCGCTTCATTACACGGTTAAGCAGTTCGCCGCTTAATCGCTCACCGCCACAAAGGAGCAGAGTTTTGTCCGTATCGGTCAGCCTCTCTAGGAGTAGCTCTAGGATGCTCGGCGTTACTTGGATGAAATCGAGCTCTTGACAAGACAGCGTCTCCGGTAACCCGATACCGAGTTCGACCTTGCCACCGGAGAGTAGTGGCAGGGCATACTCCAGTCCGAAAATATCGAACACGATGTTCGTAAGGCTATAGGTACTGACGCTATCGTGATTGGCAAAGAATCTGGCTTTGGCTGCGTCGGCGATTAAGCAGAATGAGCCATGCTCGATCAAGACGCCCTTAGGCTGACCTGTCGTACCGGACGTATATATTATATAAACTAGATTCGAACTCCGAACAGGCACATTGATTTGAACTTCGCAGCTTGAAACGAGCGTCTGCTTGAGCGCAACGCTGTCCATATCCAGCACTCTGAGCTTAAAATTCTCACTAGGTATCGCCTCAAACTTGGACTGGTGAGTACCCTGAGTAATAACGACCCGAGATGCGGAGTCCTTAACGATATATCCAATGCGATCAATCGGATAACCCGGATCCACGGGAACATAGGCTCCGCCAGCCTTCATCACGGCAAGCATTACCGTGACTAAATCGAGATTGCGGTCTAAGCAGATTATGACGGGTTCTTCAATTTGCACCTGGCATTCGGTAGTGAGCAGGTGGGCAAGGCGATTGGCGCGATCATCCAATTCACGATAGCTTAGGAATGCGCCTCTGCACTCAACAGCCACGCCGTCGGGGGTCAGCTCGACCTGATGCTGAAATCGCTCATGGAAGACATCGGTTCGCGAAAGATTGGCTTGCGTAGAAATCCCACAGGCATTACGTTGATGGAGTTCTCCAAGTGGCAGCAACGCTATATCTGCCCATCGAGGTCCTGCTCCTGTCGCAAACTGACCGAGAAGGGTCTCTTGAACTAGTCGCATTTCCTCGATATAGCGATGGTCGAAGAACTCACTTGCATAGGTTAAGCGGAAGGTCAGCTGGGTCTCGGTTTCAGTGACAATCGCTGCGAGCGGATAATCCAGCTTTTCGACATCGCTCTCGAAACTGATGTTGAGTTGCGCCTGCCAGCCTTCCGGGTCGATCTTAGGCCAGTTCTCGTAGATGAATAGGGTGTCGAATAGGCGTTCACCACTGTCGGAGAGCGACGTAAGGTCGACAGTGCTACGGTCGTTGAGCTCATTGATATCCCTCTGAATGGACTGCAAAGCCGCGACGAGGATTTCCTCGTCGCCGTCGTGTTCGACGATCAACGGCAGTGTATTTATGATTAAGCCAACTGCGCTTTCGATGTCATTGATCGGTAGCGTTCGGCCAGAGACGACCACCCCAGTCGCCGTCTGCTTGCTGCCACTAAAGATGTGAAGAACCTTGTGCCAGCAATAGAGTAGCAACGCGTTTAGAGTAAAACCGCTCTCCTGTGCAAAGCGTCTCAGGGCATCGTATCGATGTCCTGAGACGCTGAGCGCCACCTCGCTCACGTCACGTATGCGTCGGCATTCGGCGAGATTGATTCTGGCACATCGGGCCTCGGCTTTCATGAGTCCTTGTAGGTTTATCCGCTCGTTGTACTTCGTCACCTGGCTGCCCCAGAACTCCGCGTAGTCCATATGATGGGATCTTAAGTATTCCTGTGCTTGTAGATAGCCCAGGTCCTGCAGATGCTCAATAATCGCCGGGGCACTGTATGCCTCATGGACGAAGTTGAGGAGCAATGTATTGCTCCAGCCATCCAGGATCGCATGGTGGCTGCTAAAGAGAGAGGTGAAACAAGAAGCGCTCTGCTTTACTAGATAGACCCTAAATAGCGGACCAGACTCTAGGTCGTATCCCTGAGTGCGATCCCTCTCTCCCAAATACCGGATCTCTGCCGCCTGCTCCTCGACACCGAGCTCGCTCAGGTCAATGTAACACCAGTTTAGGTGCTGGTGCCGGTCAACAACCTGAACCAGTTCCTCACGCCAATCAAAACGCAGTCGAAGACTTGGAAACTTCTTCTGTGCCTGCTTCCAAGCCTGTTCAAGACGACTAGGATCAATCGGACAACCATAGGTCCAGATCTTCTGGACGACATAGGCATCGTCGCGCTCCTGGGTTATAGCGTGATAAATAAAGCCCTGCTGGAGGCTATTTGCGCGGTACACCCCTTCGATTTCACCTTCCTCCTGAAGAGCATCCAGGAGCGGCTTGGAGATTACATAGCCGATGTCAGAGGGTGTGAGAACCCTGCGTTCGAGACTCGCTGTCTCCTCAATGAGCCGTTCGAGAACCTGCTTAAATCGGACAGTTACCATTTCAGCAGTCTTTTGGTCGAGCTTGCTGATGATCGTGAATTTGAGCTGAAAGTCAATAACCAGACCATTGATCGTCATTATGTTAGGGTCATGGTTCGCAGCGTCCACCGCTTGGCCAACGTCCTCGTGAACGATATCCCAAGAGGGCTCTCCGGATTCGCCTAAGGTAGTTTCTGCCGTATTGAACTGTCCGAGATAATTGAAGTTAATGCGCGGCAGAACTTGGTTTTCGTAGCCAAAAAAGGCGCCGTAGCCGATACCTTTATTCGGAATATCCCGTAAGCATTCTTTCACGCTCACTAGGCTGGCTAGGAGATCGTGCTCCAACCGCAGGCAGACTGGGAACATGGTCGTAAACCAGCCGATAGTTCGGGAAACGTCGAGCGCAGAGCCAATATCTTCCCGTCCGTGCCCCTCAAGTATAATGTACTGCGCGCTGTTATCGATGAATTGACGCAATGCATAGGCGAACGCAGTGAGGAGAAAGTCATTAATCTGGGTGTTGTAGGCCTTATGGCAGTTACGAAGTAATTTCCTTGTCTTCGCGTGAGACAACTCAAATTGCGAACGGGTCACCGTCTCTTCGCTGGCTATCAGTCCCTTGAGACCTGTGTTACCATCACGAGCCATTCGATCTATACTCTCCTGCCAAAAGTTCTCCTCATTAGGATAAGTAGTCGGATAGCGAACTAACGCCTCCGCCCATTGCCGATAGCTGCTGCTCGGTGGTGCGAGCGGCTTGCCTAGATACAGATCGCGTAGATCTTCGGCAAGAATTCGCCAGCTAACAGAATCGACCACCAGGTGGTGAACTGCCACGTGAACCCGCGCGCTGCCGTCGCGGAAACCGTGGATGTAACCGATACTATGGAGCGGCCCAGCCTCGAGATCGAAATCACATTGCCATCGTGTCAATTGGTCGTGGAGCGCTCGGGCGAACTCGGCGGTTCTTTCCGTGGCGGGGAGATTTCGCACATCCAGAATCTTGAGCCCTACAGGTTCTGCTTTCGGGTCGTAGAATTGGGAAATTTTGCCGTCGCTGATCGTCCGAAACCGCAAATGGAGAGCGGAATGGTGCTGACTGAGCTCTGTCACACTCGCCGCTAGCCGTTTAACGTCGAGCGCAGGCGTTTTGATTAAGAAGGCTTGGTTCCAGTGACTCGGTGCCACAAACCCATTGCTAAAAAACCATTTCTGGATCGGCAGAAGACACGCAGCACCCGAAAGCAATCCCACTTCGGCCTCGTGTGGGCTTTGGCTGTTCTCCATTGCTCTGGCTGATAGATGGGAGCAAAATTTATGGATCGTGTTGTGGACGAAGAGCTCGTTGACCGTAATTTTGATGCCCAGTGACTGGCGCAAACGACTAGCAAGCTGGATGCTCAGAATGCTATCTCCCCCAAGCGCCAGGAACTCATCGTGGATGCCGATTTTGTAAGCATCTAGATTCAACAGACTGGTCCAAATTGCCAATACCTTGGACTCAATCTCATTTCGAGGAGCAACATAACTTTGGCTGGGATTTACCACCAGACGCCGCAGTGCAGCCTTGTCAAGCTTGCCATTCATCGTAAGTGGCAAGCTGTCTAAAAAAATGTACGATTCTGGAAGCATGTACTCAGGAAGAAGCGGTTCCAAGAAAGCTGCAAGTTCTTCACTTGAACAGCCGAATTCCCCAGCAACGATATAGGCAACTAACTTCTCGGTCGGACCGCTCTGGTGAGCGATGACGGCTACTTGCTCAACGTCGCTATACCTCTTCAGGATGGCCTCAATTTCACCGAGTTCGATCCGGTATCCTCGAATTTTTACCTGTTCGTCGACACGTCCGATATACTCGAGACGCCCGCCGCTTCGGAACCGAACAATGTCCCCAGTCTTGTAGAGCCGCGCGTTGTCCGCTCGCTCTCCATAACCCTCCTCTTGGTTCTCTACTGAATTATGAAATGGATTGACGATGAATCTTTCGGTCGTGAGCTCGGGCTGGGCCAAGTACCCACGAGCGAGTCCTAAACCTCCGATGTATAGTTCACCTGGCTCACCAACGTCCACTGGACGGCATTCAGAGTCAAGAACGTAGCCGAAGCAGTTATCGTAAAACACTCCGATGTCAAGACTAGACACCAGGATCGGGAACACTTTGCTGAAGCATGCTCCAACAGTGGCCTCAGTCGGACCATACTCGTCGTATACCTCAAGCGTGTGTCCGAGTTGCTCTTCAATCAAATAGAGAACATCTTTGCTGAGCTTTTCTCCGCCGAGTACAACCCTCACCACTTTGGTCTCGTCGAGTAAGTCGGCCACTAAGGCAAAGTAGCTAGGCGTCAACTTCAAGAAACTGACTTCATTTTCGATCAAATGAGCTTTGTAGAGATCCAGGTCCTGCACTGAGTCAGGATAAACCGCCACGCATCCGCCTAAACAAAGACATCCTAGCGTTGTTGTGACTGTCAAATCAAATCCAATTTTGGTTGAGAAATCACAAACGTGTTCTGAAGAGAGCCCTATATGGTCTCTGACGTTGATGATGTAATTCACTACAGACCTATGCTCGATCTGCACCCCTTTAGGCATACCCGTCGTTCCGGAGGTATAAATCACATAAGCGAGATTCTCAGAACTAGTTTGAACCTTCGGATTGACCTCCTGTTCGCCTGCAAGCACATCAGTAAAGGCCGAGCTGTCGATTATCGAAATGGTGACCCCAAACAGCCCTTGGTCAGCAACAATCTTTTGTACCCTCTCTGCATTAGCTACGTCAGTCAGAACAACTTTGGTAGCCGTGTCTTTAAGCATGAAGGCAATGCGGCTGTTGGGTAGGGTAGGCTCAATCGGAACGTACGCCCCACCTGACTTTAATATCCCAATCATGCTTGAGAGCACATACTCACTGCGATCAAGAATCATCGCTATCAGCGCATCAGGCTCAACGGCGTGGTGTCTCACCAGGTGATTAGCGAGGCGATTTGCTTGAGCGTTAAGGTCTCGGTACGAGAGACCTCGACCCTTGGACAGGATAGCGATTTGGTTTGGCGCATTCGAGACCCGCTCCTCGAATAATTGATGAATAGTTGGCATATTTCGAAACGGCAGACAGTTAAATTTGCGCATCATATTTTAGTAGAAACAACAATCAAAGAATATTTGAGTATCCTTGAAAGGCTGAAATTTTCACATCCATTTGTACCAATCCGTTCATTTAAACAAACGTGAGTTCGGCGGAGCTAAAAAATGGGAGGAGGTAGTGCAGGTAAATCTCTTGGTAAAATATCAATCGAAGGTTTTTTAGGCAAATAGGTATAAGCAGCTAAACCAGCGATCAAATTAACCAAAAAGCGAGTGTAGCTGACCAAAGAAAGGAAATGCTTCATGCCAACTCTTCAGTAAATGAAGCGTATAAAATTCTTTGAAAGAAAAAGTAACCAGTCTCTAAAGATCGCTTGAGGATTTGCCAAAGCTCTACCTCTCGGGGGTGACCGCCTGACTTTACTGCAGGGGCTAAGGATTTGTGTAAAAATAACCTGAACAATTTTTATATGAAAGCTAGATTTAGCAAGCTATTGCAAATAAATTTTGTACAACTTATTTTTACATAATGCCTAAGGGTGCAATCAAATCGTATTACTCTCGACTCAAGTTATCTGGATATGCTGTACTCATTGGTTTCAGGGGTTGCGTGATTTACTTATCGCAACTTATACCCTGAGAGTTTTTATGACTTCAACTCAGACTTTTAAAACATCGTCTTAGCCAGATCGTTATAGAGAGAAATAGGACTGTAAACCACCGCGACGCCTGATGTCCAATGTACAGCAGTGAAAACTTCCTCCGAATGAGTACACGTGATGGAATGGTAGTCCGATTACATTGAATCCAAAAGACTCAAGTAATTTGATCATTGGAGTTTCCTGTTCCTCAACAATGATTGTCTCTTCGTCAATGTTAAATACGTTCATCGATATCCAGTTACTTACTTCTGCATTCCGATAAGGATTTTTTATGACTGAAGGTGCTGCCTCAATGACTTTCCAGCCACTATCTATAAATATCTTCATGCTGTCGCCGATAGCAGGACGATCTGGGTTCACCATCACCAAACCTGGGCGTAGCGGAACCATGGTAGCGTCTATATGCTGGGGAGGGTGACCATCGTCGAATAGTAACCGATGTATTCGGTATTCCTGGCCGAGATGCCGTGCGAGCCAATGAGCACCGTAGTCATTCGTGACTAAGTCGGGCTGGTAGAACAAGTCCTTGCCACATCTTGAGAAGCTCGCGGCATCGAAGCAGGGTTCGAATTCCGTCAGAGCTGGATGCTCATCAGCATGAAAACGGCGCGCCTCAGTCGAATAGTCTTTGACATAGAGCTCGTCCGACATGGAAGGCTTCGGTGCCGCACTCCACCTTGCACCTTTTGAGAAGTATTCTTTAACGATCTCTCGATAAGGCAAGTACTCGAAGAAACGACCTCGAAAGCCCATGGGTGCTTCTATTATCTCGTCGCCAACAACCAACAGGACGTCTCGTGGACATGCCGCAGCATTCTGGCTCGGCGCTTCAAACGTCGGCGTTTTGACAGCTTTGGTAAAGTCTATTGGTGTCGGACGCCTTACTATTACGCCTTCCTCTTCAAGAACTTTTGCCAAGTTGTCGAGTTGAGCTTGTGCCAAATCGATGTCCTCAGTAGATCGAGGGGTCGCGTGCAGAATCTGCTCCTCTTTATTCGGACAATAAGCGTTTAACCCAGGCTCAAAGCCAATCCGGGCAGATCCTACAGCCGTTCCTACAATAACCTCCTCAAGAGGATCCCATCCATTGTATGAATTAACTATCTTGTTCATAATTTTGTCTAAGTAAGTGGGCGGGAATTTTTACAAGTATGTAACGAAAGAACTCTTCAACATTTCCTTCAAGACTACTGATAAAATAACGCGATCAATTAAGCGAGTCTTCTCAGCATTAACCGAATCATTGCAACCTGTACAAATGTTTCATGGGTCTAGGGTAAGATTTCGTAGTCTTTACTCAATCTGCAACACCGATTAAACCCTCCCATTAGCTACGCTCTGAAATCCGCTATAAATACCTCAAAATTTTCGGATTTTTAGAGGAGAAGCGGCGCTTCTCCTCTAAAAATCCGCGAACCTACTTTATGGTTGAAGTGAAACTCTGATAATCACGTCAGTAGCAGTTACTTGTTTAACTTCAGTTATCTCTCCAAGTAATTTGGATTCTTTCTGCCCAAAGTCTGTGAGGTAAATAGGATGACCAACATAAAACAGCGATTGAATATCTATCTCTGCTTGGTCTTTAGGTGAATAATCACCGCTATCAGCAGTTGAAGCCATGTTATGAAAGTGATTGCTCACCTGGAAGTATACTGGCGCTTGTGTTTCTTTTTCAGGTAGCTTATCTTCAGACTGTTTTACAACAGCAGCACTGTGAGCCTCCACATTCTGTAACAGCGCCTCAGCCCGAGTAGATGAATTACTGACTACTGTCTCAGCCGGAACATCAACAGTGACTTTAGGAGTCTTGGACTTGACTATTTTCTTATATTGAGCAACGATCGTCTTAGCTTTGTTATGGGAGATAGCTTCTCCTTGGGTAGCAAGTTCTAGGAGTTCTTCACGGGCAATATCTGGGGTGGAGGGAGCAGCTAGAAGGTAAAGGGCTGAGGCGGCGACGTCCAAATGTGTGAAATTCACACATTCAAACTTTTTAGCCACCTGCATAAATTTAGCTGCTGTCCATACTCCCCACTCAAACTCAACCTTTAACCAATTTCTGAAATTCCCATGCCCTAGCTGCTGTTTCACTTCGATCAGCTTTTGTCCGATGTCAATGATGTTCTGGGCTGTCTGTTGCATCAGACTTTTAATTTCACTAGTGCGTTGTTGAACGACAGTTCTGGTTTCAATGTTTAGTACATCATAGTCAAAATCTTGTTCTTCCGAAGTTGACAGTTCTTCTGTTGGTCTAGATAGCGGTTGATTTGAAACCATAGACAATTAACCTCTTGTAAAAAAAAGTTAGATTGTAGTCATAGTCTTAATTTTGGAATGGAAGTAGGGATAGGCGTTGGATTTTATAAAAGTGGGATCTCTTAGGTTTTTGTTGATAAATAAAACTAATAGATTTATGTCATGCTGAGGGAAATGTCGTACAGCAAAGAACAGAAAACTTGCTTTTAAACAGAAATTATGATTCTAGCACCTTCTGCCTTCTGCCCTCTGTTTTTCTTGGCTAATTCACTAAATTTTTGATCTAGCGACATTGGGAGAGACAAATATATGTATTGCCTCAATAAAAAAATACCACACATTATCAAATTATGGTCTTTCATATAGATACAAGCTTTACTATGATTACCATTAGAAAGTCAGGGCTATTTCATTCTAAAAAGCCCCTGACTTTTCACGGGATGTGGAAAAGGGGATTGGTTCGCGATCAGGGCTATTTCATTCTAAAAAGCTGCTTGAGTGTGTCTAGTCCAAAAGAACATAAACGTTGAGCTTGTGCCATATTTTCAAACATATTACTGCGATAGCAATCCTATCTGGTTTGTGAGAAAATACGGAAGAAGGTTAAAGGTATAATTAGTAGCCATTATAGGGGAATATCAAATTCCTGCACTTCATGAACAAGACGATTGGGTAGGACTGAAAATAGTCGTGATGGTAGTGCGTTCAGTTCAGCATTGGAATAAGACTACCAATGAGGTGCAATTTTACATCTCTAGCCTCGCCAGTGATGCTAACAAGATTGGTAGTGCAATTCGACAGCACTGGGGGATAGAAAACTCTGTTCATTGGACATTAGATGTCACATTCCATGAAGATAAGTGCCGAATTCATTCTCTACACAGCCCACAGAATTTTGCTTTACTACGTCGGATTGCGCTTAATGCCTTAGAGCGAGAAACATCTTTTATTCGCAGTATTCGCCAAAAGTCACGGCGTGCCGCTATGAACGATCAATACATGGTTTCGGTGTTGGCTGCTGCTGTCTCAAACTCGAACACCATACTATAATCCACCTGTCAATAGGGTTTGAGATGCGCTAACCCTGTGACTAATGCTGCTAATTTAGCATTCTTTATGGTCAATTTGTCCCATCTTCTTCTTTCTGATTTTCGTCAACACAATCCTGACTCCGGCATTATTGATCTTAAGGCTTACTACCGTGGTTTTCAATATGTTCGTGAAATGTTAAAAATGCTTCCCGAAATCCCTCCTAACAAAGTTTTTGCAACACAACCCTATTGATATGAGATAGTAAAGTAGACCGATGCAGCAATCTGTTGAGCAACGCATTCGGCACAACAGTTACTCAACAGGTATTGGTTGAGTTCGAGAGGTTATCTGCGGCAGGTAATGGGCAATGTTGAACCGCCTCAATCGGTGTCATGCCAAACCAACGCCTTGATGGATGTACCCACTCTATTGCTCGTATCCTATTCATGCGGTTTCTCATTCTGTGGCTGGACGGGGGAAAATGGCTAAGGATCATATAGAACTTAGAAGGAAGAGGTACTTCAAGCTCAGTTCACAAATCGCTCAGTTGGATAATGCACAATTGCATTCTCTGTTTGAAAATAGTGAGTTGAATGAGTCGAGTACGGGTTGGGGGATGAATCACGCCATCGTCCTTGGGGAATCCAAAGTCTTTGTGAAACGTGTTCCGGTTACAAACATCGAATTTGACAACCTATTCTCCACCAAAAACCTCTATGACTTACCGACTTATTGTAATTACGGCTTCGGTTCCACTGGTTTTGGGGTCTTCCGGGAACTCGTGACCCATATCAAGACAACCAACTGGGTATTGGAGGGGACAATTGCCACTTTCCCACTGATGTACCATTATCGGATTATTCCGTTCTCCGGGCGGCGTGTGGATGTGGATATGGAGCGTCTAAAAGTTTATGTGGAGTACTGGGGCAATAGTGCGAACGCCGGGAATTATGTGTTAGATAGAGCGAAAGCCAACTATGAGTTGGTTCTGTTTCTAGAGTACATACCCCATGTTCTGGAAACATGGCTGCGGGAAAACCCCAACAAACTTCAGAAATCCCTGGATGAGTTACGCACGACGATTAACTTTTTGAGGACGAAGGGAATCATCCACTTCGACGCACATTTTCGTAACATCCTCACCGACGGTAAGCGGACATATTTGACCGATTTTGGTTTGGTACTTGACAAGAGTTTTACGTTGACTAAAGATGAAGAGTCTTTCTTTAAGCAAAACACATTTTTCGACTATGGAGAAGTCCTGCGGAATCTTGGTCATCTTATTCAATCGTCGTATGATTTATGTTCGGAGAACGATAAACGCAGGATTATGGAAAAATATGATATAAAAGAAGGCTTAAAACATTATGAACTGCGGTCTATATTACTCGACAACATCGAGCAGATAAATGCTGATGGGGTTATGAAGTTAGATGAGTTCTATGTTGCCAGCATTGTCAAATACCGCAGCATAATTGCGCTGATGCAAGACTTCTTTTCTGATATGTGGGAAAATAACAAGAAGGACACGAAACTTCGTCACGCAGAACTACAGATGTTGCTCAAAGAGACCGGGTTTCTTCCTGGTGATGGAACCCACGGCGGACATTAGTGAAAAGTTAATAACCCAAGTTGCTAGTTACCCTGATGGGCGAACGCTTTGGGACAGTTAAGCAATAAAATGCCCTCCAAGAAGAAAATTAGGAGGGCTATATGCTAAACGAAATAATTGCCATATATGCTATCACAGACGATCTGTTGAACCTTGGTTTCCTACAATATCCTTTCTGTTGTCCTAGCTGCTCTGAGAAGTATTCATGGCATTAAAAAAATTGAGCAAGAAGTGTCAAGCTATTATCTCGCTGATGAAATTCGCGGAACTTACCGTGGCATGATGATTGCAATTCCCCCAAAGGAATGGAAAGTTTTTGCAAAAATGAATCTAATTGAATTGACCAACATACTTCGAGATTTGGCAGCGCGCGTTAATTTAGTTGTTTTTGCGTCCCACCCTCGCGAGAAAGTCAAACATCAGGATATAAAATAGCAACCAGAGAAAGTGAATATGGAAAAATAAAACAAAGATGGTTAATTATAGAAAGTGAAGAGCGAAAAAAATCAAGTATTCAACAAGTAAAAAAACAAGTTGACAAACAGTCAGAAAAAGCACAAGCCGCACTGCG
>NNBU01000723.1_pt1 | contig 16013 bp, 17 predicted proteins | sample 1173781 | NCBI WGS metagenome assembly NNBU01 (sample SAMN07173937, study PRJNA388173) | plant metagenome | biome: Plant school; feature: Soil; material: Symbiotic tissue of Blasia pusilla L.; isolation source: symbiotic tissue sample KVJ2 | host: Blasia pusilla | place: Norway: Troms, Kvaloya...
GGCCGTGCCGGCGGGGCATTCGCGTGATCGGCGCGCGCCTCGRGCGCATGTGCCGCCGCGGCCRGCGCSSGCGGCGAGCSGCCGAGGTCGCGCATGGCCAGCGCCACCTCGGCCTCGGCGACGACGCAGCGCGCGCGCGCCAGTTCTTCGTGCGCGCCGAAGCCGCTGGCAGCGCGCCGCAACAGGGCGCGGGCGCGCGGGTGTTCGCCGAGCTGGGCCATCGCGATGCCGCGCAACGCCAGCGCMGGCGGGTCGTCGCGCAGCGCGACCCGCTTGAGCGCGCCGAGCGCATCGCCCGCGGCCAGTGCGCGGGCGGAAGCGGCGATCAGCGAGTCCATGCGGGAAGTTCGTTCGGCTCAGGCCTGCGCGGGTGCCGCGGCGATGAGCGGCTCCAGCTGGGCGCGCAGGCGCCGCACCGCGACCTCATGGCGCAGCGTCTGCGCGCCGCGCCCGTAGGTCGCGGCCTTGCGGATCAGCCGCATCTGCTCGCGCTGCAGCTGCGCCTTCAGGCGCCGGGCCCGAAGGCCGAAGGTCCAGCCCATTTCCCGGCGCACCTTGTAGCGCGCCAGCGGGTCGCCCAGGCGCACCCACTCGTCGTCGCGGATCAGCTCGCGTTCCGGCACGAAGTACGCCGCCAGCGCATGCAGGTAGGCGCCGTTCTCGCGCGCAGCCACGCGCCAGAAGATGCCGGCCGCCACCACCGCGGGGATGCCCTTCACGGCCAGCAGGACGGCCATCTCGCCGTAGCCGTCGTCGAACAGGTCTTCCAGGAACGGCGAGTTCCAGATGAAGTGCATGGCCCACGCGAGCGCAAAGCACAGCAACGCCACGGCGATGCGCACCGCCCTCGGGCGTTCCGGGTGCAGCAGGTACCAGGCGACGCCGAAGGACGCGATGGTGGTGTAGGCCGCATGGCTCCACAGCCCGCTCATCAGGCCGCGCGTCAGCAGGTTGAGCAGCACCGGATACACCTGGTTCTCGAGCGGAAAGTGCATCGAGGCGTTGACGGTGTAGCTCAGGTTCTCGATCACCTGGAAACCCAGGCCCGCCATGGCGCCGACGATGAGCACGGACAGGTAGGTCTCGAACTGGTTGCGCGCCACCAGCACCAGCAATATGACGCCGGCGATCTTCAGGAACTCTTCCGTGATCGGCCCCGCAATGGCCGGGCCCCACACCGCCACGAACTCCGGCGACACCAGCTTGGCGCACAGGCTCTGGATGGCGATGTTGGCCGGCGCCGCAAAGTACAACGCGCCCATGCCGCCCCACGCAAAGGCCAGGATGTAGCCCTCCGGCGGATGCTGTTCCAGCAGGTCCAGCGTGCGAAAGGCGAGAAAGAAAAGCAGCGTGTACAGGCCCCACGCCAGCAGCCCCAGGAAGGCGGTAACCGGCACCACGCGAAACCCCATGGAGAACATGTGGACCGTGTAGAACAGGCCGTTGACGATCAGCGCCGCCAGCACCCAGAAGGCCGCGCGGCGGGGCTGGAAGAAGGAGTCGGTGCCGACCGGCCAGACGCCCTGGTCCAGGGCCTGGTCCTGTGAGAAGGCGGGCGTGTTCACTGCGGCGCTGCCTCCAGGTCCATCGAGTCGAGCATGCGCCGGGCGTCGGCCTGCGCTTCCTCCAGGCCGTCGTTGGCGCCGTAGAAGTCGATCTGCACGAGCGACTTGCGCGGCAGGTCGACCACCTGCCAGAAGCGCCCGGCCAGCTTCGCGCCGTAGTAGGCGAAGGTCTTGCCCTGCAGGCCCCAGGACGTGACGAAGTCGGACACGTCGCCGTCGATGGTCAGGCCCTGGCCGCGCTCCATGAGCCGCTGCTGCCGCACCAACGGCCCGTCGGGCCCACCCTCCCACTGGCCCGTGGTCACCCGGAACTTGTGGGCGCCCTTGAACAGCATCAGCGACCGGCCGGCCCTGGAGCGCGAGACGTCCATCTGCCATCCTTCGGCGGGCACGAACCGGGCCTGGCCGACGCCCACCGTTTCCCCCTGGTCCAGCAGCCGGGCGCCCGGCGTGTGGCGGTCCCAGAAGGTGAGGCCGCCCACATAGGCGGCAATGGCAAGAAGGACGGCGAGCGCGCCGGGCCAGGTGCGATACGGGATACGGCGTGACGGCTCGTTCATGCTTTGATCCTGCCATACGATCGGCCGTGCCTGCCTTGCGCCGAAGCCCTTCGAACACCCCCACTCCGCCCCCTCCGCATGACCAACCTTCCCGCCAGCACCGCAGCAGACCGCAACAAGCAGCCCATCCTCGACGTGTTGATGCAGACGCTGGGCGCGCGCGGCACCGCGCTGGAAATTGCCTCGGGCACCGGCCAGCACGCCGCCTGGTTCGCGGCTGCAATGAGCGGATGGACCTGGCAGCCGACCGATGCCGACGCGCGCATGCTGCCCGCGCTTGCAAGCCGCGTTGCGCAGGCCGCGCTGCCCAACCTGCTGGCACCGCTGCTGCTGGACGTGATGTCCCCGCAATGGCCGTCGCAGAACGATGCGTTCGCTGAACGCTTCGACACCGTCTACTGCGCCAACATGCTGCACATCTCGCCGCCGGCCACGTGCGCCGCCCTGATGGAAGGGGCCGCGCGGCACCTGCTGCCCGGCGGTTTGCTGATCACTTACGGACCGTACTTCGAAGACGCCACGCCGGCGCCGAGCAACGTGGCGTTCGACGAGAGCCTTCGCGCACGCAACCCCGCATGGGGCATCCGCCGGCTGGAGGACGTGAAGGCCCAGGCGCGCCGCTCAGGGCTCGTGTTGCGCGAGCGGCATGCGATGCCCGCGAACAACCTGCTGCTGGTGTTCGGTTCCTAGCGGGGCACTGCCGGGCACGCCCTGCGCGATGCCACTGGCCCACGACGCCACGAGGCCCTGCGTGCGCGCGCGCACCTCGGGCGTGGCCAGGCACGTGGCAACGGCCTCGTACCCGGGCGATCCCGCATACGGCGCGACGCGCATCGGCAGGCTGTGATTGGCGGGGCACAGCAGGATCGATTCGTCCGCGCCCACGGCCGCCAGGTCCAGGATCACGCAGGAGCGCGTGAGCAGGAACAGGGGCCGGGCCTCGGGCCCGCGTCGGCGCAGGCGGGCGGCCAACGCCTGCTGGGTCGCGTGGTCGAGCCCCTGCTCCACCATGTCGACGACCAGGACGGCCGGGGCCTCGGCTTCCAGCGCGGCCAGCAACACGGTCAGCGCGCCGCACACCGTGGCGCCATCTTCGACGAGCCAGGCCGTCGCCCGATCGACACGCGAGCGCAACGCGGGATCGGCATCGATCCGCGACGCGGCAACGCCGTTCTCCAACCGCTCCAGCCCCAGGAACGCGGCGTCGGGCAGGGTCTCGGCCAGGCGCAAGGCCAGCCGCGTCTTGCCGCTGCCCAGCGGGCCCACGATGTAGTTCAGCGCGCGGACGTCGCGCCACTCGAACCGTTCGCCGCCCCACGGCCAGGGCAGCGCGAACTCGACGCCGGGCGCCGGCGCCGACGGCAGCAGACGCGTCAGCTCGCCGACCGTCGGCGTCCGGCCGGCGGCGAGGTCCGCGCGCAGGCTGCGGACCTTGTCGAGCGTGACCTGGAGCTGCCGCGCACGGCCTTCAAGCAGCGCCTGGTGCGCCGCCAGCGCGGGCTCCAGGCCCTCGGCGTCGCCATGCAGCACACGCGCCACCTGGGCCAGGCTGAGGCCGAGCGCGCGCAGGGCCACAATGTCGGCGCCACGGGCCATTTCCTCGGGGCCGTAGGAGCGCCATCCGGCCGCGTTGCGCGCCGGGGCGACCAGGCCGCGCTGTTCGTAGAGGCGCAAGGCCTTGGCGGAGACGCCGAGCCTTCTGGCGGCTTCGGCGGGGTTCAGGAATCGGGCGGAAGGGGTCACGGGCATCACCTCGGGGTTGGACTGGAGACAGCCTTTATCGAGGTGGCCGCAGGGGCCGGGTCAAGAGGACAGGGGTCAGTCGCACGGCTGAAACCGCACGCACTCGGTGGCCGGGTGGAGCGCCGTCACCGTGTTTTCTGCGTTCACGCGCGCCGAGGTGAACTTGACCCACGCGCCTTCGGAAATGCCGGCCAGCAGCGAGGTGTCGAGCACCCGGAAGGTCTGCACGGTGAAGGGGAGCTTGGCTCTGGGCAGCAGCTTCAGCCGCACGTAGGTCTTGCCGCCCGGTTCTTCATGAACGGACCTGACGCGCGCCCGGGTGAAGACCTGCCCGGCCGGGGCCGCGGGCGCTGCGCCGCCGGGTTGCCCGGGTTGGCCGGATGGGCCAGCTTGTGCAGAAGCACTCGCGGTGAAGACGAGGCCGATGCCGGCGAGAACAAGGCTGTGCAGCGCAAGCGACATGGTGCGGGCTCCTCGAGGCAGGGGGTGTTGAAGTCGAGCCCCTGCATTCTGGCGCAGCGCACGCCGCACCTCACGCCACCTTCGGCTCCGGAAGAATCGCGGTCAGCGCAAAGTCGATGAGGTAGAGCCACGTGGCCTCCAGGCCCATGATGCTGTGATGGTCCGAGCCGGGCACCGACTGCACCTGGATCGGCGTCGGCCAGGCGTTGATGAGTTTGGCGGAGCGCTCGGGCAGCACCACGTCGTCGTGCTCGGCCAGCAGCACCTGCGTTTTCGCCGCGACCTCGCGGCTGTGCTCGAGCGAGTTGAACTGGTGGCGCAGCAGCAGCGACAGCGGCACGAGCGGAAAGCGCTTCTTCGCCACCTCGAGCATCGAGTCGTAGGGCGTGACCAGTTGCAGGCTCTCGAAGGGCTGGCGCGCCACGAGCTGGATGGCCACGCCCGTGCCCAGGCTGCGGCCGACCACGTGCAGCCGGGCCTGCGGGAAAGCGCGGCGCAGATGGTTGGCGAACTGGCTCGCGTCCTCGACCGAAGCGATCTCCGACGGACGCCCCTGCGAGTCGGCCACGCCGCGGTAGTTGAGCGCGGCGAAGCCGAAGCCTTCCGGCAGCCAGTGCAGCATCTGCGCCGTGGCGCGAACGTCTTCGCCGCGGCCGGCGAAGTAGATGAACAGGTCCTGCAGCGCGTCTTCGCCCTGCGGGTGATAGACGTAGCCACGCACCATGCCGCCGGGCACCGTGTGCGAGTAGGTGGAGAAGTCCTCGGACAAGTGGACGACGGGCAGCTTGCGGGCGTTGAACAGGATGTCGCCCTGGCGCGTCGCCAGCAGGGTCCAGTACGCCGCGAGGCTGCCGATGGCAGCGGCCGACGCCGACAGTGCGATGCGAAAGACTTTGTTGGATGACAAGTGGCGGGCTCCCCGGGAATGACTGGCAGGTTGGGGGCCTAGTTTCGCCGGGTTGCAGCAACCCCGTGTCGGGGCGGTGGAAAGCCGGCTGCGCCGGCCGCGTTCAGCGGTTCGTGCAACCGAAGTTCGCTGCCTCGTTCAGCGAAGCCCCCGCCGCGTCCTTGAACATCGGCCACGCCGGCCAGCGGCACCGCTCCCCTATCGGCCCAGGTGCCTGTCGAAGAAGCGCGCGATGTCGCCGAAGGCTTCGCGGGTTTCGGGCGCGTCGGGGTTGATGCCGTACTGCGCGTGCGACTGGCCCTCGTACACGTTCAGCTCCGCCTCCACCCCCGCGCGGCGCAGCTTGCGGTGCGTGCGCACGGTGTTCGACAGGAACAGGTCGCGCGTGCCGCTGGTCAGGATGGCCGGCGGAAAGCCCTTGAAGTCGCCGTAGATGGGCGACAGCTGCGGGTCTTTCAGGTCGCGCCCGCCCGCATAGAGCAGCGCGGCGCGGCCCAGCCAGCCGTCCCAGGTGACGAGCACGTTGTCGACCCATTCGTTGGTCTGGTAGGTGTCGCCGATCTTGGCGATGTCCGACCATGGCGTGCCCGGTGCGATGGCCGCAGGCAGCGGCACGTTCTCGGCCTTGGCGCGCAGCACCAGCGCCAGCGTCATCGCGCCGCCGGTGGACGTGCCGAACACGCCCATGCCGCGTGCGCGGTTGGTCTTGAGCAGTTCCTTCCACACGGCCATGGCGTCGTCCATGGCGGCCGGGTAGGGGTAGTCCGGCGGCATGCGGTAGTCGACCGACACCACCTTGTAGCCGCCGATGCTCGCCAGCAGCATCGCCTCGGGCAGCGCGGCCTCGCCGGGGCCGAACACGTAGCCGCCGCCGTGCACGTGCATCAGCAGCCGCCGCTCGTTGCCCGGCGCGAACCTGGCCGGCGTGACGACGAACACGTTCACCCCTGCAATCTTCGTGGCCTGCACGCTCACGCCGAGCTTCTGCTTGAGCGCGGGAATCGCGGCGATCACGGGCGCGGCGCGGCTGTTGACGAGCGCCTTCCACTCGGCCGCGTTCTTGGGGTCCGCGTTGAAATGCGCAGGGTACGGCCCGGCGATCAGCGCCTGCATCTGCGGGCTGACCTCGTTGGTGGGCGCCGGGCTGACCTGCGCGGGAGAGCGCCGCGCGCCGGGCTGCGCGTTGGCGGTGCCTTGGGCGGTGGCCTTCTCTGCATAGGTCTGCGGGACTTGCGAGCAGGCGCAGAGCACGGCGGCCGCGAACAGCGCCGCGAGGTGAGGGATCCGGGGGTGCATGGGTTGTTCCTGTCTGGGTGGGTGGGTGCGTTGGCATGCTCTCACCGCGACGGCGCGCAGGGCCTCCGTTCAAACCCCACCTGTGCCGATGAACAGCAGGCGAAGTGCCACAGCGCGCGCCGCTCAGTGCGCGGCGCCCGGGATGGTCTTTTCGCAGTACGCGAGGAACTCGTTGATTTCTTCCGACTTGTCGAACACCGCGTCGGCGCCCAGCCGCAGGCAGGTGGCACGGTTGCCGGGCGACGCCGCGTTGGTCAGGGCCACCACCACGCCCTTGCCGATGCCCTTTCCACCGCCCTTGCCGGTCCCCTGCCCGACGACCCTGCTGGCCTGTATCTGCGCCACCGCGGCGAGCACCCCCAGCCCGGAGCCTTGCGCCAGCGTGAGGTCGACCACCAGCAGGTGCCATCGGCCATCGTTGGCGCGAAGCCATGCCAGCGCCTCGGCCTCGGAGGGCGCCCAGCCCATCACCTGGGCACGCAGGTAGGCCTCGATGACGACCTTCAGGCTGTCCTGCACCAACGGGTCGTCCTCGACGATGTAAACGGCAAGCTTCATGGCAAGCACGGTCGGGCTTTTGCGGGCACGAAACTGTAGGCAGAAGGCGCTTTCATTTGTTGGCCGGACGGCCTTCGCGGCGGCGCACCCGCGCCACAATGTCGGCTCCCCAAGTCCCCCACAGAGACCAGAGCCCGCACCTCCCATGCGCACCCCCACCTTGTCGGCCCGCCTGTTGCTGGTTGCCGCTGCGGCGCTCCTGCCCCTGGCGGTCGTCTGCGGCTTCGCGCTGCACGGGCTGCTCCAGGTGCAGCGCGAACAGACGCAGGCGTCCACGCTCGGCGTCGCCCGTGCGCTGGCCACCGCCGTAGACAGCGAACTGCGGCTGACCGTCGCGGCGCTGCAGGCGCTCGCGCTGACGGAGCCGCTCGGCGCCCCCGAGGCGTCGGGCCTGGTGGACGCCCTGCTGCTGGCCAAGGCGCTGCGCGCCTCGCACCTCGAGTGGCGTGGGGTGCTGCTGGTGACGCCCGACGGCAAGATCGTCTTCAGCACCGAGGGTGCCGTGGGCGCCGTGAGCGGCGCGAGCAACGAAGTGGTCGAAGCCGCGAGCCTGGCGCAGGTGGTGCGCACCGGCCAGCCGGCGGTCGGCCCGCTGACGCCCGGCAAGAAGGGCAACCTGGCTTTCGCGGTGCGCGTGCCGGTGGTGCGCAACGACGAAGTGCGCTATGTGCTGACGGCCATCGTGCGGCCCGAGGCCATCTCCGCGGTGCTCACCCGCCAGCGCGTGCCCGAGGGCTGGGCCGTCTCGATCTTCGACTCCAACGACCTGCGCGTGGCGCGCTCGCGCGACGACGAGCGCTTTCGCGGCCAGGCCCCGAGCGACACGCTGCGCGAACTGCTCCGCTCGCGCCGCGACCGCCAGGAGTTCGTGGGCACCACCCGCAACGTCGACGGCACGCATGTGCAGACCGCCGTGTCGCGGCTGGACTTCGCCCCGTGGACGGTGGCGCTCGGCGCCCCGACCGTGGTGGCCGAGGACGCCTTGCGCCGCACGCTCATTGCCTACGGCAGCGGCTTGCTGATCTCGCTGCTCGTGGGCGGCCTGGCCGCCTGGTGGATGTCGCGCGCCATCACCCGGCCCATGGCCCGGCTGCGCAAGAGCGCCGATGCGCTCGGCCTCGGCCAGCCCGTGACCGACGTGCATTCCGGCATTGCCGAGATCGACGCGGTCGGCCGCGCCCTCGCCTCGGCCGCCGGCCAGCGCCTGCAGCACGAGGCGGAACGCGAACGCCTGCTCGGTGCCGAGCGCGACGCCCGCACCGCGGCCCAGGCCGCGCAGTTGCGGCTGGAGCGGCTGGTGAGCGCCAGTGCGGCGCTGTCGCGCTCGCTCGAGGAAGACTCGACGCTGCGCGCCATCGCCGATGTGATCGTGCCCGAGGTGGCGGACCTCTGCCGCATCGACCTGCTCGACGAGCACGACGTGCTGCAGCGCAAGCTCACGCACCACGCCGACCCCGCGCGCAGTGCCGACATCGCGCGCATGGTGAGCACCCGCGAGGCCACGGCCGACACGGTGGGCTCCTTTCCCTGGGCCGTTGCCACCGGCCGGACCTTTCTGCACAACCTGGACGATCCCGGCCTGGTCGAGCGGCTCGACCCGCAGCTGCGCGAGTTCGTGCAGACGCTCGGCATCACGGCCGGCTGCGTGGTGCCGTTGGTGGCGCGCGGCCGCACCATCGGCGCCATGGCCATCCTGCAGGACCGCTCGTCGCAGCGCCGCTTCAAGCCGGAGGACGGCGCGCTCATCGGCGAGCTGGCGCAGCGTGCGGCACTGGCGCTGGACAACGTGCGCCTGCTGGCGCGGGCGCGCAGCGCGCAGGCCCAGGCCGAAGTCGCAAGCAAGGCCAAGGACGAGTTCCTCGCCATGCTGGGCCACGAGCTGCGCAACCCGCTCGCGCCCATTTCGCTGGCGCTCACGCTGATCGAGCGGCGCGACGAGCAGGCGTTTCCGCGCGAGCGGCAGATCATCGAGCGGCAAGTGAAGCACCTGTCGCGGCTGGTGGACGACCTGCTCGACATCTCGCGCATCGTCTCGGGAAAGATCGTGCTGCGGCCCGAGCGGGTCGACCTCCGCGACACCGTCGCCAAGGCCATCGAGCTGACACTGCCCGCGCTGCAGGCGCGCGCCGGGATGCCGCGCGTGTCGCTGCCCGATGCGCCGGTGCCCGTGCAGGGCGACCCGCTGCGCCTGGCGCAGATCGTGGGCAACCTGCTGAACAACGCCGCGAAGTTCACCGCGCCCGACGCACGCATCGACATCGCGCTGCGCACGGACGGCCACCATGCGGAACTGACCGTGGCCGACGCCGGCATCGGCATCGCGCCCGAGCTGCTGGCGCAGGTGTTCGAGCGCTTCGTGCAGGGCGCGCAGCAGCTGCAACGCGCCGCGGGCGGTCTCGGCCTGGGCCTGGCCATTGCGCGCAGCCTGGTCCGGTTGCATGGCGGTTCGATCACGGCGCACTCCGCCGGCCAGGGGCAGGGTAGCACCTTCACCGTGCGCCTGCCGCTGGCGCCGGCCGAGGCGCCGGCGCAGTTGCCTGCGCCCGGGCAGGCGCCCGAGGTGCGGCCCCGCCTGCGCCTGCTGCTGGTCGACGACAACCGTGACGCGCTGAGCGTGCTGGCCGAGTGGTTCACGCTCGAAGGGCACCAGGTGACGACGGCGGACAGCGCGGAAAGCGCCCTGCCGCTGCTGGACGGCCAGGACTTCGATGCGGGCATCTTCGACGTGGGGCTGCCGGGCATGAGCGGCCACGACCTCGCCCGGCATGTGCGTTCGCACGCTGGCCGGCGCGGCATGGTGCTGCTCGCGCTGACCGGCTACGGCCAGGAGTCGGACCGCGGCAAGGCGCTCGACGCGGGCTTCGATGCGCACTTTCCCAAGCCACCGGACCTCGCGCAGATCCAGCAGGCGCTGTACCGGCGCTAGCCGCGCCAGCCGCGCCCCGCGGCCCGCGCCAGGACCGAGCGCACCACCAGGCGGTGGAAGGGCGAGATCACGAAGAGGTACACCCGCCCGAACAGGTTGTGGCAGCGCACGGCCGTGGTCATGACCAGCTCGCGCCCCTGCCCGTCGGCCGACGGGCAGGGGCGCTTGATGTGCGTGAGTCGAGGCGCCTTACCGGATCAATGTTCGATGTCCGGGTCCTGCATCCACGCAGCGATGTCGCGCTGGCTGTGCAGAACACGCCAGACGTCGATGCGGTCGGGCTGCTCGACGTAGAACACAAGAAAGGGAAAGCGCGTCAAAGGCCATGAGCGAAGCCCTGGCAAGCCGAGGTCGTGGGCGTAGCGTGTAGCGCCAGTGCCTGGATGCCGGCCGATGTGGGTGTAGGCCCGTTCGAGTTCGTCGATCAGACCGATAGCGGCACGTTCTGCGTGTTCGCCAAGGTAGTGATCGATGGCCTCCTCGACGTCCTGATTCGCCCGCTGCCGCGGGACGACCGGCTTCGCCTTCATGCACGCGTGCGCGGCTTGTTCGCCTTGGTCGGTGGCTTGGGTTTGGCGCTGGCCCTGTCGCGCAACGACTGGAAGTAGGCGGCGTCCGCTGCGGCCGCCGGCATCGAGGTGGCTCCCTGCAAGAGCAGGCCGCGCAATTGCAGGCGGTCCTGGTCCTTGCGAATCAGCTCTCGCACATATTCACTGCTGGTGCCGTAACCGCGTTGTGCCACCTGTTCGTCCACGAAGGACTTCATGGCATCTGGCAGGGAAACGTTCATGGTGCTCATGGACGGCAGGTTACGTGGTTTGGCAAAAATTGGCAAGAAGTGAGCATCGACGTGCTGCGCCTACGCGCCACGCACGATCGATTCCGCGCCCGAGGCGCCGCCTCTGCCGCCCTACTTGCGCGCCTTGTCGATCTCCACCATCAGTTCCTTCACCGTCGCCTCGCCCACCGAGGCCGCGTACTTGTCGATCACCGGCTTGACCTTGGTGCGCAGCTTGGCCATTTCTTCCGGCGGCAGCTCCGACACCGTCATGCCCGCCTTCTTCAGCGCGTCGAGCGCGCTGTCGGCGGCACCGCGCGACGCCTGGCGCTGGAACGCGGTCGACTCGTTCGAAGCCTCGGTGATGATCTTCTTCTCGTCCGCGCTCATGCCGTCCCAGGTCTTCTTGCTGATGAGCAGCGCCTGCGGGTTGTAGATGTGGCGCGTCTGGGTGATGTACTTCTGCACCTCGGCGAACTTGGACGACAGGATGGTGGTGTTGGGGTTCTCCTGCCCGTCGACCGCCTTCTGGTCGAGTGCCGGGTACAGCTCGGGGAACGGCAGCGGCGTGGCGTTGGCGCCCAGTGCGCTGAAGAGATCGATGTAGATCGGCGACTGGATGACGCGGATCTTCAGCCCCGCGATGTCGTCCGCCTTCACGATCGGCCGCTTGCTGTTGGTGAGGTTGCGAAAGCCCAGGTCCCAGTAGCCCAGGCCGTGCAGGCCCTTGTCTTCCAGCCTGGCCATCAGCTTCTGGCCGAAGGGACCGTCGGTGACGGCATCGGCTTCCTTGCCGCTGTTGAACAGGAACGGAAAGTCGTAGGCCGCGAACTCCTTCACCTGCGCCGAGAGAATGCCGGCGTTCAGCACCGTGAGCTCGACCGTGCCGCCCTGCAGCGCCGACACGGTCTGCAGGTCGCCGCCGAGCGCGCCGCCAGCGAACAGCTTGACGGTCATCTTGCCGCCGGACTTGGCGGCCACCAGGTCTGCGAACTTCTGCGCGCCCTGGGCCTGCGGATGGCCGGTCTGGTTCTGGAACGCGAACTTGAGCGTGCGCTCCTTCACCTGCGCGCCGGCGCCGGACATCGCCACAGTGGCAAGCGCGGCGATGGCCGCCACGAACACTCTCTTGGTCGAAACCCTGGTCGAACTCTTCATGCGGAAGTCTCCTTGTGCGTTTTTCTAACCGTGGAACAACTTGGCCGGCCCCGTCACCAGCCATGGGAACAACACCATCAGGAACATGACGGCGAACTCCGCGATCATGAAAGGCACGACGCCGCGCGTGACGTCGTCCATCGATATCTTTCCGACGCCGGCCACCACGTTGAGCACCGTGCCCACCGGCGGTGTGACCAGCCCGATCGAGTTGTTGATGATGAACAGCACGCCGAAGTACACGGGGTCGATGCCCGCGGCCTTCACGATGGGCATGAGCACCGGCGTGAGGATCAGGATGGTCGGCGTCATGTCCATCGCGGTGCCCACCACCATCACGAGCACCATGATCGCGATCATCAGCAGGATCTGGTTGCCCATGAAGGGCTGCAGCAGGTCGACCACCTTGGCCGGCAGGTCGGCCACCGTGATGAGCCAGGCGCTCACCATGGCCGCGGCAATCAGGAACATCACGATGGCGCTGGTCTTGGCCGCGCTCACGAAAATGCCGTACAGGTCGCGCCAAGTGATCTCGCGGTAGATGACCGTCGACACGAACAGCGCATACACGGCGGCCACCACGGCGGCCTCGGTCGGCGTGAACACGCCCATGCGCAGGCCCACCAGAATGATGACCGGCAGCATCAGCGCCCACAGCGCCTTGCGGAAGGCGCTGAGGATCTCGGCGGCGGGCTTGCGCGGTGGCGGCACGATTTTTTCGCGCCGCACCAGCCAGGCCCAGGTGACCCACAGCGCGCCGCCGATGAGCAGCCCCGGAACGATGGCCGCCAGGAACAGCTTGGAGATCGACACGTTGGCTGCCACGCCGAAGATCACCAGCCCGATGCTCGGCGGAATGACCGGGCCGATGACGCCGGTGGCCGCAATGAGCCCGGCCGCGCGCGGCTTGTCGTGGCCGGCCTTCACCATCATCGGCAGCAGCAGCGCGGTGAGCGCGGCCGCATCGGCCACGGCCGAACCCGAGAGCGCCGAGAGCAGGCAGCCGGCCATGATGGTCACGTAGCCGAGCCCGCCCTTCACGTGGCCGACCAGCGCCAGCGCGAAGTCGACGATGCGCTTGGAGAGCCCGCCGACGTTCATGATCTCGCCGGCCAGCATGAAGAACGGCACGGCCAGCAGCGGAAAACTGTCGGCCCCGCCGATCACGTTCTGCGCGAGGATCTGCGCGTCGAACAGGTCGAGGTGCCACATCAGCGCGACACCGCTGGCGAGCAACGAAAACGCGATGGGAATGCCCATCGCCATGGCCAGCAGCAGCGAGCCCACGAAGACGGCGATGGTCATTTGCCGGCTCCCCGTGCGTCGCCCGGCGCGCCCAGAATCTGCTGCAGCTGCACGGCCTCTTCGGACTCCTGCACCATCACGAGGTCACTGTCGGCGATGCGCCCGGTCAGCAGGCGCAGCAGGTCGAGCGCGAGGATGAACGCGGCCAGCACCGAGAACACCACGCCCGACAGGTACACCACCGCCATCGACGCGCCGGTGACCGGGGCGGTCACGTCCCAGTTGATGCGCGTCTGCGCCATGCTGCCCTGAAACAGCAGCCACACGATGTACAGCATGACCACGTGCCCCACGGCCAGACAGATTTTCTTGCCGATGGGCGGCAGCTTCTGCACCACCATGTCCACGCCCAGGTGGCCGTGCTCCTTCAGCGCGACGACCGCGCCCAGGAAGGTCATCCAGATGAAGAGCCAGCGTGACACTTCCTCCGACAGCGTGATGCCCGAGTTGAAGCCGTAGCGCAGCACCACGTTGCCGAAGACCAGCACGACCATGACCGCGAGCGCGGCCGCGATCAGGGCTTCGATGGCGCTGCAGCACCTGTCGATCCATTGGTTCATGGCGTGGTCTCTTTTCAGGCCGCGGCGGCTTGCCGCTGCATCTCGACCAGCGCGCGCAGCGCGGCCAGGTACGACTGCGGGCCCAGGCCCTGGACGGTGCCCTTCACCGCCGGCGAGATGATCGAGTGCGCTCGCCACGCCTCGCGCGCGGCGATGTTGGACATGTGCACCTCGATGCTCGGGAACGGCATGGCCTTGATCGCGTCGTGCAGCGGCACGCCGTGCTGCGTGAGGCCGGCGGGGTTGACCAGCGCGCCCTGCGCGTCGTCGATGTTGGCGTGCAGAAAGTCGATCAGGTCGCCTTCGTGGTTGGACTGGAGGATGTCCAGCGTCACGCCGAGTTCGTCCGCGAGCCGGCCCAGCTGCGCGTTGATTTCCGCGAGCGTGGTCTTGCCGTAGATGTGGGGTTCGCGGCGGCCGAACAGGTTGAGGTTGGGGCCGTGCAGGACGAGGATTTTCATGGCGGGCTTCGATGGATGTCTTATTTGCGGATGCGCGCGAGTTCGTCGTTGTAGAGCTTGACGATGGCGGGGTCGTAGCTCGCGGCGAAGCGCTCGGTCACGGGCTTGGCGATCTGGCGCATGCGCGCCTGCTCGGACGGCGCGAGTTCGTTGAACTGCGCGCCCTTGGCCTGCAGCTCGCCCACGGCCTTCTGCGCGGCAGCGCGGCTCACCTGGCGCTGGTAGCCACGCGCTTCGTCGGCGGCCTCGCGCATCATCTTCTGCTCGGTGGGCGTGAGCGAGTCCCAGAACTTCTTGCTGACCAGCACGATGTTGGCCGCGTACACATGGTTCGTCGCGCTCACGAACTTCTGCACTTCGTAGAACTTGTTCGACAGGATCACTGCATAGGGGTTCTCCTGGCCGTCGACCGCCTTGGCCTCGAGCGCACCGTACAGCTCGGCGAAGGGCATCGGCACCGGGTTGGACTTGAAGGCCTTGAAGGTTTCCAGGAACACCGGATTCGGAATGACGCGGATCTTCAGGCCCTCGAGGTCTTCGGGCTTCGTGATGGGGCGCTTGCTGTTGGTGACGTTGCGAAAGCCCAGGTCCCAGTAGCCCAATGCGACCAGGCCTTTCTCGGGCAGCTTCGCAATGAGCTGCTGGCCGAGCGGACCGTCGAGCAGCGCATCGGCCTGCGCAAAGTTGCCGACCGCGAACGGAAAGTCGACCAGGCCGAACTCCTTCACGATGCCCGCCAGCGAGGTGGTGGCCGGCGCCGACATCTGCTGCACGCCGCCCTGCAGCGCCGACTGCTGCTGCATCTCGTTGCCCAGCTGCGAGGCCGGGAACTCCTGCACCTTCATCTTGCCGCCGCTCTTGGCCGCGAGCAGCTCGGCGAAGCGCTTCACGCCGAAGCTCACCGGGTGGTCGGCGTTGTTGAGGTGGCCGAAGCGGATGACGCGCTCCTGCGCATCCTGCGCGAAGGCGGAACCGGCCAAGGCCAGGGCAAGGCCGGCCGCGGCCAGTGAACGATGAAGCGTGCTCAAGATGATCTCCTGCTGTGTTGTAGGTGCTCGTCGGGGCGATCCGTCGCCGCCTCCTGCCACCGGGCGGCGCGATCTTATGTTGGAAGTGGAAAGTATTTCCACTAGTGAAAACACTTGGCAAAAACGCTAGAGTGGCGTCTGCCCCACCCTCCGAACGTCATGACCGCCATACTCGAACGCAGCTTCAAGGTCCTCGAACACCTGGCCGGCCATCCCGAAGGCCGCGCGCTGTCGGCGCTCTCGGGCGAGCTGGAAATGCCGCTGAGCGCCACCCACCGCCTGCTGACCGAACTGATCCGCTGCGGCTACGTGCGCCAGGACCAGAGCCACGGCGACTACATGCTCACGATCAAGCTGGTGTCGCTGGGCCTGAGCTTCCTGAGCAACAGCGGCATCGTCGATGTGGCGCAGCCCCTGCTCGACAGGCTCGCGGCCGAATCGGGCGAGCTGGTGCGGCTCGCCGTGGTCGACGGCGACGAACTCACCTTCGTCGCCAAGGCACAAGGCGCCACCCGCGGCCTGCGCTACGACCCCGACATGGGCCTGTCGGTGAACCTGTCATGCAGTTCGGCCGGCCACGCGTGGCTCTCGACCATGACGGACGAACAGGCGCTGCAGCTGGTCGCCAGGCAGGGCTTCGGCAAGCCCGAAGCCTACGGCCCGACGGCGCCGACCACCGTGAAGGCCTTGCTGCGCTACCTGCGCG
>NNBU01000901.1_pt1 | contig 16012 bp, 13 predicted proteins | sample 1173781 | NCBI WGS metagenome assembly NNBU01 (sample SAMN07173937, study PRJNA388173) | plant metagenome | biome: Plant school; feature: Soil; material: Symbiotic tissue of Blasia pusilla L.; isolation source: symbiotic tissue sample KVJ2 | host: Blasia pusilla | place: Norway: Troms, Kvaloya...
AATTCGTGCCGAGGCGGCCTCAACATGACCATTCCTCTCCTCATTCTTTGCATCTCGTTCACGCTCTTCCTGCTGCTGGGCGTGCCGGTTGCTTTCTCGATCGGGCTCTCGGCCCTGGCCACGCTGCTGTATGAAGGCCTGCCGCTCGCGGTGGGCTTCCAGCAGATGACCTCTGGCATGGGCATCTTCTCGTTCCTGGCCATTCCGTTCTTCATCTTCGCCGGCGAGCTGATGCTGTACGGCGGCATCGCGGACCGCATCGTCAACCTGGCGCGCGACCTCGTGGGCCACGTGCGCGGCGGCCTGGGCATGTCGAACGTGGTGGCCTGCACGCTGTTCGGCGGCGTCTCGGGCTCGCCCGTGGCAGACGTCTCGGCCATGGGCGCCGTGATGATCCCGATGATGAAGAAGGAGGGCTACCACGCCGACTACGCAGTCAACGTGACGACCCATGCGGCCCTGGTGGGCGCGCTGATGCCGACCAGCCACAACCTGATCATCTATTCGCTGGCGGCGGGCGGCAAGGTGTCGATCGCGGCGCTGATCCTGGCGGCGCTGCTGCCGGCAGCGGTGCTCACACTGAGCAACCTCGCAGCCGCCTACCTGGTGGCCGTCAAGCGCGGCTATCCGGCGGGCACCTTCCCGGGCTGGGCCATCGTGGCGCGCTCGTTCGCGGCGGCGCTCCCGGGCCTGTTCATCGTGGTGCTGATCCTCGGGGGCATCCTGTCGGGCATCTTCACGGCCACCGAATCGGCCGCCGTGGCGGTGCTGTACGCGCTGGTGCTGACGATCTTCCTGTACCGCACGCTGAAGTGGGAGCACTTCATCAAGGCGGCCTCCAAGGCGGTGCGCACCACCGGGGTCATCCTGCTGCTGATCGGCATCTCCAGCACCTTCGGCTACCTCATCAGCCTGTACGGCGTGGCCGAGCTCACGGGCCAGATGCTGTCGCAGGTGACCAGCACGCCGTGGGTCATCTTCCTGCTGATCAACATCATCCTGTTCGTGCTGGGCACCTTCCTGGACATGGCGGCCACCATCCTGCTGTGCACGCCCATCTTCCTGCCCATTGCCCAGCACTACGGCATGAGCTCGGTGCAGTTCGGCATCGTGATGCTGATCAATTGCGCGCTGGGCCTGAACACGCCACCCGTGGGCACCACGCAGTTCGTGGGTTGCGCCATCGGCGGGGTATCGGTGGGCACGGTGATGAGGACCATCTGGCCGTTCTACGGGGCATTGATCTTTGCGCTGGGCGTGGTCACATTCGTGCCTGCCTTCTCGACCTGGCTGCCGAGCCTGTTCATGGTCGTGAAATAAGTGCCCAAGGACCGGCCAGCCAAGGAACCCACGATGTCAGAACCCATTCGTCCACCGCTCTACATCCGCATCCACGCCGCGGACAACGTGGCCATCGTCGCGAACGACGGCGGCCTGAAATCCGGCGCGGTGTTCGCCGACGGCCTGGTGCTGGTGGACAACGTGCCCCAGGGCCACAAGGTGGCGCTGGCCGACCTGGCCGAGGGCGACGCCGTCCGCCGCTACGACGTGGTGATCGGCTATGCCCTGAAGGCGCTGCCGCGCGGCAGCTGGGTGCACGAGCGCGTGATGCGCATGCCGACCGCGCCCGGGCTCGACGGCCTGCCCATCGCCACCGTCAAGCCCCCCGCCCTGCCGCCGCTGGAGGGCTACACCTTCGAGGGCTACCGCAATGCCGACGGCTCGGTGGGCTCGCGCAACATCCTGGCCATCACCGAGACCGTGCAGTGCGTGGCCGGCGTGATCGACTTCGCGGTGCAGCGCATCAAGGCCGAGCTGCTGCCCAGGTACCCGAACGTGGACGACGTGGTGGGGCTGGCGCACGGCTACGGCTGCGGCGTGGCCATCGACGCGCCCGACGCCATCGTGCCCATTCGCACGCTGCGCAACATCAGCCTCAACCCGAACTTCGGCGGCGAGGTGATGGTGGTGAGCCTGGGCTGCGAGAAGCTGCAGCCCGAGCGGCTGCTGCCACCGGGCAGCATTCCGATCGTCGACAAGCGCGGCGAAGCCGAAGGCAAGGAAGGTGACGCGGAACTCGACGTGGTCTGCCTGCAGGACGACGAGCACATCGGCTTCATGTCGATGATCGACGCGGTCATGCGCCAGGCCGAGGTTCACCTCGCGCGCCTGAACGCACGCCGCCGCGAGACCGTGCCCGCCAGCGAACTGGTGGTGGGCGTGCAGTGCGGCGGCAGCGACGCCTTCTCGGGCGTCACCGCCAACCCCGCCGTGGGCTTTTGCACCGACCTGCTGGTGCGCGCGGGCGCCACCGTGATGTTCTCGGAAGTGACCGAGGTGCGCGACGGCATCGACCAGCTCACCTCGCGCGCATCCACGCCGGAAGTGGCCGCGGCCATGATCCGCGAGATGGCCTGGTACGACGCCTACCTGGAAAAGGGCCGCGTCGACCGCAGCGCCAACACCACGCCTGGCAACAAGAAGGGCGGCCTGTCGAACATCGTCGAGAAGGCGATGGGCTCCATCGTGAAGTCCGGCTCCGCGCCCATCACCGGCGTGCTCGCGCCCGGCGAGAAGGCGGCGCAGAAGGGCCTGATCTACGCGGCCACGCCGGCCAGCGACTTCATCTGCGGCACGCTGCAGCTGGCGGCCGGCATCAACCTGCATGTGTTCACCACCGGCCGCGGCACGCCCTACGGGCTGGCCGAGGTCCCGGTCATCAAGGTCGCCACGCGGAGCGACCTGGCGCGCCGCTGGCACGACCTGATGGACGTGAACGCGGGCCGCATCGCCGACGGCGAGGCCAGCATCGAGGACGTGGGCTGGGAGCTGTTCCGCCTGATGCTCGACGTGGCCAGCGGCCGCAAGAAGACCTGGGCCGAGCACTGGAAGCTGCACAACGCGCTGGTGCTGTTCAACCCGGCGCCGGTCACCTGACACACACCCTCACACACGGAGCAACGACATGGAAGACCTCAAGGACAAGACCGCCCTCGTCACCGGCGCCAGCACCGGCATCGGCGCGGCGGTGGCCATCGCCTTCGCCGCGCGCGGCATGCGCGTGGCGGTGCACTACAACAGCTCGGTCGCCGAGGCCAACGAGGTGGTCGAGACCATCCGTGCGGCGGGCGGCGCCGCAGTGGCCGTGAAGGCCGACGTGCGCGACACGGGCGCGATCCGCGCCTGCGTGAAGCAGACGGTGGACGAATTCGGCCGCATCGACGTGCTGGTGAACAACGCCGGCAGCCTGGTCAAGCGCGTGCCCATCGCCGAGTTCGACGACGCGCTGTTCGACGAGGTGATGCACATCAACGCGCGCTCGGTGCTCGCGTACTGCCGCGAAGTGGTGCCGCTGATGCGCGCACAGGGCGGCGGCAACATCATCAACGTGACCTCGGTGGCGGCACGCACCGGCGGCGGGCCGGCCGCCTACCTGTACGCGGGCTCGAAGGGCTTCGTGAGCACGGTGACGCATGGCCTGGCGAAGGAGCTGGTGGGCGACCGCATCCGCGTGAACGCGGTGGCGCCGGGCGTCATCCAGACGCCGTTCCAGGACCGCTTCTCGACGCCCGCGATGCTGGAGAACTTTCGCGCCAGCATTCCGATGGGCCGCATCGGCGAGCCCGAGGAGTGCGTGGGCGCCTTCCTGTACCTGGCCTCCGAGCAGCTCTCGGGCTATGTCACGGGCCAGGTGATCGAGGTGAACGGCGGGCAGTACATGCCCTGACGCGCAAGGACAGCGAGGAAGCCCGAAAAGGAAAAACCCCGGGGCTGAAGGATCAGATCAACAACGGAGACAAGACATCATGAAAAGAAGCCAATTCGTTCGCGGCGTGGCCGCCCTCTCGGCCACTGCGGCCCTGTCGCTCGGCCTGGCCGCGCCGGCCGCCGCGCAAGCCGAATTTCCGAGCCGCACCATCGAGCTGCTGGTGCCCTACCAGCCCGGCGGCGGCACCGACGGCCTGGCGCGCGCCTTCTCGGAGGCCAGCCGCAAGCACACCTCGCAGAGCATCGTGATCGTCAACCGCCCCGGCGCGGGCGGCGCGATCGGCTGGACCGAGGTCATCAACGCCAAGCCCGACGGCTACAAGCTCGCGGTGCTCACCGTCGAACTGCTGACGCTGCCGCACCTGGGCCTGGCCAAGTTCAACTACGACGACTTCCAGCCCATTGCACAGCTCAACGCCGACCCCGCCGCCATCACGGTGAAGGCCGACGCGCCGTGGAACACCATCGAGGAATTCCTGGCCGCCGCCAAGAAGTCGCCCGAGAGCGTGCGCGTGGGCAACTCGGGCAACGGCTCGATCTGGCACCTGGCGGCCGCGGCACTCGAGGACAAGACCGGCGCCAAGTTCGGCCACATCCCGTTCCAGGGCGCCGCACCCGCGGTGCTGGCGCTGCTGGGCGGCCACATCGAGGCCGTGGCGGTGAGCCCGGCCGAGGTCACCACGCACGTGCAGGGCGGCAAGCTCAAGGTGCTGATGGTGATGGCCGACAAGCGCGTGAAGGGCTTCGAGAAGGTGCCCACCGCCAAGGAACGCGGCATCGACCTGTCGATCGGCACCTGGCGCGGCCTGGGCGCGCCGAAGAACACGCCGCCCGAAGTGATGGCCAAGCTGCGCGAGATCACCGCGAAGACCGCCGCCGAGCCGCTGATGCACGAGGTAATGGACAAGCAGAACCTGGGCTACGTCTACACCGACGGCGCGGTGTTCAAGGAGACGCTGGCCAAGGACAACGTGTACTTCAAGCAGCTCATCACCAAGCTGAACATCAAGCCGTGAGCGCTCCTGTCGTGAAAGCAACGCTGGCGTCGCTGCTGTGCCTGGCCGCCATCGGCCCGGTCTCGGCCGCCACGTGGGTCTACGTGGCCAACGCCGACAGCCAGGAGATCTCGGTGCTCGAGCTCGACCGCACGCAGGGCGCGCTCAAGCCGGTGCAGACGCTGAACGTCGGCGGCACGGTCATGCCGATGGTGGTGAGCCGCGACAAGCGCGTGCTGTACGCCGCGCTGCGCTCGCAGCCGTTTCGCGTGACCGCGCTGTCGATAGACGCCGCGAGCGGCCAGCTGCGCAAGCTGGGCGAGGCGCCGCTGGCCGACAGCATGGCCAACATCGACCTGGACGCCACCGGCAAGTGGCTCTTCGCGGCCTCCTACCAGGGCGGCAAGATCTCGGTCAACGCGATCGGCAAGGACGGCGCGGTGGGCGCGATCCAGCAGCTGATACAGACAGGGCCGAACGCGCACGCCATTCACGCGGACGCGAGCAACCGCTTCGTGCTGGCCACCAGCCTGGGCGGCGACAACGTGTCGAGCTGGCGCTTCGACGCAGACAAGGGGCTGCTGTCGCCCAACGATCCGCCTTTGACGCACACGGCCGCGAAGTCGGGCCCGCGCCACTTCGTGTGGGACAAGGCGCAGCGCCACGTCTACCTGCTCGACGAGCTCGATGCGGCACTGCACGTGTACGCATGGGACGCCGCGCGCGGGACGCTCAAGCTCGAACAAAGCACCACCGCGCTGCCGACCGGCTTTGCCGGCAAGCCCTGGGCGGCCGACCTGCACCTGACGCCGGACGGGCGCTACCTGTATGCCTCGGAGCGCACGTCGAGCACGCTGTCGGCCTTCAAGGTCGACGCCGCCACGGGGCAGCTGCAGCCGCTCGGCCAGACCCCGACCGAGAAGGGCCCGCGCGGCTTCGCGATCGACGCCACCGGGCGCTACCTGATCGCCGCGGGCCAGGAATCGAACGGCGTCTCGATGTACGCCATTGACGCCGACACCGGCGCGCTGGGCAAGCCGCAGCACCTGGACGTGGGCAAGAACCCGAACTGGATCGAGATCGTCGACCTGCCCTGACCGGGCACGCGGCCCCGCGACACCACCACCCCCAACCATCAGGAGACATTCACATGCAACGCCGCACCCTCATTCGCACCGCCCTCGCCTCTTCATTGGCCGCCGGCCTGCCGGCCGCCTTCGCGCAGAGCAGCAACAACTGGCCCACGGGCAAGGCCATCACTTACCTCGTGCCCTTTCCGGCCGGCGGCACCACCGACGTGCTGGGCCGGCTGATTGCGCAAAAGCTCGGCCCGGTGCTGGGCACGACCGTGATCATCGACAACAAGGGCGGCGCCGGCGGCAGCGTGGGCTCCGAAGTGGGCTCGCGCGCGGCGCCGGACGGCTTCACGCTGGTGGGCGGCACCGTGAGCTCGCACGCGATCAACGTGAGCCTGTATCCGAAGATCGGCTACGACCCGATCAAGTCGTTCGCCCCGGTGACGCTCATCGGCACCAACCCGGTGGTGCTGGTGGTGAGCCAGTCGAGCCCCTACAAGACGCTGAAGGAGGTGGTTGCCGCGAGCAAGGCCAAGTCGGGCGGGCTCTCGTCGGCCTCGGCCGGCACCGGCACCTCGCAGCACCTGGCGCTGGAACTGCTGGCCTTCAAGTCGGGCGTGAAGTTCACGCACATTCCGTACAAGGGCAGCGGCCCGGCCATCCAGGACGCGATCGGCGGTCAGGTCGACATGATGTTCGACACCACGGTGGTGGCGGGCCCGCACATCCAGAGCGGCAAGCTGCGCGCCATTGCGGTCACATCTTCCAAGCGCCTGGCCTCGATGCCCGATGTGCCGACGGTGGCCGAGTCCGGCGTGCCGGGCCTGGAGAACTTCGAGGTGGCGTCCTGGCAGGCGATCTTCGTGCCCGCGGGCACGCCGGCACCGGTGGTCGACAAGCTGCACACCGAGATCCGCAAGATCCTCGCAACGCCCGAGATGCAGGACAAGCTCAAGGGCTTCGGCATGGAGCCGGCCGACCTGAGCACCACGCAGATCGCGGCGTTCCAGAAGGCCGAAGTGGAAAAGTGGGCGCAGGTGATCAAGGCGGCGGGGATCAAGGCCGACTGATTTCTGGTTGGGGGGCGCCGCACCCGAAGGCAGGGGGCCGCCCGAACCAAGGGAAGCTTCCTACGCGCCCCCCAGGGAGCGCTTTATAGAATGCCCCTCCAAATCCAGAATTCCAGGCCCTCCCCACGTGTCCGACCGCTCCGCTGTACTGCCCCAATACCTGTTCCCTAAACAGGCACTGACCAATTTCGCCGGCTGGGTCGCGGGCAAGGAGCGGGGGGCTGTCACGACGTGGATCATCCGGCGCTTCGTGGCCAAGTACGACGTAAACATGGGCGAGGCGCTCGAGTCGGACATCCATTTCTATAAAAGCTTCAACCAGTTCTTCACGCGGGCGCTGAAGCCCGGCGCGCGGCCGCTGGCGCAGGCCGACCTGGTGTGCCCCGTCGACGGCGCGATCAGCCAGTTCGGCGCCATCGAGGGCGACCAGATCTTCCAGGCCAAGGGCCACAACTACACGACCACCGCGCTGGTCGGCGGCGACGCCACGCTGGCGGCCAAGTTCGCGCACGGCAGCTTCGCCACGCTGTATCTGAGCCCCAAGGACTACCACCGCATCCACATGCCCTGCGACGGGCGGCTGGTGCGCATGATTCACGTGCCCGGCGACCTGTTCTCGGTGAACCCCACCACGGCACGCGGCGTCCCCGGACTGTTTGCGCGCAACGAGCGCGTGGTGTGCGTCTTCGAATCGGCACACGGCCCCTTCGTGCTGGTGCTGGTCGGCGCCACCATCGTCGGCAGCATGGCCACCGTGTGGCATGGCGTGGTCAACCCGCCGCGCGTGGGCGAGCTGCGCGAGTGGCGCTACAACGACCAGCAGATCGACATCCGCAAGGGCGACGAGATGGGCCGGTTCTTGCTGGGCTCCACCGTCGTCATGCTGTTCCCCGCGCCGCCGGTAGCGTTCAATTCCGACTGGTCGCCAGGCCGCACGATCCGCCTGGGCGAAGCCATGGCCAATTACACCGGCGTGTGACGCCAATTTGTGAAGCTTTGTCTCACAACCCGCATGCAGCATGCCCTGACAGCTATAAAACTAGTAGCATCTTCTTCCTTTGCGCTATAGTCGCCGGCCAACGAGACGGTCCGTAAACCACCACAAGAAAACGAGACACCGGCCGGCCCTCAGGCAGGTGGCTCGTCCAGCTTCGAGGAGATGATGTCGATGAGTACCAAGGAAAACGCAGCCGTCAGCCAGTTGCTCGCCCTGCTCGAAGCCCGCTACGCGCTGCGCGTGCTCTGGGCCCTGCGCGACGGCCATGCCCAGACCTTCCGCCTGCTGCAGGACAGCGTGGGCGGCATCACTCCCAACACGCTGAACACCCGCATCAAGGAACTGCGCGAGGCCGGCATCGTCGGCCACGGCAGCGACGGCTACAGCCTCACGCTGAGCGGGCAGGACCTGCTCAAGCGCCTGTCCGACCTGCAGGCCTTTGCCGGCAAATGGCAGTTGGGGCAGATCAAGAAGGCCGCGGCACCGGCGCCTGCCGCACCGGTCGCACCACCCGCAGTCCCCGCGTCCCCGCTTGCCGCCCACGTGCCAGCCCCTTCCGCCGTACCCTCCGCCGCACCTTCGGCAGCCCCGGCGCCCATGGCCGCCCCGCCCGCCGACGACAGCGGCAACAGCTGACGCACCGCAGGGCGCCTCGCGCGGCCTCGGTAAACTCCCCGCCTTCGATCTCATTCACATCCATTCGACGCAAGGAGCGTTTCTCATGCCTACCACCCCCTCCGGCCTGCAATACGAAGACACCGAAGTCGGCACCGGCGCTGAAGCCAAGGCCGGCCAGCACGTGCACGTGCACTACACCGGCTGGCTCTACAACGACGGCGTGCAGGGCGCCAAGTTCGACTCCAGCCGCGACCGCAACGACCCGTTCGCGTTCTCGCTGGGCGCCGGCCAGGTCATCAAGGGCTGGGACGAAGGCGTGGCCGGCATGAAGATCGGCGGCAAGCGCACGCTGGTCATTCCCGCAGCACTGGGCTATGGCGCCCGCGGCGCCGGCGGCGTGATTCCCCCGAACGCCACGCTGAAGTTCGACGTCGAGCTGCTCGACGCGCACTGAGCCTTCCCCGACATGGCGCCAAGGCCCGGTTCCGGGCCTTTTTCATGTCCGGGAGGCGCTGAAACGGCCCTTTTCACTGCATTTTTTCGCTTGAAATGCCTTCGGCCAGCCCCAAGTGGCTGGCTACCGTTTGTTTTCCGGTTCGCGCCGGTTCTTTGAAAAATGTCTGACCCGCAACAATCCGCACAGAATTCGCAAATGCTGCAAGGCGAGCCCAGTCCCGAAGMRCTGGAGGCAGCGCACGCCGCCAACGAAGCCGACGCCCTCGCCGCCCTGGCGCAGGCTCAAGCTGAACTGGCTGCCCTCCAGGCCAAGAACACCGAGCTGGCCGACCAGTACCTGCGCGCGCAGGCCGACGTGCAGAACGCCCGCCGCCGCGCCGACGACGAGATCACGAAGGCCCGCAAGTTCGCTGTCGAAGCGTTCGCCGAAAGCCTGCTGCCGGTGACCGACAGCCTGGAAGCCGGCCTTGCCATCAAGGACGCCACGCCCGAGCAGATCCGCGAAGGCGCCGAAGCCACGCTGCGCCAGCTGAAGAGCGCGCTCGAACGCAACAAGGTGATCGAAGTGGCCCCGGCCGCCGGCACCAAGTTCGACCCGCACCAGCACCAGGCCATCTCGGTGGTGCCCGCCGACCAGGAACCCAACACCGTGGTGAGCGTGCTGCAGAAGGGCTACACCATCAACGAGCGCGTGCTGCGCCCGGCGTTGGTGACGGTCAGCGCGCCGAAGTAAGCGGATCGCACCCGTACACAAGATTCCCACAGGAAATCCCCGCTTCATCCCCTTGAATCGCGCCGGGTTATCCACACGTTCATAACAACATATTTTTCAGGCTTTCAGGAGTAAAGAACATGGCAAAGATCATCGGCATCGACCTCGGCACCACCAACTCGTGCGTGTCGATCATGGAAGGCAACACCACGCGTGTGATCGAGAACTCGGAAGGTGCGCGCACCACGCCGTCGATCGTCGCGTACCAGGAAGACGGTGAAGTGCTGGTCGGTGCCTCGGCCAAGCGCCAGGCCGTCACCAACCCCAAGAACACGCTGTACGCGATCAAGCGCCTGATCGGGCGCAAGTTCGAGGAAAAGGAAGTGCAGAAGGACATCGACCTGATGCCCTACACCATCGCCAAGGCCGACAACGGCGACGCATGGGTCGAAGTGCGCGGCAAGAAGATGGCCCCGCAGCAAGTCAGCGCCGACATCCTGCGCAAGATGAAGAAGACCGCCGAAGACTACCTCGGCGAAACCATCACCGAAGCCGTGATCACGGTGCCCGCGTACTTCAACGACGCCCAGCGCCAAGCCACGAAAGACGCCGGCCGCATCGCGGGCCTGGACGTCAAGCGCATCATCAACGAGCCCACCGCCGCGGCCCTGGCCTTCGGCCTGGACAAGCAGGACAAGGCCGATCGCAAGATCGCCGTGTATGACCTGGGTGGCGGTACCTTCGACGTGTCGATCATCGAAATTGCCGACGTGGACGGCGAAAAGCAGTTCGAAGTGCTGTCGACCAACGGCGACACGTTCCTGGGCGGCGAAGACTTCGACCAGCGCATCATCGACTACATCATTGCCGAGTTCAAAAAGGAACAGGGCGTCGACCTGAGCAAGGACGTGCTGGCCCTGCAGCGCCTGAAGGAAGCCGCTGAAAAGGCCAAGATCGAACTGTCGAACAGCGCGCAGACCGACATCAACCTGCCCTACATCACGGCCGACGCGTCGGGTCCGAAGCACCTGAACATCAAGCTCACCCGCGCCAAGCTGGAGAGCCTGGTGGACGAGCTGGTCGAGCGCACCATCGCCCCCTGCCGCCTGGCCATCAAGGATGCCGGCATCAGCGTGAGCGACATCAACGACGTGATCCTGGTCGGCGGCATGACCCGCATGCCCAAGGTGCAGGAAAAGGTGAAGGCCTTCTTCGGCAAGGAACCGCGCAAGGACGTGAACCCCGATGAAGCCGTGGCCGTTGGCGCCGCCATCCAGGGCCAGGTGCTCTCGGGCGACCGCAAGGACGTGCTGCTGCTGGACGTGACCCCGCTGTCGCTCGGCATCGAGACCATGGGTGGCGTGATGACCAAGATGATCACGAAGAACACCACGATCCCGACCAAGTTCGCGCAGACCTTCTCGACCGCCGAAGACAACCAGCCGGCCGTGACCATCAAGGTGTTCCAGGGCGAACGCGAGATCGCCTCGGGCAACAAGGCGCTGGGCGAGTTCAACCTCGAAGGCATTCCGCCGGCATCGCGCGGCACGCCGCAGATCGAGGTGAGCTTCGACATCGACGCCAACGGCATCCTGCACGTGGGCGCCAAGGACAAGGGCACGGGCAAGGAAAACAAGATCACCATCAAGGCGAACTCGGGCTTGAGCGAAGACGAGATCCAGAAGATGGTGAAGGACGCCGAGCTCAATGCCGAAGACGACAAGAAGAAGCTCGAGATCGTGCAGGCCCGCAACCAGGGCGAGGCCATGGTGCACAGCGTGAAGAAGTCGCTGGGCGAACATGGTGCGAGCCTGGATGCCGCCGAGAAGGAAGCGATCGAAGCCGCGATCAAGGACGTGGAAGAAGCCCTCAAGGGTGAAGACAAGGCCGTGATCGAGGAAAAGACCAACACGCTGATGACCGCCAGCCAGAAGCTCGGCGAGAAGATGTACGCGGAATCGCAGGCTGCGGCAGGCGCCTCGGCAGCGAGCGGCCCGGCTGGCGCGGAAGCTGCTGCGCATGCGCAGGCCGACGACAACGTGGTCGACGCCGAAGTCAAGGAAGTCAAGAAGGGCTGATCCACAGCCGCTTGACCAAGGCTGGATCACCCTGCGGGGTGCTCCAGCCTTTCTCGCTTCAAGTCACCCGAGTTCCAGCTGTCTCCCGAGCCCCCTGATCGACCTGCCATGGCCACCAAACGCGACTATTACGAAACCCTCGGCGTTCCCAAGAACGCGAGCGAGGAAGAAATCAAGAAGGCTTATCGCAAGCTTGCGATGAAGCACCACCCTGACCGCAACCACGGCGACACCAGCAAGGACGCCGAGGCCAAGTTCAAGGAGGTGAAGGAAGCGTACGAAATGCTGTCCGACGGACAGAAGCGCGCGGCCTACGACCAGTACGGCCATGCAGGGGTGGACCCCAACATGCGCGGCGGCCCCGGCGCGGAAGGCTTCGGCGGCTTCGCGGAGGCCTTCGGCGACATCTTCGGCGACGTGTTCGGCGGCGCCCGCGGCGGGCGTACCAGCAGCGGGCGCCAGGTGTTCCGCGGCAGCGACCTGAGCTATGCGATGGAAATCACGCTCGAGGAGGCCGCGGAAGGCAAGACCACAGAGATCCGCATTCCCACCTGGGACGAGTGCGACACCTGCCACGGCTCCGGCGCCAAGCCGGGCACCAAGCCCATCACCTGCACGACCTGCCACGGCGCGGGCGCGGTGCAGATGCGCCAGGGCTTCTTCAGCGTGCAGCAGACCTGCCCCACCTGCCACGGCAGCGGCAAGATCATTCCCGAGCCCTGCACCGTGTGCCACGGCCAGGGCAAGATCAAGCGCAACAAGACGCTCGAAGTGAAGATCCGCGCGGGCATCGACGACGGCCAGCGCATGCGCGTCACGGGCAGCGGCGAGCCCGGTGTGAACGGCGGCCCACCGGGCGACCTGTACATCGAGATCCGGCTCAAGAAGCACGAGATCTTCGAGCGCGACGGCGACAACCTGCACTGCGTGGTGCCCGTGAGCATGACCACGGCGGCGCTGGGCGGCGAGATCAACGTGCCCACGCTCAAGGGCGCCGCGGCCATCGACATTCCCGAAGGCACGCAAAGCGGCAAGCAGTTCCGCCTGCGCGGCAAGGGCATCAAGGGCGTGAACTCGAGCTACCCGGGTGACCTGTACTGCCACGTGCGCGTCGAGACGCCGGTGAAGCTCACCGAGCACCAGCGCAAGGTGCTGAAAGAGCTCGACGATTCGCTCAAGAAGGGCGGCGAGAAGCACAGCCCGACCGACAAGGGCTGGTTCGACAAGGCGAAGGAATTCTTCAGCTGAGCCAGTGGCGCCGGTGCCGGGGCTGGCTTGTCCGCCCCTCGAGCACCAAAGACGTGCAAGGCCAGGGCCGACTCTCTGTTTCTGGCGCGTCGGGCGATCGCCGAGCGCGCCACGCCCCCTTTCTCTTCTGACATGTAACACCAGGGACCCCATTCCTGATGGTTGCATCGTCTTCCCGGAAGGGCCGCTCCGCGGCCCTTTTGCACGTCTGGCGCTTCAGCACGGTGCATTCGCGTGCCTGGACAGTCCGCGTTGCACCGAAAACGCACCTTTCGCACCGTCTCTGAACACGTCGGGCTGCATCCGGGCCGCGTTCCCCCGCGTACAAGCCCCAAGCCGCTCCCGCAGAAGTGGCGCGAGGATTGCTTTTATATTTTTTCGGATGTGCAATAAACCAAACGGCAGATCGCGCGTTATTGAAGAAGACACCCTTTTTATTGAGCACCCAGGCTCAATAGGCGGTGCTTTCCCGGAGAAACATAAAAATGGACGATAGCCATTCGTCATAGGCGTTTCACCCGGGGAGAATTACGAAAGCGAGCTTTTGAATTTAACTGAAATTTGAAAAATCGTTCTGCGTTTTTCGAGGAACTTTACTCGGCGACGTGGTTCTGATTTAACAAATCATTTGCCAGGTTCAATCTTTGCTTTATGCTGATTGTTAGCAGAATGTTGTAAGGGGAGTTTTCCGCGGCATGCAGTCAAGGGCAGGCACACCTCCAAAGTTGCGCATCGCCTCAGCTGCAGGCTTTCGGGCCAAAAGCCCACTGTCTTGATGGAGGCGTGACCATGGATGTGATCAGCAACTTTGCCGCCCGCTACGAGCGAACCCGCGAGGAAGTCATCTCGCTGCAGGAGTACCTCGACACCTGCAAGCGAGACCGTACGGCGTACGCCACGGCCTCGGAGCGCATGCTCAAGGCCATCGGCGAGCCCGAACTGGTGGATACCCGAAACGACCCGCGTCTTTCGCGCATCTTCGCCAACAAGGTCATCAAGATCTATCCGGCGTTCAAGGAGTTCTATGGCATGGAAGAAGCCATAGAACAGGTGGTGTCCTATTTCCGCCACGCCGCGCAGGGGCTGGAAGAAAAGAAGCAAATCCTTTACCTGCTCGGCCCGGTGGGCGGCGGGAAGAGTTCGATCGCGGAGCGCCTGAAGCAGCTCATGGAACACGTGCCGTTCTACGCCATCCAGGGCTCGCCGGTCAATGAATCCCCGCTCGGCCTGTTCGACGCGACCGAAGACGGCGAGATTCTTGAAAAGGAATACGGCATTCCCCGCCGCTACCTGAACCGAATTCTCTCGCCCTGGGCCGTGAAGCGGCTCGAGGAGTACGGCGGGGACATCCGCCAGTTCAAGGTCGTCAAGCGCTACCCGTCGGTGCTGCGGCAGATCGCGGTGGCCAAGACCGAGCCCGGGGACGAGAACAACCAGGACATTTCCTCGCTGGTCGGCAAGGTGGACATCCGCAAGCTGGAGACCTATGCCCAGGACGACCCGGACGCCTACGCCTACTCCGGCGGCCTGTGCCTGGCCAACCAGGGGCTGCTGGAGTTCGTGGAAATGTTCAAGGCGCCCATCAAGGTGCTGCACCCCCTGCTGACCGCCACCCAGGAAAGCAACTTCAAGGGAACCGAAGGCTTCGGCGCCATTCCGTTCGACGGCATCGTCCTCGCCCACAGCAACGAGAGCGAGTGGAAGGCATTCCGCAACAACAAGAACAACGAGGCTTTCCTCGACCGGATCTACATCGTCAAGGTGCCCTACTGCCTGCGCGCCTCGGAAGAAATCAAGATCTACGAGAAGCTGGTGCGCAACTCGTCGCTGGCGCAGGCGCCCTGCGCCCCGGGAACGCTGCGCATGATGGCCCAGCTCTCGGTGCTCACCCGCCTGAAGGAGCCGGAGAACTCCAGCACCTTCAGCAAGATGCAGGTCTACGACGGCGAGAGCCTGAAGGACACCGACCCCAAGGCCAAGTCGATCCAGGAGTACCGCGACTACGCGGGCGTGGATGAAGGCATGAGCGGTGTATCGACCCGCTTCGCCTTCAAGATCATCTCGAAGGTCTTCAACTTCGACAGCTCCGAAGTGGCCGCCAACCCGGTGCACCTGATGTACGTGCTCGAGCAGCAGATCGAGCGCGAGCAGTTCGCACCCGAGGTCGAGCAGAAGTACATCAGCTACATCAAGGAGCTGCTGGCGCCGCGTTACGCCGAGTTCATCGGCAAGGAAATCCAGACCGCGTATCTGGAGAGCTACAGCGAGTACGGCCAGAACATCTTCGACCGCTACGTGACCTACGCCGACTACTGGATCCAGGACCAGGAGTTCCGTGACGTGGACACCGGCGAGGTGTTCGACCGGGCCTCGCTCAACGGCGAACTCGAGAAGATCGAACGCCCGGCGGGCATCGGCAACCCCAAGGACTTCCGCAACGAGATCGTCAACTTCGTGCTGCGTGCGCGGGCCGGCAACAGCGGACGCAACCCGGCATGGACCAGCTACGAAAAGCTGCGCTCGGTGATCGAGAAGAAGATGTTCTCCAACACCGAAGAGCTGCTGCCGGTCATCAGCTTCAACACCAAGAGCAGCGCCGACGAGCAGAAGAAGCACGAGGACTTCGTGACGCGCATGGTCGAGAAGGGCTACACCGCCAAGCAGGTGCGCCTGCTCTGCGAGTGGTACCTGCGGGTGCGCAAGAGCTCATAGCTATGGCTCGCCCCCAGGCTACGCGCACTTCGTGTCGCTTCGCCAACCCCCTACCGGGGGCAACACCAGAGGCCCGGCAAAGCCGGTTCCTCGGTGTTCCACGAAGAAATGCGTCGTGACCCGTCTTTGAATGGAGGTTTGACACCGTGGCCATCCTGCAGCAGATCATCGACCGCCGGCTATCGGGCAAGAACAAGTCCATTGGCAACCGCGAGCGCTTTCTCCGGCGCTACAAGGGGCAGATCCAGGAGGCGGTGCGGCGCGCGGTGAGCGGGCGCAACA
>NNBU01000529.1_pt1 | contig 15959 bp, 14 predicted proteins | sample 1173781 | NCBI WGS metagenome assembly NNBU01 (sample SAMN07173937, study PRJNA388173) | plant metagenome | biome: Plant school; feature: Soil; material: Symbiotic tissue of Blasia pusilla L.; isolation source: symbiotic tissue sample KVJ2 | host: Blasia pusilla | place: Norway: Troms, Kvaloya...
AGGCTGAACCAGGATCGGCCGCCAGTGGCGTTCCACACCGTCCTCAGATCTCGAAATAATGCCGTGTCAGCCCCGGCCGCATTTCCAGGCTCTCTGCGGCATCGCCATCAGCGAGGTGCGGCAGCAGGTGTCCGATGATTAGGCCCTGCGCCACTATGCGCACGAGAGGTCCTGCCACCCTGGGCGGCTCGGCTTCCTCCAGATCGAAAATGCCTTCTTCCTCGCGCGGCGACAACGTGTCGAGCAGCGTCCGGTCCTCATGTCCGGTTTCGGTCATATCGGGATCTCTCATCTCCCCGCAACACTGACCGTCAGCCTTAAGCGCGAGAGATTGAGAGCCCGTTCATTCGGATGGTCGCATTTTAGGGACTTGCGATCGATGGTCGCAATCCATGCCCCCCAAGCTCAATTCGACTTTGCAGCCCCGCCATCGACACGCAGCATGGTGCCGGTGATGTAGCTCGCCTGCGCCGAGCAGAGGAAGGCCCCGGCGGCGGCGAATTCCTCGACGGTGCCGAGCCGTTGCGCCGGGATCGACTTGACCGATGCGGCTCGCACCTCTTCGACCGACTTGCCCTGGCGCTTGGCATTGGCGCCGTCCAGTTCGTCAATGCGGTCGGTATGGATCCGGCCGGGCAGCAACACATTGGCGGTGACGCCATAGGAGGCGACTTCCGACGACAGCGTCTTGTTCCAGCCGACCAGGGCGCCGCGCAGCGTGTTGGACAGCGCCAGATTGGGGATCGGCTCGAAGACGCCCGAGGAGGCGACGGTCAGGATGCGGCCAAACCCTTGCGTCTTCATCAGCGGCAGGAAGGCATTGGTGAGCGTAATGACGCGCACGACCATGGTCTGGAAGAACATGTCGAGCGTATCGCCGTCCATGTCTTCCGCCGTGCCCGGCGTCGGCCCGCCGGTATTGTTGACGAGAATGTCGATGCCGCCGAGGATGTCATGCACGGCATGGATCATCTGCTCGACAAAATGCCCATCCGCGAGGTCGGCCACCTCGAAATCCGCTCTTCCGCCGGCCGCCCGGATGGCCTCGACATTGGCCTTCAGCTTGTCTTCGCTGCGCCCGCAGATCAGTACATGCACGCCTTCAGCGGCGAGCGCTTTGGCAATCCCAAGGCCCAGGCCGCGCGACGCCGCGAGCACGAGGGCGCGTTTTCCCGAAATGCCGAGATCCATGGTGATGTCCTTCCCTGATGCGATGTGTTTGGGCGGACCCTAGCAAGGAGGCGGTGGTGGGGGAAGGGCGCGAACCTGCTTTCCCGTCTCCTTACATCATCGCTCTCAAAGCTCCGCCGGAAAACCCGGTGCCCTGAGATCGGTGCCGGTGGCATCCTCCAGAAGCTTTACCACCTGCGACGACCAGGCGTCGCCGCCATAGGCTGCGCGGGCGCGGATGAAGGTCTGCATCGCGTGGGAGGCGAGGTCGAGGGGGACGCCGAACTCGCGGCCGAAGCCGAGCGCGAAGCCGAGATCCTTGACCGCAAGATCCATGGTAAAATTGATGTTGTAGCTGCCGTTGAGGATCACCTGGCCCTCGGTCTCGTGCACGAAACTGTTGCCGGAGGAGGCCTTGATGATGTTGAAGACGTCGGTGAGGTCGATGCCGCCCTTCTTCGCCAGCATCAATGCCTCGCCGGTGGCGATCAGGTGGATGAAGGCGAGCATATTGGTGATCACCTTGATGACAGCCGCCTTGCCGAGCGGGCCGGCGCGAAAGATCTGTTTGCCCATGGCCTGGAAGGCCGGGAGGTGCAGGTCATAGAGATCGCTGTCACCGCCGATGATCACGGTGATCTCGCCGGATGCCGCCAGATGCACGCCGCCGGTGACAGGGGATTCTAGCATGCGGATGCCGGCGTCTGCGGCGATCTTGCCGAGCCGCAGGACTTCCTGCTCGTCGAGCGTGCTCATCTCGATCCAGGTGGCGCCAGGCTTCAAGCCCTTGAGAATGCCGCGCTCGCCGGTCAGCACCCGCTCGCTGACCTTCGGCGAGGGCAGGCAGGTGATGACGGCGTCGACGGCTTCCGCCACGGCCTGTGGGTCGGTCGCGAACCGGGCACCGGCGGCCACCAACTCTTCGGCATTCTTGGGATCAAGGTCGTTGACGACGACGGAGAAGCCCGCCGTGACCAGGCTGCCGGCGAGATGGCGGCCGAGATGGCCGAGCCCGATGAAACCATAAGTGAGTGCCATGTCGTCTTATCCCCTGCTGGCGTTTTGAGAGAGACTGCGACAAAGCGGGAGGATGTTCAAAGGCAGATTTTGGCCTGCGACGGGATTTGGCGCAGAGGGAACAGGCCTGCGCGATTTTTTGTCAGGGGCCCGGAGGGTGCCAGCGGCAAGCCTTGCCTCAGAACGGCACCTTGCCCGGATTGAACAGGCCGTCCGGATCGAGCAATGCCTTGATCTGCCGCGCCAGCGTCTGTTTGGCAACTGGCACATGCGTCTGATAGGCGTCCCGCTTCTCCAGTCCGACGCCGTGTTCGGCGGAAAAGCTGCCGCCGCGCGCCGTGATGCCGGCATAGACCGCCTGTTCGACCGCGTGCTTCGTCTCTGATGGCAACCGGCCAGGCGCCGCAAGCGCGATATGCAGGTTGCCATCAGCAACATGGCCATAGACATAGGCGTCAAAGCCCTGGCCGATCGCGCGAAGGCCCCCCATCAGTCCCGCGACATAGTCGTCAAGCTCGGTTGGCGGCACCGAGATGTCAAAGGAGGGGGCGTTCGGGAACTGGGCGAAGTAGAAGCCGGAATCCTCCCGCAGATCCCAGAAACGGCGTGCCTGTTCGGAAGATTGGGCGAGGATGCCGCCTTTGAGGTCAGCGCGTGCCCAGAGATCGGCCAGCGCGTCTTCGAGCGCAAGCCTGGCCTTGTCCTCTGTCTCTGCGGAGACCTCGACCAGCAGCATGGCGGCGCCGGTCTCCAGCCAGTCGAGATCGAAGCCCTTCAGGGTTGCGTGATCGCGAACATAGCGCGGCCACATCATCTCGGCTGCTTCCAGCTGCAATCCGCTCCGCTCACCAAGATGTGCCGCAACCGTCAGCGCCGAGGCGGCGTCCGTCACGCCGAGAAGCGCGGTTGCCCGGTGCGGACGCAGCCGCTCAAGTTTCATGACGATGCGCGTGACGAAGCCGAAGGCGCCTTCGCCGCCGACGAAAAGCTGTTTCAGGTCCGGTCCGGCCGAGACCTTCACGACTCGCGTCATGTCGGAGAAGATCTCGCCGGACGGCAATACGGCTTCAAGCCCGAGGATCTGATGGCGCATCACACCATTGCGGAAGGCGAGAATGCCGCCGGCATTGGTGGCCAGCATGCCGCCGATCGTGGCGCTGCCGCGTGAGCCGAGATCGATGCCGGTGGTGAGGCCATGCGGCAGGAGTGCGGACTGCAGGGTTTCAAGCGTCACACCCGCCTCGACCTCGACCGTCAGCTCCGCCGGACGGATGGCGAGGATGCGGTTCAGACGTGCCGATGAGAGGATCACGTCGCCCATGCGACTGACGCCACCGCCGACGAGGCCGCCTGAGCCCCCCTGCGGCACGATGGCGACATGATGTTGCCGGGACCAGGCAATCAGCGCTGCGGCCGCGTTTGTCGTTGCCGGTTGTGCCATGACTGCGGCGCCGAGATTGTCCTGATGCTCGCCGGGATGGCGCCCAGCGAGCGCATCCGGACCGAGGATGCGCAGGTCGGCATGGAGGCCTGTCAGAGTGTCGGTGAGGGTGGCGGGTGTCCAGTGCGGCATGGTCGTCCAAATCCAGCGGAGAATGACGCTCTCTTGGAATGCAACCGGGAGACTGGCAAGTGTGTTTTGTCTCGAAACCGTTCTCGTATCCGGCGACAGAGATCACAGAAGGCGGCGAGGGGGGAGTCGCGGGAATGTCGCATTGACCCTTACGTGCACGTAAGATATTCTTACTCCTCACACCGCTCTGCCGGAATTTGCGCCTCTGCGCGTCGCGCTTCGGCTCGACAATCCGGTTGGGTTTTGTCAAGGAGGAAGGCGGAACGCACCGCCTGGCGAGGAATGACCAATGAGCACCGAGATGGAACTGCCTGAACGCGAAAGCATGGAATTCGACGTGGTGATCGTCGGCGCAGGCCCTGCCGGCCTGTCGGCGGCCATCCGTTTGAAACAGGTCAATCCCGATCTCACCGTCGTTGTGTTGGAAAAGGGTGCGGAAGTGGGCGCCCATATCCTGTCCGGTGCCGTGGTCGATCCGATCGGCGTGGACAAGCTGATCCCGGGCTGGCGCGAGGAAGCCGACCATCCGTTCAAGACCGAAGTCACCGACGACCAGTTCCTGTTCTTAGGCCCCGCCGGCTCGGTGCGCCTGCCGAATTTTCTGATGCCGCCGCTGATGAACAATCACGGCAACTACATCGTCTCGCTCGGCAATGTGTGTCGTTGGCTGGGCGCTCATGCGGAAACGCTCGGCGTCGAGATCTATCCGGGCTTTGCCGCAGCGGAAGTGCTCTACAACGATCAGGGCGCGGTGATCGGTGTCGCCACCGGCGACATGGGGATCGAGAAGAACGGCGAACCGGGCCCGGCCTATACGCGCGGCATGGAACTGCTCGGCAAATATGTGCTGATTTCGGAAGGCGTGCGCGGCTCGCTCGCCAAGCAGCTGATCGCCAAGTTCGATCTGTCGCGCGAAAGCGATGTGCAGAAGTACGGCATCGGCCTGAAGGAACTCTGGCAGGTCAAGCCCGAGCATCACAAGCCGGGCCTGGTGCAGCATTCCTTCGGCTGGCCGCTCGGCATGAAGACCGGTGGCGGCTCCTTCCTCTATCACCTCGAAGACAACATGGTCGCCGTCGGTTTCGTCGTGCACCTGAACTACAAGAACCCCTATCTCTACCCCTTCGAGGAATTCCAGCGCTTCAAGGCGCATCCGGCGATCGCAAAGACCTTCGAGGGGGGCAAGCGTCTCTCCTATGGCGCCCGAGCGATCACCGAAGGCGGCTACCAGTCGGTGCCGAAGCTTTCCTTCCCGGGCGGCGCGCTGATCGGCTGTTCCGCCGGTCTGGTCAACGTTCCCCGCATCAAGGGCAGCCACAATGCCGTGCTGTCGGGCATGCTTGCGGCGGAAAAGATCGCCGAGGCGATTGCCGCCGGCCGCGCCAATGACGAGCCGATCGAGATCGAGAACGCGTGGCGTTCCACCGACATCGGTAGGGACCTGAAGCGCGTGCGCAACGTCAAGCCGCTCTGGTCGAAGCTCGGGACGGCACTCGGCGTCGGCCTCGGTGGTCTCGACATGTGGACCAACCAGCTCTTCGGTTTCTCCTTCTTCGGAACGCTGAAGCACGGCAAAACGGACGCGCAATCGCTTGAGCCGGCGGCGAACCACAAGCCGATCGCCTATCCGAAGCCGGATGGCGTGTTGACCTTCGACCGTCTGTCCTCGGTCTTCCTGTCCAACACCAACCACGAGGAGGATCAGCCGGTCCATCTCAAGGTCAAGGACATGGATCTGCAGAAGCGCTCCGAGCTCGGCATCTATGCCGGCCCGTCCACGCGCTACTGTCCGGCCGGCGTCTACGAATGGGTGGAAAAGGACGGCGAAGAAACCTTCGTCATCAACGCCCAGAACTGCGTCCACTGCAAGACCTGCGACATCAAGGACCCGAACCAGAACATCACCTGGGTACCGCCACAAGGCGGCGAAGGGCCGGTCTATCCGAACATGTAATGTTCGGAGAGCCGGGCCGCACGGACCGCCGGCAAGGAACGCCAGCGAAGGGCGATCTATCCAACATGTGCGTTAGAAAGGCGGTCGAAAGGCCGCCTTTTCTGCGTCGCGTGTCATGGTGACGCCAATTCTCGCGCTGGACACGGTGCCGGATGCCGTGTCTTCTTGCCCCCGAGGATGTATCCGGGGGTGTCCATGTCCACAACGCAAGAACCGGCGGCGCCATTTCGCGCCCAGACGATTGAGCTCTTTTTCGATCTCGTCTTCGTCTTCACCATTACGCAGATCACTCATCTGGTCGAACATGCTCATGGGCCTCTCGATTTCCTCCATGCCCTTGCCGTCCTGATGCTCGTCTGGTGGATGTATGGCGGATACATCTGGCTCACCAACCACGCTCATACGCCGAAAAGCATGCGGCTCGTGCTGGTCGGGGCGCTGGCCGGGTTTCTCGTGATGGCGCTCGCCATTCCCGAAAGTGCGGGCGAGGGGCGGCTGCTCTTCGGCCTCGCCTATCTCGCGATCGTGCTTCTGCACTTTCTTGCCTTTGTCTGGCAGGGCGGCGCGGCTGCCGCGCGTGCCATGCTGCGCGTCGTCCCGTTCAACATCATGGCGGCGGCCCTTGTCATCGCCTCCGGCATGATCGAAGCCGACTGGGCCTGGATCCTTCTCCTCTCGCCGGCACTGCTTTATGCGATCGTCAGCCTGACCAATACCGGCGACGGCTTTGCGCTCGACGTCGGGCATTTTGTCGAACGGCATGGACTGATCCTGATCATCGTCCTGGGCGAAATCGTGATTGCCGTTGGCAGCGGTTTTCATGGCATGCCGCACACGCTGTCCGATTTTACTGCGCTCCTTATTGCCGTCGCGCTGGTCGCGGCGCTCTGGTGGAGCTATTTCGACCGCGACGACCAGCGCGCGGAGCACAGCATGATGCAGGCGGACAACCGTCGCCGCACGCGCATTGCCCTGTTCGGCTACAATGGCGCCCATCTTTTCATGATCGCAGGGTTGATCTTCGTCGCGGCTGGCTTGAAAGCGGTGATCGGCGCCCCGGATCCGGGAGTTCAGGAGGCCGGACCAATGGGTGCCGCTGGCCATGGTGTCGAAACACTGTTGCCGGTCGGCATTGCCCTCTATCTCGGCTTTGATACGGTCTTTCGCGCCATGCTGAACCTGCGACCGCTCACCATCCGGCTTGCTGCAGCCGGTGTCGCTGTGTCGGTGGCGATCGCCGGCCTGCATGGGCTTCCGCTTCTGGCATCCTGCCTCGCCCTGCTCATCGTGATGCTCCTGGCCGAGAACCGGTTGACCGGGCGGGCGTGGCTTTAATGGCTGCTGAGCCGTCTGATGGCGGACCCCATGTGCCGCTTTGTTGCGCAGTCACATAGCCAATTATGGATGCAGACGCAGACTATTCATCCGAGCAAGGCCAACTGGTGGGTGCCGTCAAACCTTGCGGCAGCTTGGTCGACGCGTCGCCGCAGGCAAGCGCGATCTGTTCCTGCGTCAGGCCTTTCGCTTGGGTGAGATCCGCGCCCTCGATGCGCGTCAGAAACAGGAAGGCATCGGTAAAGTCGACGACGCCTGCAAAGCTTGCCTTGTGAAACTGAGCGCGTGACAGGTTGGCCATGGCAAAATGTGTGTTTTCGAACGTCGCCAGATCGAAGACTGCCCGTCCAAGCTCGGCCTTGGTGAAATCGGCCGTGCGCAGATCGGCACCGCTGAAATCGGAGCGCTGCAGTTCAGCAGCAACGAAGCTCGTACCCGTTGCCTTCACACCTGGGAAGTCGCTGCGGTAGCCCTCCACCTTGTCGAAATCGGCATCGGTCAGATCGGATTTCGCAAGCGAGGTTCGCACGACGCTCGCCTTGCTGAGGTTTGCGCCTTTCAGGCTGCTGCCGGCAAGATCGGTCCCGCTCAGATCGGCGTCTGCGAGGTTGGCGCCGTCAAGAATGCTGCCGCCGAGCATCAGCATGCGCTTCGTGCAATCGCTCCAGTCCACCGAAGCGCCGGCTTCCTGGCGGCATTGCCCCGCGGCGAGCGTTGGCTGGGCCGGAAAGAGTGCCAGAAGGCCGCTGACTGTCGCAAGGGCCAGACACGGCACACTCATGCGCCGATGGCACGCTGCGCCCCACATCCAGTGCCCTCTGCCGAACAAAGTTGCTTTCACGCCAACCGCACCTTTCAGGTCCTTATCGTCACATCCTGTCCAGACCGCCTGTGACCTTATTGCATTTCATCCAATCTGCACATCCGTCCGGTGTCACATATTCGGATTGATTCATAACGACCGTGGCCGTTTCCACCGCCAGCAGGGCCGTAAGCGGGGCGTTCCTTCGGGTGCCGCATGCCTGCCACACCTTCGCCACCAAGGTTAAGGCCACGTGCCGCGCTTAACCCTTGATTAACCATAAATTCCCTAGGCTTCTCGGCAACGAATCGCATCCGAGGACCTTCCCCCATGAGCATTTCCCGTCGCGGCCTCCTGATCGGCCTGCCGCTTCTCCTGGCCGGCTGCCAGTCGAAACCGAATGATCAGGCCCTTTACGGCGATCTGCCGGATGAGCCCCATCCGCTGAAGAAGGTGCCGCTCGACCAGATCAAGCCGGAGCTGCGCCGCCAGCAGGTGGCCTATGCGACGCCCCATGCCGCCGGCACCGTGGTCGTCGATACGCCGGCGCGGCGACTTTACTACGTGTTGGGTGATGGCCAGGCGATGCGCTACGGCATCGGCGTTGGCCGCAACGGCTATGCGTTGGCCGGCAATGCCTATGTCGGCCGCAAGGCCGAATGGCCGACCTGGACGCCGACGCCGAACATGATGCGCCGCGACCCGGAAAAGAACCTGAAATACGCCGGTGGCTTGCCGGGTGGCCCGAACAACCCGCTCGGCGCCCGTGCCATGTATCTCTATCGCGACGGCAACGACACCATGTTCCGCCTGCACGGCACCAACCAGCCCTGGTCGATCGGCCAGGCCATGTCGTCCGGCTGCGTGCGCATGATGAACCACGACGTGATCGACCTCTACGAACGCGTGACGGTCGGCACCAAAGTTGTCGTCATGCAGGCCTGAAACGGCATTGCATCTCTTGCAAATGGCGCCTCCCGAAAAGGGGGCGCCATTTTCTTTTAATCACGCCCTGGTGGCAGCTCAGTCCGAAAACCCTTCCAGCACGACCTTCCCCCGCATGCGGTTGCTCTCGACAAGGGCATGGGCCTTCATCAGGTTGGCGGCATTGATTGGCCCGATCACGCTGTCCAGCGTCGTGCGAACCTTGCCCGCGTCGATCAGTTGGGCGACGTGGTTGAGCAGCTTGTGCTGCTCGATCATGTCTGACGTTTCGAACATTGGGCGCGAGAACATCATCTCCCAGTGCAGCGATACCGCCTTGCCCTTGAAGGCCATGATGTCGAACCCTTCGGCGAAATCGTCGATCAGGCAGATCCGGCCGGCCGGTGCGATCAGCTCGGCGAGATCCAGGCGGTGCTGAACGCTGTGCGTCACCGAGAAGACGAAGCCCGGCGCGCCGATACCGAGCGCGGTATATTCGGGGGCGAGCGGCTTCGAATGGTCGATCACATAGTCAGCGCCGAGCGCCTTCGCCCAGGCGGCGGTTTCCGGCCGCGAGGCCGTTGCAACGACGGTGAGGTCCGTCAGTTGCTTGACGAGCTGGATGGCGATGGAGCCAACGCCGCCGGCACCGCCGGTGATCAGCACAACAGGGGCGGCACCCGGCACCGGCATGTCCAGCCGCAGCCGGTGGAACAGCGCCTCGTAAGCGGTAATGGCGGTGAGCGGCAGGGCGGCAGCTTCCGCAAAGGACAGGCTCTTCGGCTTGGTTCCGACGATGCGCTCGTCGACCAGATGGTATTCGGCATTGGTGCCCGGCCGGCCGATCGCGCCGGCATAATAAACCTCGTCGCCGGGCTTGAAGAGGCTCACGTCGGATCCGACCGCCTTGACGATACCGGCGGCATCATAGCCAAGGATCCGAGCCTGACCTTCGGCGGGCTGGAAGTTGCGCCGCACTTTGGTATCGACCGGATTGACGGACACGGCCCGGATTTCGACAAGCAGATCGCGTCCCTGCGCTTCCGGCACGGGCAGATCGAGGTCGACGAGAGCGGTGGGCGAGGTGAGGGGTTGGGGGGCATTGAAGCCGACGGCGCGCATGACAATCTCCTGTGGTATTTGCACGCCCCCCATTAAGGCGATAAGATCAGAACCCGCAAGAATGCACATTTTGTGTCTGTAGATACAATTTTGGTCCTCAGTATCAAAAAGGATACCAGGAATGTCGAAGCCCCGCGCCAAGATGACCAACACGTTTCCGGGCTGCCCCGTGGAGACGACGCTGAGCTTTCTCGATGGCAAATGGAAGGGCGTGATCCTCTACCACCTGGTGATGGATGGCACGCTGCGCTTCAGCGAACTGCGCCGGCGCTTGCAGGCGGTGACGCAGCGTATGTTGACCAAGCAGTTGCGGGAACTGGAAGAGCAGGGATTGGTGACGCGCACGGTCTATCCGGTCGTGCCGCCGCGCGTGGACTACGCGCTGACGCCCCTCGGTCACAGCCTCCGGCCGGTGATCCTGGTGCTCGAGCAGTGGGGTAGCCGCCATGTCGAATGCAAGGACGGCCAACGTCGGATTCTGGAACCGAACGCGGTCGAGGACGAAGCCTCAGCTGCGTGAGGTCTTCTGTTCGAGGCCAATCGAGATGAGGAAAATGACCAGGCCCAGGGCGGACAGGACCGCGCCGACGTACCCGGTCGCGCCATAGCCGTAGCCAGCTGTGATCACCAGGCCGCCGAGCCAGGCACCGAGGGCATTGGCGATGTTGAAGGCCGAGTGAATGGTGGCGGCGGCCAGGGTTTTGGCTTCCGCCGCTACATCCATGATCCGGGTCTGCACGGCCGGGCAGGCGGCAAAACCGCAGCCGGTGAGGAAGACACAGATGCACAGCATGATCGGATTGTGGGCGGTGAGCGAAAAGACGCTCATCAGCGCGATATTGAAGGCAAGCATGCCACCGATCGTGCCGTTCAGCGAGTAGTCTGCCATGCGGCTGCCGAGAACGTTGCCGACATTCATGCCGATACCGAAGAGCGCCAGCACCACGGCCACCATGCTGGCCGGCAGGCCGGCGGTGTCGGTCACGGTCTTGGCGATATAGCTGAAGATCGAAAACATCCCGCCGAAGCCGACGGCGGCCACCGCCATGGACAGCCAGACCTGCACCCGGCCAAAGGCAGACAGCTCGCGCAGCATGCTGGCCCCTTCGACCACCTTGTCTTTCGGCAGGTAGATGGCGATGAGCGCCACAGCCAGCGCCCCGATGGCCGAGACCATCAGAAAGGCGGCGCGCCAGTCCATCAGCTGACCGAGGAAGGTCGCGATCGGGGTGCCGATCAGCGTGGCGATGGTGAGGCCGAGCATGACACGGCCGACGGCGCGCACGCGGCGATGCGGCGGCGCCATCGACGAGGCAACGAGCGCCGCGACGCCGAAATAGGCGCCATGCGGCAGGCCCGTGATGAAGCGTAGCGCCGTGAAGCTCAGGAAGCCGGGTGCCAAGGCGCTCATGAAATTCCCGAGTGCGAAGGTTCCCATCAGGATCAGAAGCAGGGTCTTGCGCGGTAGCTTGGCGGCAAGTGCTGCAATGATCGGTGCGCCCAGCACGACACCCAGCGCATAGGCCGAAATCACGTGACCAGCCTGGGGCACGCTGACGCCATAGGTCGTCGCGACCTCCGGCAACAGGCCCATGATGACGAACTCGCCGGTGCCGATGCCGAAGCCGCCGGCGGCGAGCGCGATTTCGATCAGCAGGATCGCCGAGGCACTGAGGCCGCCGGCTTGGCTGACACGGGTGGCTGGGCTGTCGAGTGTGGAACAGTCGGTCATGAAAACACCGGGGCGCCGAGAGAAACGGCGCAAAAATGCTTCCGAGGAAGCCATGGTGGGGAAATCGGCGCGAAGCACCGGATGGCAATTGAAAATGTTGTTTATCATGCGCGTGTGCATTGCAGCAAAGGCTTTTGCTCATCATCCAGAATTTTGCCCGCTCTTGAATTCTGACCGGGCACTGTCGATTTGAAGGGCGACAGAAACTTTTGCCCGGGCCGCACGTTGTGACCCGGTTGGCCAGGGCTGTGAAGGGATTCCATGAAGATCAAGGCGGTACTCAATCGTGACGGCGGGACCTTCAGGACCACCGACATGCAGGTCTATTGCGCCAGCGCCACGGAGGCTTTCGCAAAGCAGGGCCACGCGCTCGACTGCGCGGTCGTCGCGGGTGATGAAATCGTCGACGAACTGCAGAAGGCCGTCGACACGCCGGGTGTCGAGGCGGTTCTGGCCGGCGGTGGCGATGGCACGATTTCAGCCGCAGCCGGCATCGCCTGGAAAGCCGGGCTGCCGCTCGGCATCATTCCGGCCGGCACGATGAACCTGTTTGCCCGCTCGCTGAAGCTGCCGCTCGACATCTGGAAAGTGCTGGACGTGCTGGCGGAAGGCCAGGTGGCCTCGGTCGATATTGCCACGGCCAATGGACGTCCCTTCGTGCATCAGTTCTCGGCAGGTCTGCATGCCCGCATGGTGCGCATGCGCAACCAGATGAACTTTGCCTCGCGCCTCGGCAAGATGCGCGCCAGCACCAGTGCCGCCTTCGGTGTCATGCTCGACCCGCCGCGCTTCGAGGTGATCTTCGATATCGACGGCGACGGCAAGAGTGAGGAACGCCCGGTCTCGGCGATTTCGGTGTCCAACAATCCCTTCGGCAACAACGCCCTGTTCTTCGCCGATGAGGTCAACACCGGCAAACTCGGGATCTATCTCGCCGACCCTCTGGAACCGACCGGGGTTGGCGCGCTGGTATTCGACATTCTGCGTGGGCGATTGAAGGACAATGCAGCGGTGACGGCGGCGACGGCGCGCCAGGTTCATCTGCATTTCCCCAAACACCGCAAGGGAGCTGCCTGCGTGCTCGATGGCGAGCTTTTGCGCATGCCGGCCGACGTCGAGTTGAAGATCCATCCCGGCGAGTTGAAGGTCCTCGTGCCGCCGCCCCAGCCTGCGGCCTGAACGAAAACGGCGCCCTGACGAGGCGCCGTTCTTGTTCCAGGTTTTGCAAGCTTCAGTGGCTGAAGGCGGCCGCGATCAGGGCTTTGGTGTAATCCTCCGCCGGACGATCGAAGATCGCTTCCGTGTCGCCCTGTTCGACGATCTTGCCGTTCTGCATCACCACCACATGGTCGGACATCGCCCGGATAACCGAGAGGTCGTGGCTGATGAAGACATACGACAGGCCGTAACGGTCCTGCAGGTCGCGCAGGAGTTCGATCACCTGGCGCTGCACCGAGCGGTCGAGCGCCGAGGTCGGCTCGTCGAGGATGACGACCTTGGGCTTCAGGATGATCGATCGGGCAATGGCGATGCGCTGGCGCTGACCGCCGGAGAACTCGTGCGGATAGCGGTTGCGCGCCGCCGGATCGAGACCGACTTCCTTGAGGGCTGCAATGGCCCGCTGGTCGCGCTCCGCGCGGGAAAGCTGCGGCTCGTGCACGTAAAGCCCTTCGGTGATGATCTCGCCGACCGTCTGACGGGGCGAGAGCGAACCATATGGGTCCTGGAAAACGAGCTGCATCTGCTTGCGGAAAGGTCGCATGCCGGCCCGGTCGAGGCCCGATATGTCGTTGGTTCCGAAGCGGAAAGCGCCTTCTGCGGCGAGCAATTTCAGCAATGCGCGGCCGAGCGTCGACTTGCCCGAGCCGGATTCCCCGACGATGCCGATGGTCTGGCCCTGGCGGAGCCGAATGCTGACCTGGTCAACGGCGCGGAAGGTGCGTGCCTTGCCGAACAGACCACCGCCGCCGATGTCGAAATCGACGATGACGTTGCGCCCCTCCAGCACCATCGGCGCATCCGTCGGTGGAGGCGCCTTCGTGCCTGATGGTTCGGCAGCGAGCAGCATCTTGGTATAATCATGCTGGGCATGGCCGAAGATTTCGTCGCGCGTGCCCTGTTCGACGATCTCGCCCTTGCGCATAACGGCGACCCGGTCGGCCACGTGTTTGACCACGCCGAGGTCATGGGTGATCAAGACGATCGCCATGCCGAACCGCTTCTGCAGGTCGGCAAGCAGGGTCAGGATCTGCGCCTGGATGGTGACGTCGAGGGCCGTTGTCGGTTCGTCGGCGATCAGCACGTCGGGCTCGTTGGCCAAGGCCATGGCGATCATCACGCGCTGGCGCTGGCCGCCGGACATTTCGTGAGGATAGCTGTCGATGCGGCGTTCAGGATCGGGAATGCCGACAAGCTTCAGCAGTTCGAGAACGCGGGCGCGCGCCGCCTTCTTGCTCATGCCCCGGTGGTGGATCAGCGGCTCTGATATCTGCCGACCGATCCGGTAGAGCGGATCGAGCGAGGTCATCGGCTCCTGAAAGATCATGGTGATCTTCGAGCCGCGCACGGTGTTGAGGGTCGCAAGCGGCTGGCCGACCAGGTTGGTGCCGCCATACAAGGCCTCGCCGGTGACAGTGCCGTTCTTGGCGAGGAGGCCCATGATGCCCATCATCGTCTGGCTCTTGCCCGAGCCGGATTCCCCGACGATGGCGAGCGTCTCGCCCTTCTTCACGTCGAAGCTGATGCCCTTGACCGCCTCGACGCTGCCGTCGGGGGTCTGAAACGTGACCTTGAGGTCGCTGACGGTCAGGACCGGGGTCGTGGTGTCGTGTGTGTCCATGATCAGCGATCCTTCGGGTCGAGCGCGTCGCGCAGGCCGTCGCCGACGAAGTTGAGGGCAAACAGTGTCGCCACGAAGAAGATGGCTGGGAAGATCAGCAGCCACGGCGCGCTCTGCATGTTCTTCGTCCCTTCCGAAATCAGCGTGCCCCAGCTCGCGAGCGGCGCCTGGACGCCGAGACCGAGGAAGGACAGGAAGCTTTCCGTCAGGATGACCTGCGGCACGACGACGGTCACGAAGACGATGACCGGGCCGATGGTGTTCGGGATGATGTGGCGGCGGATGATCTGCCAGTCGGTGAGACCGAGTGCTTCCGCCGCGCCGACGAATTCGCGGCGCTTGAGGGAGAGCGTCTGGCCGCGGACGATGCGGGCCATTTCCAGCCATTGCACCGCCCCGATCACGACGAAGATCAGCACCACCGACCTGCCGAAGAAGACGACGAGAACGACGACGAGGAAGACGAAGGGCAGCGAATAGAGGATTTCGACGAAACGCATCATGATGTTGTCGATGCGACCGCCGAGATAGCCGGAGGTGGCGCCATAGACGACGCCGATCCCGAGCGAGACAAGGCTGGCGGCAAGACCCACGGCAATCGAGATCTGCCCGCCCAGCATGACCCGGACGAGAAGGTCGCGGCCATTGGTGTCGGTGCCGAAGGGGAAGGTGACCTGGTCGACCTTGCCGGTGACGGTAACCGACAAGCCGTCGGCGCTGGTCTCCTGGATGGTGGTTTCTTTGAACTCGTTGGTCCGGTCAAAATAGCGGATCGTGCGCGGGTCGATCGGCTTTGCGGCGGTCAGCACGGCGGTGAAGGTGCCATCGGCAACCTCAAGGCTCTTCAGCTCGACGCGGGCGCGTTTTGCGATGCCTTCGGCGACCTGCTGCAGCGATTCCGGATCGGGACGCGGCTCGAGGCTCGGCGGCACGGTGACATAGGACGCGAAGACCTGGTCATAGGTATGCGGCACGAAGAAAGGGCCGGCGAAGGAGAAGAGCACGATCAGCGCCAGCATGACGCAACCGGCCATGGCCGCCTTGTTGCGCTTGAAACGCATCATGGCGAGCTCGGTCAGGCTGCGGCCGGCCACTTCGGCGGGGGCAATGCCCTGGGTAACGGATGGTTCAGTCATTGCGGACCCTCGGATCGAGCAGGCCGTAGGCGATATCGACCAGCAGGTTGAAGAAGATCACGAACACGGCGACGAGAATGACGGTGCCCATGACGAGGGGGTAATCGCGGTTGAGCGCGCCGAGCACGAAATAGCGGCCGACACCGGGAATGGTGAAGATGCTCTCGACAACGGCAGAGCCGGTGAGGAGTGCTGCAGCACAGGGCGCGAGATAGGAGACGACCGGCAGCATGGCGCCCCGCAGGGCGTGGGTGATGACGACGACGCGCGGCGGCAGGCCATAGGCGCGCGCGGTGCGAATGTGGTCACCGTTCAGCGCCCCGATCATCGAGCCGCGGGTAAGACGGGCAAAGAC